>JACXTT010006168.1_pt1 | contig 17190 bp, 13 predicted proteins | sample 9270951 | NCBI WGS metagenome assembly JACXTT01 (sample SAMN15532306, study PRJNA645909) | rock metagenome | isolation source: weathered quartz diorite | place: Puerto Rico | collected 2017-06-21 | reverse complement strand
GGCGGCGGCGGCCTGCGCGAGCACGCCGGCGCGACGCCGGTCGGCGGAGTCCGCCAGGCGTGCGCGGCGCTCATTGGCGTCATCGGCATCGACGGCGGGACTGGCGGCGGGAGTGACGTCGGATGCGGCCTGCGCCGCAGGCACGTCATGCGGTGCCGCCACGTGGCCACCCTCCGCCTGCGGCGCCGGTGGCCCACGGCGGATGAAGCCCGCGCCACGGCCACCCGCCCGGTCGTCCTCCCCCAGCCGCTCGCTGGCCAGCGACAGGCTCCCGCTGGCCGCATTGGTGGCCTGCTCGATCGCAGCCTCGGCCGCCGGCAGGTCCATCTCCGCGTAGTGCTGGCGAACCTGGATCCGGGCGGCTGCCACGTGCGCCGCCACCAGGTAGTTCTGCACGATAAAGCGGCTCAGGTTGTCCACCGCGCGGTGCCGGCTCTTCGGCTCGTCCAGCATGCGCTGGAACGACGAGATCAGCGCCGACAGGCTGTCCATGAACTGCTTGCGCTGCACACGGTAAGCGAAGTCGTCCTTGGTCCGCCGCAGCAGCAGGTCGCGCGTGGCGGCGATATAGCGGCGGTTGGCCTGCAACACGCCCTCCACCAGCTTGGGGATCGCCCGGTATTCCCAACTCGGTAGCACGAAGCTGAAGACCGAAGCGACGATGCCGCCGATCACCGTATCGACCAGCCGCTCGCTCACCACGGTCTCGCTGCCCGGAAACAGCAGGTTGATCTGGATGAGCACCTGCACGCAGGCGGCGATCGCCGTGTAGCGGTACTTGATGGTCACGAACGCGGCGCTCGCCGCCAGCGCCAGGAACAGGATCGCCAGCAGCAACAGCGGCTCGTGCACGACCTTGAGGATGCCCACCGTCAGGATGCAGCCGATCAGCGTGCCGATCACGCGGTCGTTGTAGCGCTGCTTCGTCATACTGAAGTTGGGCTTCAGGATCACGACGATTGTCAGCAGGATCCAGTAGCCGTGCGAGGCATACGGCAGCCAGCGCGCCAGCCACAGGCCGGCCGCCACGGCCAGCGTGATGCGCAGCGCGAAGCGGAACGACGGCGAGCGCCAGTTCAGGTTCTCGCGCAGCACGCCCAGTTCGTACTTCTGGCGTGTCAGGAACGGCGTCATGTCCGCGCCCGGCATCACCCTGGCCGGCTCCACGGGCGTGCGCGAGGCCTCGTGCAACTGGCCGACCAGCTTGATCGCGCCCTTGATCATGTCGAGCGTCTCGCCCAGCGCCGTCATCGCCGCCGGGCTGATGTGGTGATGCCGCAGTTGCGCGATCTCGGCCTCGACCGCGCGCAGCCCCTCGCGATAATCGACGGCGCCGTAGGACTCGCGCCCGCGCGTGATCTCGTAGGCGATCTCCTCGACGTCCTTGCACATCTGCACGACCAGGCCGCGCAGGTGGTCCAGCACCGGCGTGCCGGCGAAAGTCTGGCGCAGCAGCGGGTAGTCGGTGTTGGTGGACAGGATGTACTCGTACAGGTCCAGCATGCGCAGGTGGACCTGTACCAGCAACCCGTCGCGCGGCGTGCGGTTGTCGCGCAGCACCAGGTCACGGGCGGCCTGCTGGCGCTCGGCCACCACGATCTGCTGGCGCACCAGCTGGTTGAACTGCTCCTCGTAGTCGTTGCCGGCGTCGTAGAAGCCGGCCTTGATTTCGAGGTAGCTCGCCATTTCGTACAGCGACTCGGCCAGGATCTGCTGCTTGGTGCGGCGCTCCATGACCCAACTGACGGCCATCGCGTAGACCATGTAGGCGGCCGCGCCCCCGCCGAAGAACAGCGCGTGCACGAGCGCGCGGCGCACGACGAAGTCCTCGTTGATCGTCAGCGTCATCACGAACAGCGCGGCGAACTGCAGCGGCATCGTCTTGTTGCCGTAGACGGTCATCATGCCGGCCAGAAATGTGACCAGCACCAGCACCAGCGGCAGCACGCGCGGGAACGGCGTCACCAGCGCCACCAGCAGCGTCACCGCCGTGCACAGCAGCACGCTCGCCAGCATCTCGTTGAACTTGTGGTTCAGCGGGCTGGGCAGGTCCATCAGGCTTGTGCACATGGCGCCCATCGACACCACCATGGCGGTCGGCAGGTCGGCGAACTGCAGCGTCAGCAGCGTGGCGCCGATCACGCCCGTGGCCGACCGCAAGCCGCGGTAGACATAGTGCGAATAGAGAAACGTGCGGGGATCGTGCGCGTATTGCATGGGGCGGATTCGGGTGCCGGACTGGCCGGAAGCGCGCCGGACCCGATGGCCCGGCGCGCGGCAATGCGATGTTACCGACCGAGCCAGCGCGTGCGCAAGGCGTGGCGGCCCGGCGCGAGCGTGAGGCCATACTGCGCGGCCGGCTCGCGCGCGAGCGTCACCGGCAGCACCTGCAGTTCGTCGCGCCGGAACACGTGCAGGTCGATCTGGTCGCCGGTGCAGTAGCGGGCCAGCAGCTTGTCCAACTGGCCGGGCGCCACGCGCAGGCCATCGAGGGCTGTCAGCAGGTCGCCAGCGGACACGCCGCCCGCCTGCGCCGCGCCGCCGTCGAGCACTTGTGTCACGCGCACCCAGCCGTCCTCGGTCTTCGTCTTGATGCCGAGCGCCGCCGTGCGCGCGCCCTTCTCGTCCTTCTTCACCTCGGCCTTGACGCCGAACGGCTTGAGCAACGCGGCCAGCGCCAGCTCGCCGGTGCCTTCCGTCAGCGTGCGCAGCAGGGTCCCGAGGCGCAGACCGGTCACTTCATCGAAGAGCGCGTAGACGGCGGACTCGGTCACGCCGCGCTGCACCGCGCCCGGCGCGTAGAAGTCGCGGCCATAGCGCTGCCACAAGGCGCGCATCACGTCGTCCAGCGAGCGGCGGCCGCGCGTGCGCGCACGGATGGTCAGGTCCAGTGCCAGTGCCACCAGCGATCCCTTGGTGTAGTAGCTGACGATGGCATTGGGCGCGTTCTCGTCCTGCCGGTAGTACTTGGTCCACGCATCGAACGAGCTGTCCGCCACGCTCTGCTTGGTGCGGCCGCTGCCGCGCAGCACGCCGTTCCAGGTCTTGGCCAGCATCTCCACGTACTGCGTCTCGGTAACGAGGCCGGTGCGCACGAGGATCAGGTCGTCGTAGTAGCTCGTGAAGCCCTCGAACAGCCACAGCAGCGGCGTGTGGGTTTCGCGGTCGAGCCGGTACGGCACAAACGCGGCCGGCTTGATCCGCTTGACGTTCCAGGTATGGAAATACTCGTGACTGCACAGGCCGAGGAAGGTGCGGTAGCCCTCGCTCGTTTCGGTATCGCCGCGCACCGGCAGATCGGCGCGCGCGCACATCAGCGCCGTGCTGGCGCGGTGCTCCAGGCCACCGTAGCCGTCGGTCGTCACCATCGTCATGAAGACGTAGCGGCGGTTGCTGTCGAGGAACGGTGCCTTGGCGCCGCGCGGCTCGAACAGGCGGATCTGCGCCTCGCAGATCGTCTTCAGGTCGCGGCAAACGCGCTCGATGTCCAGGTTGGGCACGCGGCCCGTGAACACCACGTCGTGGTCGGCGCCGCAGGCGCGGAAGCTCGCGAGCGCGAACTCGCCCATTTCCACGGGATGATCGATCAGTTCGTCGTAGTCCGCCGCCTGGTAGCGGCCGAAGCCGTAGCGCTTGGCGCCGCCGCGGCCGCCGGCCTCGCGCAGCGCGGTGGCGACGCGCCAGTTGCGGTAGGCCTCGCCTTCCGGCGCATGGATGTCGACCGTGCAAGGACTGCCTTCCTGGCCCGCCACGGCGAGGAACACCGAACTGCCGTTGAAGAAACCGTGCGTGGTGTCCAGATGCGCCGCGCGCACGGACAGGTCCCAGGCGTAGACCTCGTAGTGCAGCGTCAGCGGCCCGTCGGCCGGCGTCACCGGCGCGGCCTGCCAGCTATCTTTGTCGAGCTTGGTCAACCGCACCGGTCCCGCATCGTTGTCGGCGCGGATGCGCACGATGTGGCGGGAGAAGTCGCGGATCATGTAGCTGCCCGGAATCCAGGCCGGCAGGTGGAAGCACTGGCCGGCGGGGTCGGGCACCGCCACCGTGACGGTGACGGCAAACAGGTGCGCTTGCGGATGAAGCGGGGCGATGGCGTAGCGGATCGGCGTCATGGTCACGATTGTAGCGCCAGGGCCGAGTGCGCCCGTCAGCGCCCTTCAGCGTCGGTCAGCCGTTGACGTTGACCACCACCCGCCCCAGCATCCCGCCCTCAACGATCCGCCGCCCCGCGTCGATCGCCTCGGCAAGGCCGATCTCGCGCGTGATGGCGCGCAGCCGGTCCGGCTCCAGATCTAGCGCCAGGCGCGCCCAGGCTTCTTCGCGCCGCGCCATCGACGCCATCACGCTGTCGATGCCCACCAGCGTCACGCCGCGCAGAATGAACGGCGCGACCGAGGCCGGGAAGTCCATGCCTTGTGCCAGGCCGCATGCCGTCACCACGCCGCCGTAGCGGACCTGCGCGCAGGCGTTCACCAGTGTGTGCGAGCCAACCGCGTCCACCACGGCAGCCCAGCGTTCCTTCTGCAGCGGCTTGCCCGGCACGCCCAGTTCGGCACGGTCGATAACATCGGCCGCCCCGAGCGCGCGCAGGAAATCGGCTTCGCGCGTCTTGCCCGTGGACGCCACCACGCGATAGCCGAGCTTGCCGAGCAGCGCGATCGCCACCGACCCCACGCCGCCCGACGCGCCGGTCACCAGCACCTCGCCGTCGCCCGGGCGCACCGGCCCGTCCACCCCGCCGCGTTCCAGCGCGAGCACCGACAGCATCGCCGTGTAGCCCGCCGTGCCGATGGCCATGGCTTGCTGCGTGGTGAAGGCGTCCGGCAGGCGCACCAGCCAGTCGCCCTTGAGCCGCGCACGCTGGGCCAGGCATCCCCAGTGCGTCTCGCCGACGCCGTAGCCGTTCAGGATCACCTTGTCGCCCGCCCGCCAGCGCGGATGGGCGGATTCCAGCACCGTGCCGGCGCCGTCGATGCCCGCCACCATCGGCCACTTGCGCACCACCGGCGAGCGGCCGGTGATGGCCAGCCCGTCCTTGAAATTGATGGTCGAGTAGTCGATGGCGACCAGTACGTCGCCCTCGGGCGGCAGTTGCGATTCGTCGAGCGATGCGACCTGCGCCTGCGTCTTGCCGTCCGCCTGGGTCAGTTGCAATGCCTGGAATGCCATGGGTGTCTCCTGTTCTCTTTGTTGATTCCCAATACGAAACGAGCCGGCTGGGATCGCCCCGGCCGGCTCGTGCTGCCAGGACACCGGCAGGCTGTGTGCTTATTTCTTGAGGCTGGCGAGCTTGCGCTCGAGCGTGGCGGCGTCCGCCGCGCCGGGAATGCGCGTGCCGTCCAGGAAGAAGACCGCCGGCGTGCCGGTAATGTTCAGGCTCTGGCCGAGTGCGAGGTTGTCTTCCACCGGCGTCTTGCAGTTGCCGTTACCGGCGAGCGCCACCTTGTTCAGCATCCAGTCGCGCCAGGCCTTGGTGCGGTCCGCCGAGCACCACACCTGCTTCGCCTTGGTTTCCGAATCCGGCGACAGCACCGGGTAAAGGAAGGTATAGACGGTGATGTTGTCCATCTGCTGGAACGTCTGCTCGATCTTCTTGCAGTAACCGCAGTTGGGATCGGAGAACACCGCGACCTGGCGGCTGCCGTCGCCCTTGGTCCACTTGATGGCGCGCGCCAGCGGCAGGTCTGACCACTTGATGCGGTTGATCTCGGCCAGGCGCTCTTCCGTCAGGTTGGTGCCGGTCTTGGTGTCGACCAGTTCGCCGTTGAGCACATAGCGGCCGGTGGAGTCGGTGTAGAGCACCTGCCCGCCGACGTTCACCTCGAAGATGCCGGGCATCGGCGTCTTGGTCACGCTCTTGACCTCGACGCGGCCGCCGGTGAGCTTCTGGATCGATTCCTTGATGCGGTCGGTGCCGGGGTCGCCCGCCGCCATCGCGTGCAGGGCGAAGCCAGCCGCGGCCAGGCCGCCCACCATCGCGGTAGTCCAGGCGGGATGACGGCGGATGAACTGAAACATGTGAACTCCAGGAAATCGGTTGGTAAGACGCGTGGCGGACCACGGCGACACGAAAATTGGCTGACTGCCGGCCCGGTGTCTGCCGGGCCGGGCGCTACCCCAGCGCGTGCCCGATCAGGAAACGCTTGAGCAGCGACTGCCTGCCCACGGCGCGCATGCCGAGGTTGCGCACCGCGCGTGCCGGGCTGCCGGGCAGCGAGAACAGACGGTGCAGGCCGTCGGTGGCCGCCGTCAGCGACAGCAGGTCGGTCGCGCGCGCGCGCTCGTAGCGGCGCAACAGGCGCAGATCGCCCTCGCTGCGGAAAGACTCTTTGGCGGCCATGACGCGCCCGAGTTCCGCAACATCGCGCAATCCGAGGTTCATGCCCTGCCCGGCCAGCGGATGCACCACATGGGCGGCGTCGCCCACCAGCGCCACGTGCGGCTGGACGAACTGCTCCGCGCGCTGCAGCACCAGCGGGAAGCCCTGCGCCGGCGTCACGCAGCGCAGCGCGCCAAAGCGGGCGCCGACCGCGCCGTTGGCCTCCTGCATGACCGCCGCGGCCAGCGCCTGCGGCGTCAGGTCCAGCAACTCGCGCGCGTGGGCCTCGTCGGCCGACCAGACCATCGACACATGGTTGCCGGGCAGCGGCAGCATCGCCAGGATCTCGCCGTTGGCCGGCTCCTCGTCTGCCATCAGCTTCTGCGGTGCGCCGAGGAACCACTGCCAGGCGGTGTCCTGATGCGGCCGCTCGCACTGGAAGTTGGCGACCACACCCAACTGGCGGTAGCGCCGCGTACTCACGCCGATATGGCATTGCTGTCGCAGCCACGACCGCGAGCCGTCCGCGCCGACCACGCAGGCCGCACGCACTTTCGCGCCGCTCTGCAGCGTCAGTGTGGCGCCCTCGTCGTCGCGCTCGAACGCCGCGGCGGTGTCGTCGTGCCAGTGAACCTGGTGCTGGAAGCGCAGCGCGGTGTCGAGCACGCGCTCGACATGGCCGGATTCGACAATCCACGCCAGTTGCGGCACCGCGGCCGCATAGGCCGAAAAATGCAGGTCGCCGTCCGGGCGGGGATCGGTCTCGGCGGCGCTGAGGTCGCCGAACACGCGCATGTCGCGCACTGGCTGCACGCGCGCGGGATCGAGCGCCTCCCACACACGCAATTGCTCCAGCAACGCCTGCGAGCTGGCAGAGAAGGCATAGATGCGGCTGTCCCAGTCCTCATCGCCGGCGGGCGTGCGCCGCTCGGGCGGGCGCGGCGCCACCAGCGCCACCTGCATACCCTGCTGCGCCAGCAAGAGCGCGCAGGCCTTGCCGACAAGCCCGCCACCGACCACGGCGATCTGGAAGCGGGAGGAAGAGGAAGAGGCCGATCGAGTCATGGCTCGATTATAGCCACGTGGCTTTGCGGGCCTGCGGCGGTACGAAGCCGCGGCGCCGCCGCCGCAATGCGGCCCTGGCGCCACGCCGGGGCTGTTTTGCACCCGCCAGCGCCGCACCGGGGAAGGTTACAATAGCGCCTTTCTCCGGCGACCGGTCCGGAACCCGGCAGCGGCCACTGGCCCAGGGTTCACCAGGCGTGGCCGGCCCTTCCCCTGCGCGCGGTTGGCGGCAATCTGCCGCCCGATACGCCGCACATGCTCGGGGCGAGACGCAACCCATTGATTTTTAAAGGTTTACCATGAGCCTCAAATGCGGCATCGTCGGCCTGCCCAACGTCGGCAAGTCCACGCTGTTCAATGCCCTGACCAAGGCCGGCATCGCCGCCGAGAACTATCCGTTCTGCACCATCGAGCCCAACGTCGGCGTGGTGGAAGTTCCGGACCCGAGGCTCGGCAAGCTGGCCGACATCGTCAAGCCCGAGCGCATCCTGCCGGCCACGGTGGAATTCGTCGACATCGCCGGCCTGGTTGCCGGTGCATCCAAGGGTGAAGGCCTGGGCAACCAGTTCCTCGCCAACATCCGCGAGACGGACGCCATCACGCACGTGGTGCGCTGCTTCGAGGATCCCAACGTGATCCACGTGGCCGGCAAGATCGATCCGCTGTCCGACATCGAAGTCATCAATACCGAACTGGCGCTGGCCGACCTGGCCACCGTCGAAAAAGCCCTGGCCCGCTACATCAAGCCCGCGCGCGCCGGCGACAAGGAAGCGCTGCGCCTGGTCGCCGTGCTGGAGAAGGCGCAAGGCGTCCTCGACCAGGCCAAGGCCGTGCGCACGCTCGACCTGTCGGACGAGGAATGGGAAGCGCTGCGCCCGTTCTGCCTGATCACCGCCAAGCCGACGATGTACGTCGCCAACGTGCTGGACAGCGGCTTCGAGAACAACCCGCACCTGGACGCCGTGCGCGAGCATGCCAAGGCCACCAATTCCCCGGTCGTGGCCGTCTGCGCCGCCATCGAGGCCGAGATCGCCGACCTGGACGACGCCGACAAGGCCGAATTCCTGGCCGACCTCGGCATGGAAGAGCCGGGCCTGGACCGCGTGATCCGCGCCGGCTTCACGCTGCTGGGCCTGCAGACCTACTTCACGGCCGGCGTGAAGGAAGTCCGCGCCTGGACCATCCACGTCGGCGACACGGCCCCCAAGGCCGCCGGCGTGATCCACACCGACTTCGAGCGCGGCTTCATCCGCGCCCAGACCATCGCCTTCGATGACTTCATCGCCTTCAAGGGCGAACAGGGCGCAAAGGAAGCCGGCAAGATGCGCGCGGAAGGCAAGGAGTACGTGGTGAAGGATGGGGACGTGATGAACTTCCTGTTCAACGTCTGAGCCAGACCGGACGTACCGAGAGATTCCGGATCGAACCAGAATCTCCCCGAAAGCCCGCTACACAGTGGGCTTTTTTGTTCCATACCGTACCCTGGCCGCCTTCCTCACGATTGGCGCGAGAATTTCCTACGATACTCGGCGGGCGTCATTGACGTCAGGATCTTGAACATGCGGCGCATATTGGAATCGCTGCTGAAGCCCAGGTCCGCGCTGATGGTATTGACTGGCGCCGACGTCAATACGAGGCGCTCGCTGACCTGGTTCAGCTTTACCCGGCGGGCATAGTCGGCAATCGTGGCGCCTGTCTCGCTGCTGACCTTGCGAGCCAACGTGCGCGTCGACATGCCGAGCGCTTCCGCCAGGCGCGTCACGGTGGCCGCCTCCGCCGGGAGCCGCGCCACCTGATCGTGCAGCCGGCGCAGCATGGGGCTGGCCTGTTCGATCAGACTCATCGCCCGGAACGCATCGTGCGTCTGGACCGGGCGCGGGAGCACCATCAGCTTGATGAGATCGTGCAACGCTTCGGCGCTCACATGGCGCTCGATGAGCGCCTGGGCAATGGGGAGATAGCCGCTGACACCCGCAGCCGTTGCCGTGCGCGCATTGACGATGCAACTGCGCTCGACCTGCCATCCGACCTTGCCATAGCGCCTTTCCAGCGCCTGCGCCGCCCACCAGGTCACCGTGGCCGACTGGCCGTTCAGCCTTCCGCTGGCCGCCAGCAGGCAGACGCCGGTGCAATAGCCCCAGAGTTGCTTGCCGCGGCCAAATGCCGCCAGGGCCCGGATCAACGCCGCATTGGCGCCAATCGCCGCTTCGATCTGCGTGGAAGATTCCGCCCAGAAGCCCGGCACCAATACGGCATCCAGCGCGGTTTCCTCGAAGGCATCGGTGACGCGCAGCGACAGCCCTTGCCCGCACACGACCTCGGCGGGTTGCATGGCGACCCAACGCGGCGCGAAGAGTGCCCTCCCTGCGCGGCGATTGGCGGCATGGAGCAAATCGGCAAACGCAAGCAAGCCCGCCGGCAGGCAATGCGGATAGAAGAGCAAGCCGATCCGAAGCGGTGGAGGCATGGCACAAAATGAATCAAAGATGTCCGATTCGGCCATTCTGACATCTGGGGAAGCTCGGCACAATGCATGCGTATCCGGGGGACGTCATCATGAAAATCCAGCAACTACGCAATGCCACCATCATCGTGGAGATCGGCGCCAACCGCATTTTGGTAGATCCCATGCTTGCGCCCAAACATGCACTGCCGCCACTGCGCCTGTCCGGTGCGCGGCAGCGCAATCCACTGACCGAACTTCCCGACGCCGCCGAATCGGCGCTGGAATCCGTGACGCATTGCCTGATCACCCACTGCCAGCGAGGTCATTTCGATCATCTGGACCGTGCGGGGAAGCAATGGCTGCGTGAACGGAAGATTCCGGTCATCTGCACGCCGCATGATGCAGAACACCTGATCGCGCGTGGCCTGAACGCGCAACCGCTGCATCCTGATCATGAAAAGCCCGGCCCGTTTCTGGGGGGCACGATACGCACGGTACGCTGCACGCACGGACGCGGGCTGATTGGCAGGCTGATGGAGCACGGCGTGGGCTACCTGATCGAGTCACCGGGCGAGCCGTCTCTATATCTGAGTGGCGATACGGTACTCACACCCGCTGTCAGGGATTTCGTCGCGCGGCATCGGCCCCAGGTCTGTGTGGTACCCGCGGGTGGCGCGCGCTTCGACCTTGGCGGCGAAATCATCATGGGCGTCGAGGAGGTCATCGATTTCACCCGTCTGGCGCCCGGCATCGTGGTGGCGAATCACCTCGAAGCACTGAGTCACTGCCCCGTTACCCGCGAGGATCTCGGGCGCGCCGCCAGGGAAGCCGGGGTCGAATCGCGACTACGCATCCCTGTCGATGGCGAGGCACTGGAATTGGGTCGCGCCGTACGGCCAACCGGCCTACGGATGTGACCGGTCGCTCAAAGCGCCCCCATTCCCTCGTCCCGCAAACGAACCAGCAACGCCCGCCCGTCCGCATCCACCCGGAATTCGCCAAACCGCGCCTTTTCAAATCGCGCGGCCTGTCCTTCCTGGAAGAAGTAGGCGTCCGTCGACACCTGCACCTGCATGCCGCCCCAACGCGACGGCACGGTCTGGAAGCGCAGCAGGCGTTCGCCGCCGGCGAGCGGTTCGCCGGCGTGCAGGCGGACCAGCGTGGCCTCGCCGCGCGCATCGAGGCGGATGACGGCGGTCTGCTCGCGGCTTAGGCGTTGGGACTGGTGTTCCTGGGCATTCCGAATGGCATCGGCGATCGCGAAGTTCAGGGCCATGTAGTCGCCCTGCATCAGCGAGCGCGGGTCAACCGGAGCGAGGCGCAGGTAGATCACGTCCCCGCTTGCCAGCAAGCGTTCCTTGCCGGCGATGCCAGCGACGGCGATGCCAACGGTCAGCGCCCAGGCGATGACGATCCAGCGTTTCATGCTTGCCCTCCTTCGTTGTGCGCGGATTCGGCACGGCGGCCGGCGCGCCGCAGCCACGCACGGCAGGCCAGCAGCAGGATGCCGGCGGCGACAAGGGTTGCGGACTTGGCGGGCAGCGTCCAGTGCAGCGCGCTGTAGTACCAGACGAAGCCGGTGCCAACGGCCGCCACGCCAAGACCAAGCCACGGCAGTGAGCCACGGCGCAGCGCCAGGCAGATTGCGAGGGCACCCGCGCCCACGGCCGGCGCGGCGGCCATCAGCGCGCCGAACAGTGTCGTGGCCAGCAGCACGGCAGCGGTGGTCCGTGCGTCCGTTCCCAGTCGCCGGCATTCGTGGCGCGCGGCGGCTACCAACAGCAAGGCAATCAGCGCGCCCGGCAGCCAGTCCGCCGTGCTGACCGGCAGCGCCCCACCATCCAGGCCGACAAACCCCAGCGGATGACGGATGCCGGTCAGCAGCAGCGCGGCGATCAGCGCCACCAGCAGCGTCGCGTCCGCCGCCGGCTCCAGCCGGCCGTGGCGGCCCGCGGCGCAGAGCCGATCCTCGCCAAGATTGAAGGCCGCCGCCAGCGCGCACGCGAGCGGCGCCAGCCAGGCAGGCGACCAGAGGACGCCGCGCCAGGCATGATGCAGGTTTCCCGCCAGCGCCAGCTCAAGGGCGATCCACAGCCCGCACCAGGCGCCCAGCGCGGTCAGGGAGCGGTGCAGCCGGTTCGGCAACACGACATAGAGAACGGCCTCGAACAGCGCCACGCCGAACCAGAACCCGGCGGAATCCAGAAAGACATCCCCGGTCATCGCCTGCGCCGCGCCGGCAATCATCAGCCCCTGGCCGGCCAGGCTCGCGGCCAGCGCGAACTGGCCGAGCGCCACGCCGCCACCTCCACGGCGATACAGCAGCACCGCGAACGCGATCATCGCCGCGCCGGCGAGCGCCAGCGCCACGCCGTCTCCGTGCGTGGTCACGAACACCGTGGCAAACACGAACGCCAGGAAGAACACGGCGCCCAGCCAGCCCGCCACGCCCATCAGCAACCGCACGGCCCACGGCGCGTGCGCCACGGACGCCGGATAGTCGCCGTGCACGTCGCCCCGCGCGGCGAGATCCTGCCAGAGTGCCCGCTGCACCTGATATTCCGAGTTCATGCGGCCTCCGTCGTCTGTTGGCGATTGACGCGTAGCAACCAGGACGCCGCGCCCGCGGCCAGCCCGACGGTGACGAGCGCCAGCAACAGCAGTCCGCCGGCGTCGGCATGGCCTTGCAGCAGCACCTTGCCGACGCCGGCCACGGTCAGCACGATGGCGGTCAGGCAGACCAGGCTCAACGCCACGATATCGAACGCGCGCCAGCGGAACCACGCGCCGAGCGCCAGCAGCGCGAGCGCGGACAGCAGCACGCCCTGGGGGTGATCGTCAAACAGGCCACCGATCCCGCCGAAGCCGGCGTAACCGCAAACCAGCACTGCCAGGATGCGCGAGCCGGCCAGCCCGCGAAAGCCGAGCGCCGGCGCGACGGCCCGCAGCGCGAACCAGAGTGCCAACTGCAGCAGCGTTGCACCGAGCAGCAACAGAACCGTCTGCTGGTCATCGGCTCCACGGAACAGCACATCGAACATCCCATCCACGCCGACCCGGACACTGAGGTAGCGCAGCAGCCCGACATTGCCAACGACGATCACCAGCCACCAGTGCGGCGCCGCGCGCGCCGCCAGCGCCCACGGCGTTGCCAGCACGGCCCACAGCGCGAACAGTTGCCAGGCATCGGCGCCGGTCTGGTAGGTCTGGCCGATCACGGCGAGCCAGGCGCCCGTCACCACCTGCGCACCGGCCAGCGCGGCACGGCCGGCTGCGTCGCCGGCGGGCCGCGACCATGCCACGCCCGCCAGCGCGGTCAACGCACCGGCGAGCAGTCCGAACTTGGCGAACTTGTGCAGGTCCTGCCAGTTGAAGGCAAAGAAGACGATGACGCCGGCACACAGCAGCGCGGCGCCGAGCGCCAGCAGCAAGGTGTCCAGCCAGCGGCGCCAGTCGCCGGTGCGCGGTTCTGTGCGCAGCCATGCAGTGGACGCACTGGCGGCGCCAAGCACGCCCTGCTCACGCCATGCGGCCAGCGCCTGGCGCATGGCGCGGCGCGCGCCGAAGGGAGAAGTCGATGGCTCCATGGGGCCTCGCGAGTGATGTTTTTGCCATGCGAACTGTAACAAAGTGTCCTTGCGGCCGCACCTTGCGGGATGCCCGCGCCATCCACGCCGGCTCGGCCACCGCTTCCGCCCCGCGCACGCCGCGCGGTATCCTCTGCCTTTTCGCGCGGCGGATCGATCGCGCGGCTCCCTTTCACCGCTTACCGTTTCCGAGTCCCGCCATGACCCTTGGCATCCTCGCCGCCATCCACGACGAAGTCGACGGCCTGATCGCCGCGATGCGCCACACCGACGCCGGTGTCACCCGCCACACCATCGGCATGCGCGAGTACCACGTGGGCGCGCTCCACGGCCAGCCGTGCGTGCTGGTGCTGGCGCGCATGGGAAAGGTGGCGGCGGCGGCCACCACAGTGACGCTGATCCGCGAGTTCGGGGTCAAGGAAATCGTCTTCACGGGACTGGCGGGCGGCGTGGGCGGCGAGACGCGCGTGGGCGACGTTGTCATCGCCGATCGCACCATCCAGCACGATCTCGATGCCCGTCCGTTCTTCCCCCGCCACGAGGTGCCGCTGCTGGAGCGCGCCGAGTTCCCCGCCAGCCCGTCGCTGACGCAGGCGCTGCGCACGGCGGCCGCCGATTTCCTGCGGGAAGACCTGCCCACCGATGTGCCGCAGGATGTGCTGGCGCGCTTTGGCGTCGATGCGCCCCGCCTGCACGTGGGCATGATCGCCAGCGGCGACCAGTTCATCGGCTCGCCGGTGGCGGTGGCCGAGCTGCGCGACCGGCTGCCCGGATTGCTGGCGGTGGAAATGGAAGGCGCGGCCGTGGCGCAGGTCTGCCACGAGTACGGCGTGCCCTATGCCGTCATGCGGACCATTTCCGACCGGGCCGACGACACCGCGCATGTGGATTTCGCGGCATTCCTGCGCGACGTGGCCAGCCATTATTCCAGCGGTATCCTGCGCCGTTTCCTGGCCACGCGAGGCTGACGCATCACACCCAGGCCGCGCGGCCGGCCGGGATTGGCAACCGATTCGTCGGTTCTTTCCCCGGCTTAGGAATAGAGACGCTATCAAAATGAAGCGAAGCAGTTCTGGCTAGGGCGAAGCGGGGGTTACGGATCGCCCGCGATCCGCCCGCGTAGCGGCATGCGCCTGCCTGCGCATGCGCGCCCTGCAAGGGCGCGGCCGCAGACAGTACAAGTGGTACGGCAAGGCCGCGCAACGACGCCAGAATCATTTTGATAGCGTCTCTTAGTGCGGCCGTGGCCGGATCGTGCCCCAGAGACCGACCAGCACGGCCGCCCCGGTCACGGCGGCGATCCAGCCCGACATCTGCCCGTCGGTGAACAGGCGCAGCGCCTGACCGCCCAGGAAGGCCGCCGCCGCGCCCAGCGCGCCCAGCACCAGCGCCGCCGGCAGCGACACGACCCGCCCGGCGGGATGGAAGCGGCGCCCCGCCAGTCCCACCATCGCCCCGACCACCAGCACGCCAACCATCCGTTTCTCCTGTGTTGCCCTGACCACTCAGGCCGCAGCCGACCCGGCAAAGGCGTAACGATACTGCAGTTGTACCGGTACGCCCCGCGCCCGGCCCATGCCGGCGCCCGGCGGTATAATGGCACGCGGCCCGGCCACGTTCCGGGCTGCACAATGTCCACCCCACAAATGCAACTGCTCGCGATCGGCATCAACCACACGACGGCACCCGTCTCGCTGCGCGAGCGGGTGGCGTTTCCGCTCGAGCAGATCAAACCCGCGCTGGGGGCGCTGCGCGCGCACCTGGCGGGCCGCAGCGGCACGGAAGCCGCCATCCTTTCCACCTGCAATCGCACCGAGATCTACTGCGCCACCGACATCCTGGTCAGCGGCACGGAAGGCTTCGAGCACACGCTGCGCTGGCTGGCCCAGCACCACAACGTGCCGGCCGCCGAACTGGCGCCGCACCTGTACGCGCTGCCGCAGTCGGAAGCCGTGCGGCACGCGTTTCGCGTGGCGAGCGGGCTGGATTCGATGGTGCTGGGCGAAACCCAGATCCTCGGCCAGTTGAAGGACGCGGTGCGCACCGCCGGCGAGGCCGGCGCGCTGGGCACCTACCTGAACCAGTTGTTCCAGCGCACGTTCGCGGTGGCCAAGGAAGTACGCGGCCAGACCGAGATCGGCGCGCATTCGGTCTCGATGGCCGCCGCGGCGGTACGGCTCGCGCAGCGCATCTTTGAGAGCGTTTCCACGCAACGCGTGCTGTTCATCGGCGCGGGCGAGATGATCGAACTATGCGCCACGCACTTTGCCGCGCAGCAGCCGCGCCAGATCGTCGTCGCCAACCGCACGGTGGAGCGCGGCGAGAAGCTGGCCGAGCAGTTGTCCGGCCAGGGCCTGACGACCGAGGCCATCCGCCTGTCCGAGCTGGGCGAACGCCTGCATGAGTTCGATATCGTCGTGTCCTGCACAGCCAGCTCGCTGCCGATCATCGGGCTGGGCGCCGTGGAGCGCGCGGTCAAGCGCCGCAAGCACCGTCCGATCATGATGGTCGACCTGGCGGTGCCGCGCGACGTGGAACCCGAAGTCGCGCGCCTGAACGACGTATTTCTCTATACCGTGGACGACCTCGGCACCATCGTGCGCGAAGGCAACGCCATGCGCCAGGCGGCGGTCGAGCAGGCCGAGGCCATCATCGAGACCCGCGTGCAGAACTTCATGCACTGGCTCGAAACCCGCAGCGTGGTGCCCGTGATCCGCGAATTGCAGGCGCAGGGCGAATCGATGCGCCAGGCGGAACTGGACCGCGCGCGCCGCATGCTGGCGCGCGGCGACGATCCTGAGGCCGTGCTCGAAGCCCTGTCCGGCGCGCTGACGCGCAAGTTCCTGCACGGCCCCACGCACGCGCTGAACCACACCCAGGGCGAGGACCGCGAAGCCCTGCTGCGTCTGGTGCCGGACCTGTTCCGCCACAGCAGCCACTCCGAGCGCTAGCCGCGCTCGCCCAACCGGCTCGCCCGCGCCCCCGCGCGCGCCGTCAGCCCCCGCATCACGCCATCCGGCGGCCCGGCCCTTCCGCCGCCCCAGCGACCCAACCCGATTGCCATGAAAGCCAGCATGCAAGCCAAGCTCGACCAACTGGTCGAGCGCCTCGATGAAGTCAACGCACTGCTCGCACGCGAGGACGCCACCGCCAACATCGACCAGTACCGCAAGCTGAGCCGCGAGCACGCCGAACTGTCGCCGGTGGCCGAGCAGTACGGGCAGTACCGCCAGGCACAGGAAGACCTGACCACCGCACAGGCGCTGCTCGCCGATCCCGAGATGAAGGACTTCGCGGCCGACGAGATCGCCGGCGCCCGCGAACGGCTGGAGGCGCTGGAAGCCAGCCTGCAGACGCTGCTGCTGCCCCGGGACCCGAACGACGACCGCAACCTGATCCTGGAAATCCGTGCCGGCACCGGCGGCGAGGAAAGCGCGCTGTTCGCCGCCGATCTGCTGCGGATGTACACGCGCTACGCGGAGCGCCAGCGCTGGCAGGTGGAGGTGATGAGCGAATCGGAATCCGATCTGGGGGGATACCGGGAAGTTATCATCCGGATTGCCGGCGATGCCGTGTTTTCGCGATTGAAGTTCGAGTCGGGCGGCCACCGCGTGCAGCGCGTGCCGGCCACCGAGGCCCAGGGCCGCATTCACACGTCGGCCTGCACCGTGGCCGTGATGCCTGAGGCCGACGAGGTCGGCGAGGTCGACATCAACCCGGCGGACCTGCGCGTCGACACCTTCCGCGCCTCCGGCGCCGGCGGGCAGCACGTC
>JACXTT010006167.1_pt1 | contig 17191 bp, 23 predicted proteins | sample 9270951 | NCBI WGS metagenome assembly JACXTT01 (sample SAMN15532306, study PRJNA645909) | rock metagenome | isolation source: weathered quartz diorite | place: Puerto Rico | collected 2017-06-21 | reverse complement strand
TCGTGCCATCGTGATACTTCCAAGCTGCCGGGATTTCACGGTTGTTCATCGGCTGCTACGCCAGACTAGCACCTGCCGGGACCACGGGCGCAATGAGCTTGTGACCGAAGATTGTGCCTAGATCGCGGGCTACGCGGGACTGATCAATTAGCCGGTCTCAACTTCCGGATTACCGACAACTCGTCCAAGACGCCGTCTACATGCGACGGAAGCATTCCAGCCGGAAGGAGCTCGCACGGTTTTTCGGCGATCTAAGGGACAACCAAAGGAGTACCTACCGCCAGGAGAGAAATCGTGGCAAATGGTTCAGCTTCTGGTAAACTCCCCAAGCGAAGAGAGCGATGGAGGTTCTATGCTCACCCGTCGCGATATTCTTCAGAAGTGCCTTGCGCTTGGGTCCGTCGTAATTGCGTCTCACTTTTCTCCAGAAGAGATGCTCGCGGCCTTCCAGAACCGCGAAAAACAGGTTCGCAAGCCCACACCGCCGAATGCGCTTGGCCCATTTTACAAGCGGCTAACTCCCGTAAACAACATGCTGCGTGCGCCCGGGGATCCCGGCATGCCGCTGACGCTTTCCGGTCAAGTATTCAACACGCGCGGCGACGTGGTGCCCGATGCCACGATCGAAATCTGGCAGACCAATCACCACGGCCACTACGACCTGGAGGGTTATCGCTACCGCGGAAAGCTCAATGTCGACAAGGCGGGAGCATATAGTTTTGAATCGGTCATACCAGGCCACTATCCTGACAGGATCTGCCAGCACACCCACTATTTGGTCATGGCGCCCGGGCACAAGACGCTGGTCACTGAACTTTATTTCGCAACTGATCCCGTCTTCGAAGGCGACCCCGCCAAGAACTACTCGCGCGATCCGGTGCTCCAAACACCGGAGCTCATCCGCCCAGTCATGCTGGCGGGCGATCCGAACGAAGTACACGCCAAGGTTCAATTTGAGCTGTGCATCGAGCGGCTCTGATGCTACCGAAGATCGCAAGCCTGTCGCTTCTCTGCTGCTTGCCGATCACATTGTCGGCGCAACCCGCTGGACAAGAGAAAACAATCAACTTGCCTGCCGGGGCTTCTGTGGAAGCCGTATCCGTTTCCCCCGCGGGAAATCTTATTGCAGCAATTTGCAGCGACCATGTAGTGCGCGTTTGGTCTGGCCGTTCCGGCAACCTGGTGCGAACCATCAAGGAGGACACTGGAAGGCCTAGCGGCGTGCAATTCTCCAGTGACGGTCGATTGCTGGCCGTCTCGTACGAAACCGTTCCTTACGAAAAAGGAACCATCAAGGTCTTCGACGTTGATTCTTGGAAGGTACAAGACGATTTGACGTCGGAATGCATGTACAGCGCTCTCGCGTTTTCTCCTGATAGCCGGCGTCTCGCAAGTGCGGGTAACTCCGGTGTATCGGTTTGGGACTTGGCCGCCCGAAAAAAGGTAGCAACGATCTCGCCTCCATTTGGTGGCTCGCGTGCGCTCGCCTTTTCCCCGGATGGCAAATTGGTGGCGACCGCAGACGGAGATGGCTTTGTGCGCGTTCATGACACAAACACGGGAGCTCTGCGGGCAACCGCGACAGAATTTCTTGTCCAACCTTTCGCAGTGGCCTTTTCCCCAGACGGCAAAGCGGTTCTCGCTGGTGGTGCTGACAAAGCCGTCTCCATCATCGACTCCGAAACCGGCAAGGTCGCGCGGGTGCTTCCGAAACAGTCTGGAGTGGTTTCGTCGCTCGAAGTCTCTGCTGACGGGAAACGGGCTGGTGTGGTCTACCAATCCGCGGAAAGCTCTCTTGAAGAAAACCACATGATCCTATGGGATCTGGAGAAAGGGGCCGTGCTTGCCGACTTTCAGAAACCGGGAATCGTCATGATCGGAAGAGCCTTCGTACGCGATCACTACGTCCTCGCCACCACCTCTGGCAATCAGCTCACTCTTTGGTCCCTTCTCTAAATTCGCTTTGTCTTTAGCCGGGTAAGCCCCGGCTAATCGGCTAGACGGCGATACGCTCGCTCTAGGGCCTCCGCAATTCCTCCCGAGTGACGGGCAATCCAGAAGTTAGGATTCCTCGACCGAGGCCCAAGTTCCGGTTGGCCGACCATCCGCCCTGAATCGGCACGATCCTGCTCCGGTACACAGTCGCTCGGCGTAAAGCTCCACCTAAGGCCGCCAGCTATTGACCTTGCTCCATGGCAAACCTACCATTTCCGTGGATGGCTACTCGCTCCCAACTCGTAGGCCAAACCATCTCGCATTACCGCGTTCTCGAAAAGCTGGGCGGGGGCGGGATGGGGGTAGTGTACAAAGCGGAGGATCTCCGCCTGAAGCGTTTGGTTGAATTGAAATTTCTGCCTACAAACGTGGGGCGCAACCCTGCGTCAATCGAACGATTTAAGCGCGAGGCCGAAGCGGCATCCGCTCTAAACCATCCCAACATCTGCACCATCCATGATATCGACGAGGAAGGCAACGAGCATTTCGTCGTCATGGAGTTTATGGACGGGCAGACACTGAAGCACTGCGTTGAGTGCAAATCGCTCGCTACGGAGCGAGTCTTGGACCTAGGGATCCAGATTGCTGATGCCCTGGATAGCGCTCACAGCGCGGGAATAGTTCACCGCGATATCAAGCCTGCAAATATTTTTGTCACCAAGCGCGGCCAGGCAAAGATTCTCGACTTCGGTTTGGCCAAGCTTGCTCCGACCACCACGATCGCCGAGGTCATAAGCGCCTCGGCAATGCCGACCCTAAGCGGGCAAGAATTACTAACCACACCCGGAACCACCATTGGAACCGTAGCCTACATGTCTCCGGAACAAGTGAGGGGCGAAGAGCTCGACATAGAGCACGGGCCCGAACGAGAATAGGTCGGTACGATTACGTGGCTCTGACGTTCCCCGGCATGTGTAGGCGGTAATGTTCCGATAAAGGAGCTCCTCGTCACTAAACTGCTTTTTCAGTTCGTTTGGCCTTGGAGCGTTGTCTAGAATCCCCGGCCTAGCCGAACCAAGGAGGCGCTCCTTTTGGCTCTGCGGCAGCGCGTTCCAAATCCCTAGAAGGACCGCCCCTAAAACGAGGACCCCTATGACGAGCCAACCCCACCATCGGGCCTTCAAATAGTTATAAAAATCATCTGTAATTTTCCGAAGCATGGTGCACTCTGTGAAACGACTCGACGACCAGTGCTAGCTCAAGGATCCACACGCAATTCGGATGCTTAGGGCTGGCGGGTGGACCGGGTTCCGAATATGAGATTAGCTGACATCGAGAATCGTGAAGAGGATATCAGCGCGGCATGTTCCGCGGAAGTATAGAGAGGCGGAGGGTGCCCCGGATTCCGATGTTTGGAACCTGGGTCTTGGGTTTGATTTTTCTTACGGAGGTTATGGAATCCCGGTTCCCGAGACGACCAAACATTGAACCGGGTAAAAACCCTCCTTAGTAGGTCAATCTTTGGTACATGAGTCCACTACGTTCCCTCGCGCAGTAAACAGCGTTGTCGAGACTGATGCTCGGGGAGAGTCCTTGTAAGCTTACGGGATTGATGGCTCTCTGTGGTATTGCGATTACGTATAATAAGACTGATTGTACTAAACTATGGTAGATAGAAGCAGAACGAACTGGTGGGCGTGCTTTTTGTTAGGCTCGCCCGAAACAGCATTTCTGTAACGTAAGCCCGTTATACATAATGGACGGGACGACCTGGAAGCGGCGATTTACGACGACCTCAACTCGTCGGCCTTCGTCAAAGAGCTTAAGTCTGGCTCCTTGCAGGCGTTAGAGCGTCTCGACCAGGCCCTGACGACGCACCTGATCGGCTTTTTGTGTTTCACCATGAATGTGCCTGAAGCCGACGCCGAAGAGCTTGCCGGTGACACATTGCTCGCCATGAGTTCCCACATCAGCACGTTCCAGCACGGGGGAAAAGCTAAGCTGACAACATGGATTTTTGAGATCGCCAAAAACAAAGCGATCGATTTTCATCGGAAACCTTCGCTGGAAACTGTGGCGATCGACGATGAATTTCCGGATTGCGGCCCCCCAGGAGCGGATGCAGGCCGGAACAAGCCGTACCGAGAGTGGCTTGATAAGGAACTTGCCAAATTGAGTGAGGAAGATCGATTGCTCCTATTGTGGCGGGCAAAGGACAGACCGTACAAGGAAATAGCTGAATGGCTTAGGATTAGTGAAGGTACAGCGCGCACCCGCCACAGTCGGCTATGCGCGCAGATTGAGAAAGCCGCCAACGGGGTTATGAACTGAGGAAAGGACTCTCACAATGGACGAAAAAAAGCTGAATAAGCTCCTTTCTAAGAAAATGAATCGTGGCGAGATAGCAATGGAGCTTAACGACAAGATTGTCGACAGTCTGTTGGAGCATCCGGCCGGACAGGTACCGGACGCTGTGGTGGACCGTACGACAGCCAAACTCCGGGTGCGGCGACAGGACGGAGCGCTTGCGCGTGCGAAGCAGATGGTCCGAGATATGCGGTCGCTGCCGTTCGGCCGATTTATCGAGACCGTTCGAGAAAAGGCGGGAATGACGAGGCTTCAGATCGCAGGGCGTCTAAAAAAGGACGAGCAGTATATTTCACGCGTCGAGCGTGGTGATGTCGACCCAGCGTCGATGGCGGCACCGGATATGGCCGACATCGTGGAGTTGCTTCACATCAGCTTTGATTCTGTAACAGAGTTGGTTGCCGCCAGCTTCAGTATTTCCAGAACAAAACATAGTTATCGCGCATCGGCCCGGTCGCACGGCGGTCTCCGACACGACGTGCGAACCGACGACGTTGACCGTGCGCTCGATGCGTTCGCTAGAAAAATGCAGAACAAGTCTGCAGCCGATCCGAAGGGCTCCCCCGAAGTGGCTGTGTGCTTGGCGCGCGTTAGGGCTGAACTCGAAAAGCGCGGGCGGAAAGACTTACTTGTATAGCGTCTTCATGTGCCGACTGATAGCAATCGAAACGACGTGTTCGCTGACGAGAAAGAGTTTTGAGAGTTCGGGAAGTCCCTTGCTCACGTGAACTTTGAGCATTTCAAGGGGAACCAGTAACTCGCCGGCAAACACGTCGGCCTCTATCTCCGCCGGACTCTTAGTCGGAACGCCCATTTCGTCCTCGCCGGTAGGAGGGTTGTCAATGGTGACAGCATCCTCGGGCATTCCGTTCCGATGCAGGAAATAATGCCCTAACTCGTGCGCTAGCGAAAACCGCTGGCGATGCAGATGCTGCTTTGCATTGACGGCCGCGTAGACCTTCGCGCCATCCTCGATGAAGAGTGCATCGACCGTATCCGGGAAATCGTCAACTTCCTCATAGCCGATCCCGTGCGCCGTTAATATCTGGAGTAAATCAACCGGCGGTGCCTTGATTTTGCTCTCGGCAAGAATCTTCTTGGCCATCTGTTGGACGAAATGGTTTCTGACCTGAGACATTCATATCGCCTTACAACTCAAGACTTTACTGGAGCCCAATGGCCAGTCGCAAGTGACCACCCGCGTGTAACACGCTTTCGTGAGAATGGTTGGGGAGGAGTGGAGGATAGCTCCAGCCTAGGGGGTTTTATGCCAGAGCAGGGAATCGAAGTAAGCGGCTCTCCTCATTCAGACCGTCATGCGATTAACATCGAAATCTACCTCGATGGAGCGCCTGTGATAAGCCATTCCAGAGTGCTGAACGGGCGGCAGATTCGTGAGTTGGGTCCGTCCGACCGCGTTGACGGGTTTGAAACGCAGGAAGTCAACGAACAGGGCAAGAAGATACGCACCATCGGGGACACCGAGGAGGTCGAAATCCACGAGCATGAGCGGTTCCGGACTGTGCCGAATCACGGGGGGCCCGGTGCCGCCGTCTGAGGAGCTGCTAAGAGCTGTCCAAACACTATCCGAAAAATCAGGCTACTTTTTCCAGATTTCTGGTGAAACAGTGCCCGGGACAAATGTGTTTGTCGTGCATACGCTTGACCACCCGTTTCGTCCTGAATACACAGTTCCGAGAGGTGTTCTGGGTTTCCGTGTGCCGTTCAATTTTCCAGACGCAGCACCCGAGGACTCATTTTTCATCGCTCCTGCAGACGTAAAGCTGGTCAGCGCGGATGCTGTGCGCAACAGCATTGACCTGAACCGCGCTGGCCGAACCGAAAACTTCGTGTCGGGATCCGCGCTGGGAAGCATTCCTGTGCTCGTGTTTTCATGGCACCTGTGGGACCGGATGGCGTGGAATCGGCGCACCCATACGCTCGTTGACCACCACGCGCATTGTGTCCGGCGATTCGGGCAGCCGGAGAATGGCTGAGAGGCTCCTGAACATGAATAAAGGCGCTCTTCCTTCGGGCCAGCGTACCGAGGAGGTCCACATCGCAGTGGGTCGTGAGACCTGGCAGGAGATTGTCGGGAAACTTAGCGCTCAGGCACCGGCTGAGGGCTGTGGCTTCGCATTGACGCGACCGAGTATCGGCGTTTTGCGGACAACGGTCATCGTCCGTGAATTGATCTGGCCGCGTGCAGGTGAGGTTGTGGCCAGCCCGCAGGCCTTAGAGATTTCCGCCGACTACATCTCGCGGGCGCTCGATGTGGCGATTGATGCTGGGCCGATGGTCGGTTTGTGTCTGATACATACACATCCACGGTCAGAATACGGCGAGGGGGTTGGACGGTTCAGTCCGCGAGACGACTGGTACGAGCGTCGGCTTTTTCCGACGATTGCCGGAGGGCGGCCGGATGCAGTATCGGGCAGCGTTGTGCTAGGCAGCGCTGGTGACGTCGACGCACGTATATGGTGGCGTGACGGTAAAGCTCTCCTGACGCAACCGGCGCAGGCCATCCGGGTCGTCGGCCCCGAACTAACAATTCTGGAAACGCCGTATTCGCGGTGGCATGACCATCCCGACCCGTCTGTCATGGACCGCTCGACTCGTCTCTGGGGCAAGGAGGGAATGCGGCGCCTGCAAAATCTACGCATTGGTTTCGCGGGAGGAGGCGGAACCGGGAGCTTGTCGGTGTTCGCCGCGGCGACAATAGGCGTTGGCGACCTGCGCATATGGGATAAGGATATCGCTCAGAAGGAAAACCGCCATAGGACGGCTGGCATCACTGCGGAGTATGTCGGTAAGCCCAAGGTGCGGGCGCTCAAGGCATTAGCGGAGTCGGTGGCAACCGCCGAGCCGTTCCATATTGAAGCGTACGAGGATTGGGCCACGACAGAAGAGGGGCTTCGCAGGCTGAAGGATTGCGACGTCGTTTTCTGCTGTGTCGACAAGTTCGCTCCGCGCGTGCCGCTAAACGATCTCGCATACGCGCATCTTATCCCTGTGTTCGACATGGCCTCCTGGATTCACGCCGACAAGGGCAAGAGAATTGATGCCCTAATGACACACGCTCATGTATGGACGCCCGGAATCCCGTGCGCATGGTGCCGGGAGACACTGACCTCTTACGGCCTTACGAGGGAAGCGCAAGGGAGGCAGCAAGGCATCGAAAAAAGGATCCCCTACGGCCTTTCGCTCGAGGACACGGACGGCGTCGAGCCAAGCGTCCTTCCTCTCAACATGCTAGGGGTAAGCCTGGCCCTGATGCAGTTCATGCAGGTCGCACTGAAAATCACCGACCGGACGCCAAACGACCTTAAGTTTATTTTGCCAGAATGGGAGCTGGATGAGAGTGACCGTCCGGCGCGCGCGGATTGCGATTGCACCGCGTCGTTAGGCGCTGGCGATACGCTTCACATTAGGCCGGTGTACGTAGAATAGGATCGGTTTTTCGCAGCGGGTTTCCAACCTCGCAGGTTCACGCGACTGACGAATGCATTCTCAAAGAAACTGTTCAACATGAAAGCGGCCCTTGCGCTGCATTTCGCTCATTACAACTTTGCCGCTGGGCATCAGACCCTCAGCGCTACTCCGGCGATGCAATCGCGTATCTCAAACCATGTCTGGAGCATCCGACAGTTGCCAGATACGGTGTAGCGTGATAGGCTCGCCCTCCCGGATGGCTCTATACTAACTAAAGAGATTGCTGTCATGCCCCCACTTACAGACCCGAAATCAATAGCCGAACTGGGCGAGAAAATCTACGCAAGTAGATACAAGCAGGAGTACGAGGAAAAATACAACGGCAAGTTTGTGGCCATCGACGTGTCCACAGAAAAAGCATACGTTGCAGACACCCCTGAAAAAGTTTTGGATGATGCTAAGAAGGATTCCCCTAGGGGTTTGTTCCACTTGATTCAGGTTGGTTACACGGGTGCTTTCAGAGTGAGCTACACATCGCATGGAAACGTGGACTGGATATTTCGCTAATTCTGGCTCCCCCGCTCTAAAAGCAACAATTTCTGGCCCTTTTACCGATGGTCTGGAATATGAGGGCATCATTGATACTGGCTTTACAGGCTTTTTGTCGATTCCCATCATCGAAGGGATTCGACTGGGACTTGTTCTGCACGGGACAACCAAAGTTAGCTTTGCGGACGGCTCTGACAATTACCGATTGACCGCGAGGGCGATGGTAGAAGTCCACGGTAACAAGAAAGTCGGAGTAGCCATCCTAGAGCCAAGCTCAAATGAAATCCTGATAGGCATGGATTTTCTGCGCCTTTTCAAGAGGGCATTGTTCGTGTCCCATGACCTGGTTACGTTAGTCAATGAAGATGACCTAATGAAGGCAATAGCTGCTTCACAGCCAGTGAAACCGCCGAAGGCACCGAAGCCCCCAAAACCTCCAGGTACGCAAACTCCTCTGTTACCACCTGCAGAGCCTAAAACAGAGCCACCTGAGGAACCGCAAAAATCAAGTTGAGTCGCTCGCCAACTGCTTTTCAGAATGACAACACTACCTCCGCCTCAGTAGCTTGGCGAATTGTGGATAGCAAACCACGCCGTGACCCACTTTCTCGTACTCTTGAACGCCCGCCCGGCGCTGGTAGTGTCGGCTGTAGGGAAAAGGTACGAAAAGGAGAACCGAGATGGCCAAGAAGGAACACAAACCAGCGAAGTCCGGCAAGCAGGTTTATGCCGAGCAGGAAGCGGCAGGGATTTGCGTTAGCTGCAGGAAGTTCAAAGCAGCGAAGGACGGCGTGGAATGCCCGGTCTGCAAGGCAATGGCAAAGGCGTACGCGGCTTGCAAGAAGGCAAAGCGAACGTGGGATCGGGCGAACTTTTTCCGATCCAAGTCAGGCAAGGCGGCGCTAAAAGCGGCGGTGGAGGTCTCGAAGTGAAGCCCTATTTCAGCCAGAAAGAGTTCGCGGCGTGCTCCCGCTGCCGATCGCGGCGCTGCGCACGGCCAGCGTCGCTCTCCGAAACCCCGCCAATTGGAACCGCGCGGTCCCGCTCAGCTACGAGCAGTTCCGCTACAGCTTCGGGTGCATGCAGCTAGGTGAGGCCCTAAGAATCGGAAATGTGAGAAAAAATCTTGGTGCCGATACATTGGAAGGGAAAACAGATAACCACCTCCAAGGGCAAAGGCGGTGGCTTCTCCTGCTAGAGAGCTAGCTACATACTGGAAGAGCGAAAATCGCTTATCCGAGATTGAGGTTGTGCGCTGGACCGTTACGATTCGAACGCAGAAGAAAAGGCAGCGCGCCAATCACGAGTGCAACCGCTGGAAAGATTACCCAACGTAAGAAACATCCCAGGAAATAGCCTACGTTTTGTGAGGAAGCGAGCAGCGCGAAGCTCACTGGGGAAAACAGGAAAAACGTTCCTATTAGTAGGATTATCGGAAGGGCGCATAACTGTAATGAGTCGCTTGGCTTGGAATTCGTCCGCCAGCTCCGATATGCCCCGAGAGCGCCAATCACGACAAATCCCAGCAAATAGGGGAAATAAATGAGTAAGGAAGCTTCTGAAATCAGGCTGAATCCGTGTGGGAAGCGCCCTGCCCACATGGGCACCAAAAGGTTGCAAAATGTAAGAAGGATTATCGTCAGCCCAGAAAGCCAAAACGTCTGAATTCTGCTATTCATTGTGCTCTCCTTTTTCGTGCGTGTTGCTTCCGGCCGCGTTTCCGGAACGCGCCCGGCCTTCACAAGCTCCCCTAAATCCTTGCGCTCATGGCTATTTGTATAATTCGGCGGTTGCGAGAGGAGCGCCATTTTCGTCCAGGCCCCCGGTGACAAGCACCATGCCGCTGGCCAAAAGGGTTGCGGTATGGAAAGCGCGCGCGCCTGCCATGCTCCCCGTTGCACCAAAAGATCTCGTAGAAGGGAAATAGAGGTCCGCAATAAAAGTCACGCCGCCGGTATCGGCCCCTTCACCACCCGTGACAAGGACCGTACCATCGGAAAGCAGAGTTGCCGATTGCAGGACGCGCGCAATGGTCATGATTCCTGTCTGCGCGAACGCGCCGGTTGCCGGATCGTAAAGCTCGGCCTCATTGGTTCCGTCCTCAGGCGCGCATTCAGAACCCGCTCCTGCCCCGCTGAGGCCACAGAAATCACCCCCGGCAATGAGAACGAGTCCGCTTGTTAATAGGGTTGCTGTATGTATCGCGCGAGATACGAGGAGACTGCCAGTCGTAGTGAACGTGCCAGTCGACGGATCATATAGCTCCGCTGTGTTGTCAGGGAGGTCGATGCATCCGGGAGAACAGGGGGCGTAGCCACCGGCAACCAAGACCTTGCCGTTAGACAAGAGCGTAGCTGAGTGTCCGATGCGAGGCTTATGCATCATGCCCGTCGGAGTGAACGTGCCGCTAACCGGGTCATATAGTTCTGCAGATGCGAGCGTCAGCCCAGAGTTGTCATCACCGCCGGCAATGAGCACTTTTCCGTCGGGCAGTAGTGTCGCTGTGTGCGATTGACGCGGTGTAGACATGCTCCCCGTCGGCGCAAAAGCGCTGGCGGCAGGATCAAAGACTTCCGCAGTGCCAACGATGTCCCCGCTGTCAAAGAGTTCGCCGACACTCGGACTCGCACAAGTGGCTCCGCCGGCAATTAGGACTTTCCCGTTACGGAGAAGTGTGGCTGTGTGAGCAGCGCGCCCTACACTCATAAGCGCTGACGCAGTGAAGGAGCCTGTCGCTGCATCGTACAACTCCGTCGAGTTGTTGTTGCACCCCGATCCGCTTCCGCCGCCGGCTAGGAGAACCACTCCGTTGTTCAGCAATGTTGCCGTATGTTGAGCACGTTTCTGATTCATAGGATTTGCCTGGGTGAAGCCGGACGCAACCACGCTAACCATGGCTGCGGCACTAGCGGTGCCGTCCGCTTGGCTTGTGGCGACAACGTGGAAAGTTCCCAAGGTTTGGGACGCGGTATAGACACCCGCGCTCGTTATTGATCCGCCGGCGGCGCCCTCTTGAATGCTCCAGCTCACTGCCTGGTTCGTTCCCACTACGCTTGCCGCGAAGGTCCGCGTGCCCGTGGGGCCGAGGGTGTCCGCCACTGGCGAAATCGAAACGGTTATGGGAACCACGTCGACCTCCGCTGCGGCAGTGAACCTGGAATCCGCCTGGCTCGTAGCGATTACATGGAAAGCTCCGAGCGTTTGCGGAGCTGTGTAGACACCCTGGTTGGTAATCGATCCACCGCTGAAGCCCTCCTTCACCGACCACGTGACCGAAGCGTTCGTGGTTCCCTGGACTGATGCCGCAAACGTCTGCATCTGACCAACACCCAGGCTCACTTGGAATGGCAGAACATACATCGATATCGGGGAAATCGTAACCGTTGCTATGTCACGCTTAGAAGTATCCGCTTGGCTTGTGGCGACAATATGACATGTTAGTCGGGGACTGTTGGGAGCAGAATAATCGCCGCCAGTCCCGCTATTAGAGATGGAGCCGCAGGAAGCACCCTCGCGAATCGACCAAATCACGCCTTGGTTGGTCGATCCAGTCACGGTTGCCGTAAAGGTCTGCGTGCCTCCAGCTGGCAGGTTGACGACCGATTTTGGCGAGACGCTTACCGAGACTCGTGACAATGAGGGTGCGTCCGACGGTGTAGACTGATTACCTCCACAGCCGGCGACCATCCATGAAAGTCCAGCGACTAGCAAAGCTTGCAAAAACTGCGATCGCAACTTCATGGCACCCTCCTATGTTGGGCTTGCCTCATGCATGGGCGTTGGCGTTCGGTATTCGCTTACTCAGGCAACTTTGTCCGCGTGGTTACGTAGAGATCGCGTTTGCCGTAGTGCGTTACATCGGTTCGCTCGGAGAAAAAATAGAGTGTCGTGCCATCCCATGAGAGTGCAGGCGCTCCGTCGAACGCAGTGGAATTGACTATGGGTCCGAGGTTCACCGGGGTGGACCACTTGTCCGCAGTGGTTGCGCGCGTGGAAACCCAAATGTCTTGGCTGCCCACGCCTCCAGGCCGGCTCGCGGAGATGAACATCTCAAGGCCGTCTTTGCGAATCGCGGTGCGCGTGTCTCGGCCAGGTCCGCTTAACTCCGGCACGAATACTCCTGGTCCCCAGGTTTCATCTGGTTGTAGGGTGCTGACATAAATATCGAAATCGCCTCCGCCTGGAGGCGCTGGACGCGTGCTGGTGAAGTAAAGCAGCGTTACATCAAGTTGGTCATCCTGAAAGAACGTGGGACCGCCCTCATCATACGAGCCGTTAATGACACAACCCAAATTCTGCGCGGGCTCCCAGCCGAAGTCGTCGCGCCTGTCTTTTCTGTGGGTAACGTACAGATCTAGGGCCAATATGGCGGGATTAACGCAGGGGCTCGGCCGGTTACTTTGAAAATACGTCCAGTGTCCATCAGGAGTGAAATTCGGACCCAGATCGCTGTAGTCCGAGTTCACATTTGGCCCAAGCTTTTGCGGTGGCCCCCACTCGTCGTCAACGCTTGCTCGCTGCGACACCCAGATGTCGAGAGAGCCTAGGGGACCTGCGCTGTAATAAAGGCTAAGTCCGTCCTTCGAGATGGCCGGGTGCTGATTGGCTTCGGCGAAGTTGACGATGGGCCCGAGATTTACAGGGGCCGACCAGTCAGAGAATTTCTGTGCATGCGCTGGGAATGCGCAGAACGAAATCAAACCAAGGAGCGCTAGCGCCGGCTTTTCCGAAGAGAATAAAAGTCTGTGTCGCATTTTTCCTGTCCTCCTGTCTTAGTTCTTTATGACCTGATCTTCGTGCGGTTCCCCGAATAACGTAGCGACCTTAGTTCTCCATCGGAGTCAGGAGAAAGGCGTGGGTTTGACCGCTAAAGATGCCAAAGCCCGCAATCTGACCGCTGTTATTGATGCTCGCGGCCTCGATGAGCGTCCAGCCCGACCCTCCAGGAATTCCGTCGTTTAGGTCCAGCATCACGCCGCCAGACTGGGCTCTTACACATTGGGCAAAGTGATCGATGACGTTCCCGACCACTTGGTAGTGAATCCAGGATTCGACGACTTCGCACAAGTCTCAGACCCGTCGAACCCAAGCGCTGATCGCGCCGCGGGCGCGAACGACCAGCGGCACCGCCTCGTCGTCAGTGGAATTTGGAGGCCCAACTACGCCGAGCGGTGGTCGCGCCCCGCGAGGACGATTCTCGGCGGCTGGGAACTTAGCGGCATATTCACCGCGCAATCCGGCCATCCCTACTCCGGGCTGGTCAGCTCCGACTTGAACAACGACGGTAACCCGGCTACCGACCGCACCCCAGGGCTGGGAAGGGACACGTTCTATCTCCCGACTACGATTTCTTTGGATCCACGTCTGACGCGCAGCGTGCCACTCAGGGAACATATGCAGTTGCTGATTATCTGGGAGGCTTTTGACGTTTTAAATCACAGCAACGTGACAGGCGTGCGCACTACACAGTTCTCAGTAATTAGTTGTGGGAACCCGCCAGAACCGTGCACTCTGTCGCCACAGAAACAAGGTTTGTCCGCCTTCGGCACGCCTACTGCAACTTCGGGTCCCCGGATCATGCAACTTTCCGCCAAGTTCGTCTTTTGAAGCGCGCCCGAAGAATTTGCCTTCCTACAGGGGTTCATGCCAAAAGGGCGCAGATGCAGCCGCCAGCAAAGATGATCGGAAGGCTTTAAGGCTTTTATCAGAAGTGATGGCAGAAAGATGCCAGACCAGCCATTATGATGATTGTTGGGGAGCACGAGATTCGGCTGTATGTTGCAGATCATCGCGGCCCCATAGGTTTGGCTCCCTAGTCATGAAATGCAACTGAATCAGTTTCGGAAACTCTCTTGTACCCTCTCACACCGCTTGCGAATGAGAACTGCGACGGCTTCTGCGACGGGATGGGCGATTTCGAGTTTCGCGACCTCGATGACAGCCAGGATTGCTTCTGCCAGCTCCGGCACGCGTTTACGGACGATAGGCTTTGCGAGGCCTGCCTCTTCAGCGAGCTTTTCGAAGTCCCTTGGCCTCACATGGTCCGAAGAATATTCATCACCGATCTTCATGGCCATTTGTTTGCTGAGTTCAGGGTATAAGGTCGTGCTGACGATATATTCGAAAAGCATTTGGCCATGGTCATCTTGGATTAGATTGCCGACGAGTTCGTCGTGCAGATAGACATCAAGGGTCTTGGCCATGCGCTATTTTTCCTTGGTGGGTGTGCCCGGCGGCGTCAGAGTGAGCTTGATTCCAAGCGTTTGGAGAACCGTGAGCGCCTTTCCGATCTCAGACGTTTGCTTGCCCTTTTCCAGGTCAATGACGAACCGCAGGCCCGTGCCTGAGGTTAGCGCGAGGTCCTTCTGCGTGACCCCCAAGCGTTTTCGGGTGTCGCGGATGAGTTTGCCTATGTCCTGAGGGGTGTATCTCATGGGCCCACCATGTTACCGTACGGGAATATTATAGCTGTTCTTGGCACAAATTCAATTAGAAGTTACCGTACGGGAATATTTTATTGGCGGGAGTGCCACTGGCTCCAAAATGTTCCCGCTCGGGAACATTTGCTGGGAGCTTCCGTGTGGCCCGTCCGTGCCGGAATGGATGGCGCGCCTGAGTCTTCGGAGGGAGCTTCGAGTAAATATGCGACCGGGGACAACCCAGAATCCCTTTCAAAGTGCCCAGCAACACCACCCCGGCAAAGGCGGTCAGGGCTTAGTGCCCTCACATAGATCAAAGTCAAGGTACTGGTTCGATTGCCGAGGAACCAATAGAACAAAGGTTCTGTTTTGTCAGTGCCCTAGCCGTGTTTATCTCCAGAGCTAGCCCTTGGCTTTCTTGGGGTCGTTTATCGAATATTGACTCTCTGCACCTCCAGGCATAGCATCCTGCCAGAATAGCGAGAGTACTTAGCGGATTCGGTGGCGTCATGGAAACACGTCAGTCCACTCCCTCTAAAGGCCGGACGCAAAAATGGATGCGTCTTGGTTCCGTCCTCATTTCGTTTGCAGCTGTCGTGCTCCTCGCAACTGCCTTTGGAGCGCATTTCTACAGCGGGCCCGTTTTCTCTGTTCTGCTTACGCTTGTTTTGATCGCTCTTTGTGTCGCCATTGCCCTACACATTCAGTTTCTGGTTCTGAAGCACCGCGAGCACCGAGAAACTGTAAACGTCCTCAACACCACAGAACAGCAATACAAGTCTGTCTTCGACAGTACGCTGGACGGCATCCTGATTCTCGATGATCAAGGTGTGTGTCTCGAAGCGAATCCTGCGGCATTGACACTACTGGGAACGAAATGCGAGGAACTTGTGGGCCATCCGATCGCCCAGTTTTTTGTGGGCGTGGATGATTTCAAGGAGGCTTGGACTCGTTTTCTCGATCGAGGGAGCGAACACAGGGAAACGCGGATTTTGCAACGCGACGGCGAAACGGTTTTCGTTGAATACACGGCAAAGGCGCACTACCTTCCAGGCCGGCACGTGGCCGTGCTCCGTGACATCACCCGGAGGAAGGCAGCCGAAGATGCCTTGCGGCAGAGCGAAGAGCGGTTTCAGCAGATGGCCGGCAATATCCAGGAGATTTTCTGGATGCTGGACGCTGAGAACATGAAGGTCCTCTACGTCAACCCAGCGTATGAAACAATCACGGGCCGATCCTGTGAATCATTAGAGGAAGATCCCAAATCCTACGAAGAGGTCATACATCCGGAGGACCGCGTCCGCGTTCTCTCTCGGTTGGGCGAATCAGTTCAAAGCGGCCATTTCGACGAGGAGTTCCGCATTACCAAACCGGACGGCGCAACTCGGTGGGTGTGGGTCCGCGGATTCCCCGTCCGGGATTCTGCCGGAACCGTCCTACGCCTCGTAGGAACTGCCCAGGATATTTCGGCACGAAAATCCGCCGAAGAGGAGATAGCTCGGAACCTCGACAGAGCAGAATCCGCAGGGGCGGAGGCCGACGCGTTTCGCAGAACAACTCTTGCGCTTACGCAGAACCTCAGCATGGACTATGTTTTAGACACGCTGCTCCAGTCCCTCCTGAAACTGGTCCCTTGTGAATCGGCTCGCATCCTGTTAGTGGAAGCCGACACGCGTCTCTTCCTTGCGCGTGAGGTGCAAGGGTGCGAAACCAGCCGTCGCATCCCGAAATCCCCAGCAACCTTTGATGCAAGGGAAACGGAGTTTCTGATGCACGTTCTCGCCGGCAGGAACAGTCTGCTGATTCCGAACACGGCGGTAGAGACAGGATGGGCCGCGTTCAAGGGTTTTTCCCACCTGCGCTCGTGGTTGTGTGTGCCCCTTGTTGCATCGCAACATGTGCTCGGACTCCTTTCGCTGGGTGATTCTCATGCCCAGGCGTTTACCCAGGAACATTTGCGGCTTGCCAAATCCCTTGCGATCCCAGCTGCGGTAGCGATTCAGAATGCCCGGCTTTACGAACAAGCGGAAATCTTTCGTGCCGAACTCGAACAGCGCTTAGCCGATTTGGAGCAGGCACAGAAAGAGCTTCGAGAAGTTCAGCACGGAAGAGAACTGTCCTAAATCCTCTCGAGTAAAATTGAGATGCAAGAATCATCCGGCGCTCGGGAGCAGTATTCATTCTCAAGTATCTTGAAAGATCCGTTTGGAAAGTGGTCACGCACCACGGCACTCAACCTTCAACTCCGCCCTCTGGATGCGTGAAAATTGAGCTTGAATATTGCCCCACGGGTTGACTTCGTAGATGAGCAGGCTCTCAGTATCAGCTAGAAGCTGCCGAGTCATAAGACAATTCGCTGGTATGTCCCATTCCGCAACAATCACGCGATGCGACTTGATATTGCGCTCTCTTTCCAGGTCGGCCCAAAACTGCCTCTTTTCTCGCCATCGCTCGCGCACGGTACAGCCGTCTGCCTTGCCGATGTAGAG
>JACXTT010006166.1_pt1 | contig 17194 bp, 18 predicted proteins | sample 9270951 | NCBI WGS metagenome assembly JACXTT01 (sample SAMN15532306, study PRJNA645909) | rock metagenome | isolation source: weathered quartz diorite | place: Puerto Rico | collected 2017-06-21 | reverse complement strand
CCGTTCTGGCCCTGCGGTTGGTCGGCGGCCGGCGGCCCGGCATCCGGCTTGGCGCTTTCCGCCCGGGGAGGCCCCGGCGGCCCGCCGGCTCCGCGACGCGCCAGCATCGCCGCCATGAACGGCGGCAGACGCCGCATACTGGTGTCCGGAGTGATGTGAATGGTCACCGGCTTATGAGCCACCAGATCCGTCAGCGTGATCTGGCCGGCGCCCGCGTCGATGGATTTGATCACGCCTGCGATATTACGAAATGACCCGGAAACAATCGCCTCCGCCTTGATGCGCGTCCCGTCCGCGTTCTTCTCGCCCAGCACGCGCAACTGGTCGCCCACCTTGAGATCGGTGAACGTGCCCGGCTGTGCATCGCTGAATCGCACCGAATCCGGCGAATAGCGGCGGAAGTCCACGTGGTCCGCCGCTTCCACCACCACAGCCTTCTGTCCCTCGTTCGTCCGCGTGGCGATTGTCATCTCTTTGGTTTCAGTATTCAGCGCGGTGACCGGCCCCGCCAGGCCTCTCCGCGTCCACTCCGCCCGGTCGCGCTCCTGCTTCTGCGCCAACTCGGCTTTGGTCATAATGATGACCGCCACCGCCGCGATCGATTTCTGGTCCTCGGCCATGTGTCCGCGTACGAATGCTCGGTCGCCGACCGCCACATTATCGAGCTCGATGCGCGCGGCCTTCTTCAGATCTTTTTCGCCCGGCGGAACGCGCAGGTAGAGCGTTTTTTCATCCAGGTTTGCCGTTACGACGGCGCCGGCATCGGATTTGAGGCTGAGCTGGTTCGCGCCCTTATCGATCGCCGTGATCTCGCCGATCGCGCGGTCGAGTTTCGGAGCCTGCGCGCGCGCACCGGGGTTAAGCAAAGGTATAAGTAATAGGGCCAGAAGGAGATACTGCCGTTGCCACATCGTTATCAAGGCGTACCGTACCGCCATTTTGGTTACTAGTGAAATCCGATCAACTTTGAACAGATTGTAACTGCCGGTCCCGGGCCGCCATGTCGCGGGCCACCGTTCGCGATCCCGCGTACAAAACAAGCGCCAGGCCCAGTGAAAGCGCCGGAATCACGAGCATTGCCTGCTGCAACCCGGCCGCCCGCGCCGCTTCGGTGATCGCGCCCGATCCCGCCGCCCGGCGCGCCATCATATCGCTCAGCCTGCCCGTCAGCACTGGCCCGAAAGAAGCTCCGCACAAATACATCGCCATGAAGTAGACCGACATCGCCGTCCCGCGCAGCGCTGGCGCCACAATATCGTGGAGCGATGAGTACACCATCCCATAGTACGTGTTCAGCAGGCCGTACGCTGTGCACATCAGTACAGTGGTGGCGACCCATGAACCGGCCGGCTGCATCACAGACCAGAACGCCAGCGGCACCGCCGCCAGCGCCGATACCGACGCCGCCAACATCCGTCCGTTCTTTCGCCGGCGGATGGCCCAATCACCGATCACGCCGCCCGCGGTGGCCGCGAAAATGCCCGCCAGAATGTGCCCCACACCCAGCCAGAATCCCGAGCGCGCCACTGAAAGTCCGTGCACGCGCGTGAGAAATGCCGGCAGAAACGTTCCGAGCGCATATAGATTGAAATTGATCATCGCGCCCGAGGCCGTGATCCACCACAGCGTGGGAATACGCGCCAGGGACCAGGGCGAAATGGCATCACCCGCTGAGAGATGGCCCTCCGATGCGCCACGCTTCGGTTCCCGCAACAGCAACAATGCCGGCATTAGCACCACCGCTGGAGCCGCTGCCGTCACCCACGCCGCCCGCCAGCCGAACGCCTGCGCCACCGGACCGCACACCATGTAACTCAGGCCCGCGCCGAGCGGCACTGCAAGCATGAAGAACGCCAGCGCGCGCGCGCGTTTCGTTGCGGGGAACAGATCGCCGATCCAACTGGTTCCCGCCGGTGCGCAGACCGCCTCGCCCACTCCTACGCCCAGCCGCGTCACCACCAGCCCCCCGTAACTGGTGACCAGTCCCGCGGCCGCCGTGAGCGCGCTCCACACGCCCATGCCTAGTGCCAGCAGTTTCTTGCGGCTCCACGAATCCGTCAGCCGCCCGAAGGGAACGCCCACCACGGCGTAGAGCACAGTGAAGATCGTGCCCAGCATGCCCAACTGCGTATCGGTGAGATGAAACTCTTTACGGATCGGTTCGGCCAGTGGTCCCAACGCTTGCCGGTCGTAAAAGTTCAGCAGGTTGATCGCGAACAGAACCGCAAGTCCCACGCCCGCCGAAGATTCGGAAGCGAAGGGACGCGACAGCCTGGGGCTCGCCATGCGGTCTTCAAGTGTAGCGCGGCTGTAATGCTGCCCGTTCCACGGCGCCGGCCCCTTGTATTCGACGATTGCGAAGACTATCATCGGCTGTCGGAAAGGAGACCTCTATGGCTAACTATTTGCTCCAGGTGGCGTACACGCCGGAAGCCTGGGCGAACTTAATCGCGCAACCCCACGACCGCATAGAAGCCGTTCGGCCGGCGGTCGAGAAACTCGGCGGCAAGATCACACACGGCTGGTTTGCTTTCGGCGATTACGATCTCATCGCCATTGTCGAGATGCCCGGCAATGTGGAGGCTGCCGCATTTTCGCTCGCCGCTGCCGCTGGAGGCGCCGTCCGCGCCATCAAAACCACGCCGCTGCTGACCGCGGCCGAAGGCGTCGAAGCCCTGAAGAAGGCAGCCAAGTCGGGTTATAAAGCGCCGCACGCCGCGCACGCCTGAACCAGTCAGTCGAAAAGAAGCAGGAGGAACAATCCGCTGCGCGGGTCGTTCTCCCGCGCCGCGCAGGCATCGCGACCGCCAATCACGGGGCCGTCGCCCACTTGAGCGTTCCGCCCTGCCTGCTCGTTCTGTTAACCTTGAGAAATGCGGTATCCGACGGTGGAGGAACTCGGCGAGCTCAGCTTGACGGAACGCCTTAGACTCATCGGCGACGTTTGGGAAACGTTTGTCGGCGACCCGGAGTCTTTACCCCTCAGTGACGAACACCGGCAAGAGATAGATCGCCGGCTCGACTCCTACGACCGTGATCCGAATCGCAGTCGTGCTTGGCCCGATGCGAGAAGGCGGATCACCGACGGCTGATGAGCCAGCGGCTTCGAATTGAACCACTGGCTGAGGATGACGTCACAAGGGCTTATCGGTGGTACGAAGGCCAACGGGCGGGACTTGGCGAAGATCTGCTGACTGCTCTTGACGAGTGTTTCAATAGGGTCACAGAGAATCCGTCCGGGTATCAGGTCATCTATAAGAGCGTTCGGCGCGCCCTCGTCCGACGGTTCCCCTACTGCGTGTATTTCATGACCACGAAAACTGAGGTGATCATTCTGGCCGTACTGCACGGCCACAGAACCCCTCAACGCTGGCGAAAGCGCACATAGCCGCATAGAGCGATCTCACCCCTTTTTCACCGTCACCGCCCCGCGGTCCGTGGTGATGGTGATCACCGGGCCATCCCCCACTTTGCCCTTGAGCGTTCCACCCTGGCCTTCGGCCTGGGTTTCGAGCGGCGCGCCGTATTCGTTCTGCACTTCGCCGCGCGTGGTCGTGGCCTTGAGTTGGAACTTGGCCGATTCCGGCAGCTCCAGATCGATATTTCCCGAGCGGCTGCGCGCGTCGATCTTGGCCAGCGGCTCTTTGCCGGGCTTCAATTCGATATCCCCGCGCTCGGTCTCGAGTTCCAGGGCTTGCGTGAAGTCCTCCAGATGAATGTCTTTGGAGCGGGTGGTCAACCTTACAGGTCCGACGATGCCGGTCGCCGTGAAGTCGCCCAGGTCCATCGTGATCGTGCCGGGAACCTTCTCTACGCGCAAATCGGTGTTGCGCGATTCCAGGTGCAGCGGCTTGGCCAGGTTCTTGAACTGCAGCGTGCCGGAGTACGAGCCGTTGACGATCACCTGTCCCGCTATGTTTTCCAGTTCGACGTCAGACCCCTTGCCTTCGATATCCACGTCGCCCTTCACGTTCACGGCGCGCACGATATCGCTGTGCTGCAAATCCACTTTCGCGTTCCCGCCGATGTTGGTGAGCCGCACGCCGGCGTTGCCGCTGGCGATGTCCACGCCTCCCGTGACATCCGTGACATCGTAGTCGCCGCGGCTGCCGCGGCCTTCGATGGTTGCGCTGCGCGGCACGCTGACTTCCAGGTCGCAGGAGATGCGCCGTGCGTGCGATACCTTGTCCTGGTTGGTCCGGACCACCCACCGGTCGCCTTCCGCCACGATTACGATCGGTGTCTGGCCGTCGGCCTGGTCGGCATCGCCTTTGTTGAATGCGCGGATCATTTTGTGCTCGTCTACTTTGATCTCCGGCTCGTCGGTTCCGCTGACCCGCACGTTGCCGCGCAAATTCTCGAACACCACGTGTACCGTGCCCGTCACCTGCTTCACGTTGGTGTGGTGATAGTCGTACTCCTCGCCGAACATTTCGAGACCTGTGTTTCCGAAAGGCGCGAAATGCAGGCCGTGCTTTTCGGCCGCGAACATGCCCGTGCCAATGACGCACAGCAGGATGATGAGCGCCACTTCGCCGCCCGAAAGGCCGCCCGAAGGCAGCGGCTTCGACCGCGCCGCTTCAATCAGCACTTCAACCAGCCGCAGCACGCCCCAGGCGATCAGAATGAAGGGCCAATATCGCGCCAGCATCTCAAACAGCGGCACTTCCTGCCACAGATTGCGCGTCAGAAACGCCACGCCGATCAGGATCAGGACCAGCGGGCCGGTTAGCGAACAGCGCGGTCTCATGACACACCACCCGGCGTCGGCCCGTTTCGCGTCATCCTCCCCGCAAGAGTCAACAAGCCGACCACGATCAGAATCACCGGCCACGTCTGATGGACCCCGTAATTGGTGAAATGATCCAGCGCGAACAGCGTCCCAATGGTGATCAGGATGATGGGGCCGCGCACCGCGCGAATCAGGTCCCTAGCGATGATCATCGTGCACCTCCTGCGTGGAGGCTGTTCTGCCGTCCTCGGCGCCCAGCCCTGACAGCCGCGCGTACAGCAGATAAACACCAAGCACGATCAGCAGCACCGGCCAGTACCGCAGGAGTCTCTCGAGCGGAATGACGTCGGTAGTGCTCAACAGCAACAGCACGCCCACTACGATCAGCAGCACCGCGCCCGCCGGAAAATGCGAGCCGCGCGCGTGCAGGTCGATCAAGCTCGAAAATTCGTCCACCGGCTGGCCCGCGCGCCGCTTGAGCGCGGTCTGGTAAGCTTCGATCGCCATGTAGAATACCCACACGGCGATCAGAATGCCGAACAACGGCTCCAGGCCGCCCGCTGAGCCGGAGCTGATGATGCTGACCAGCAGTCCGAAGATAATGGCGTGGACCAGGCCTTTGGCGTACTGGCCGTTATAAATGGCCCCCACTCCCGGCACGATCATGCCCAGAATAAACGCCAGCGCTGGAGAAACGTTGGGGTCGCGCACGGCAGGCGCCGGATAAGCGGCTGCGGGTGGTGGCGGCGCGCTCGCCGTCGCTGCCGGCACGTGCTCTTCGCAGAATACAGATCCCTGGGCCGGCCGCCTGCACGCATCGCACAGCGGTTTGCCGCAACTGCGGCAGAAGGCCACGGCCGGCGTTTCCGGATGGTTGAGACAGTTCATATAAATCCCCTATTTGTTTGGTGTTGCTCCCGCGCCCGGTTTACCCGGGTCTTGTGCCGTCGGCGTATTGTGCACCGGTACCCGTCTCGTGTCGTTGTTTTCGACGGGCGCCGTTACCGCGTCCTGATCCTGCCGCTCCCGCCACTCCCGCAGCCGGGACTGAATCTGGTACACAAATCTTAGGTTCTCGTAAAACTTCACCGATCGCTCCCAGCCGCGATGTGCGCGATCTTCAACGCCCGCCAGGACGTGCGCCGGGTCCACATCCGCGGCGGTCAGGCGCCGCTCGGGAATACCCGCGCAGCGCACCATCATCCCGAAAAACAGAATCGTCAGCGACAATCCAAACGCCATGCGCGGCTGCAGTACGGGATGGAAGACTCGCCTGAACCAGGCGCGGATCCCCCCGCGCACCGTAGGCCGTACCTCTCGCGATGCGATGGCATACAACCGGTTCACCAGTTCGGGCGGTGGCTCAATGTCGGCTACGCGCTCGATGAACTCCAGCGCCGCGCCGGCATCGCGCGCCAGTTCCGCGCAGGCCCCGCACGAGGCCATATGTTGCTCGAACTCGGCCTTTGCAGCCGACGGCAGCGTTCGGTCCAGGTAATCGGAAAGCGCGATTTCGAATTGCGCGCACGTCATAGCGCTGCCCTTTGCCTGCGGAGCAACCGCGCCAGTTCCGCACGGCCGCGGTTGAGCCGCGATTTCACGGTGCCTTCCGGAATTTTTAACACCGCGGCAATCTCACGATACTCCAATTCCTGCAAATCGCGCAGGATCACGGTCTCCCGCAACTCGGGCGATAGTTTCCCGAGCGCTGCCTGCAAAACCTCGCCCGCTTCCCGGCCCGCCAGCACCCGGTCCGGACGCGCCGCTGCCGAGCCGGCGGACTCTTTCTGCTCGAGCGTGGCCAGCTGGTCTTCGATCGGCTCCGTCACACGGTCCTGTTTAGTACGGCGATAATTATCGATCAAAAGGTTGCGGCTCAACCGGGTCATCCAGGTAACAAACGAGCCTTCGGTGGAGCGGTAGCTTCCCAGAGTGCGAAACACGCGCAGGAAAATTTCCTGGGTGAGATCCTGCGCTTCCGCGTCCCTGCCCGTAAACCGGTAGCACAGCCCGTAAATGCGCCGCGTGTGCAGCCGGACCAGTTCCTCCCAACCGGTGGCATCACCGCTCAGGCACCGCTGAACGAGGGTGTAATCTTGATCCAAGCCGCGTGACGTCGGTTCCGGGCGACTGCCGGCCGCGAGCACGCCACGCCCGGTCCTGCCCGGCCAGAAGACACCGGGTGCCGGATAAGCGGCTGTGATGGCGGCGGTTGCCATAGTTTACCTCGAAATGCTCCCGTTACCGGCCGGCTGTATGGGCGATTTCGGGCCCATCTTCGATTTCCGGCTTCCAGTAGAAGTAACGAGGTTTTATGATGTTAGGTTCATTTTTCCATTCCGGGGCAAAACGATGACGGGCCTCGGGAAAGGCGGTCTCATCAAGAATAGCCGTTGGAAATGGCTGGCCATCGGGGCGGCTTTGGTCGTCATCGCCCTGTATCTTCTGCGCTCCGAGCTCCGCCGGAGCGGCTTCCGCTGGTCGGTATTCGTCGCGACTCTGACGCAGCTCGACCTGGCGTGGCTGCTCGCCGCAGTGGGCCTGGCGCTGGCCACCTACTACGGACGCGCCCTCCGGTGGGCAGTGCTGCTCAAGCCGCTCCGACCGCATCCCAATATGCGAAAGCTGTTTTCGGACACCGTCATAGGCTTTACCGCCGTGACATTGCTCGGCCGCCCGGGGGAGTTCGTGCGGCCGTACCTGATCTCGGTCCACGAGCGCGTGCCGTTTTCCTCACAGATTGCGGCATGGGTTCTCGAGCGGATTTACGATCTGCTGATCGCCTTGGCTATTTTCGGCTACGCCCTGAGCCGCCTGCACAACTTCGAGGGTGCCGGACCGGTGCTGTCCTGGATCCTCGAGATCGGGGGGGTGGCGGTGTGGCTGTTGAGCGCTGCCAGCCTGATTCTGCTGGTGATGATCCGCCGCTACTCGGAGTCGGCGCGGCTGCGCCTGATGGCAGCGTTGGGGTTCCTCTCCGAACACCACCTGGACCGCGCCGGCCGCTTCCTCACCGCGCTGGTTCAGGGCGCCGAATCGACCCGGAGCACCAAGTCGATCCTGCTGCTGGTGGCGTACACCGTCCTCGAGTGGGCATTGATCGTCTTCTGCTATTTTTGTGTGATCCGGGCATTTGGGGCCGCGCTGCAGTTTACAATCTCGGATGTTCTGGTGTTTATCGGCTTTGTTTCGTTCGGGGCTATCGTGCAGATTCCAGGGATCGGCGGCGGCGTCCAGGTGGTGGCGGTGCTCGTTCTGACCAAGATCTTCGGTGTTTCGGTTGAACTGGCCACCAGCGTCGCGGTTCTGATCTGGCTGGTCTCGTTCGTGGTGATCGTGCCGTTTGGCTTGGTCACAGCCCTCCACGAAGGTCTGAGCTGGCGGAAACTGCGCGAGTTGGAGCGGGAGTCGACGCCTTGAACTGCCCTTTTTGCGGCCACTTACACGACAAAGTGGTGGATTCGCGCGAAAGCAAGGAAGGCGACGCCATCCGCCGCCGTAGGCAGTGCCTGGCCTGCGAACGGCGCTTCACGACTTATGAGCGCATCGACGAAGTTCCCTACATGGTGATCAAGAAGGACGGCCGACGCGAGAAGTTCGACCGGCAGAAGGTTCTGGCGGGGTTGCTGAAGGCCTGCGAGAAGCGGCCGATCAGCATGGCGCGCCTTTCAGAACTTGTAAACCGCGTAGAATCAGGGGTTATAGACTCTCCAGACCGCGAAATACCCACCACGCAGATCGGCGAGATTCTGATGGACGGGCTCCGCGACCTGGACAAGATCGCCTACGTCCGGTTTGCCTCGGTGTATCGCGATTTCCAGGACGAGGAGGCGTTTTTCAATGAGTTGAAGAACCTGATGCGGCACAAGGGATCGTGATCCGCATTGAACACCACAAAAATGTGGTGTAGTGCAATTCGTTGTAACCTAAACGGTTCTGAAACATCATTAACTATGAGGCTTAACTTCTGATCCGATTCGTGTTACCATCTTCTGACCGGGTAACGCCCGGTTTGCTCCACGCGCATTTCTTTGGGTTGGACATTAGGCTGTCGACGCTTTTTCAAATCTGCACCCCACAGCAAAACACTGTTTCGAAGGGTTTTTGACTGCGGGCGAGGTGAGTCCGAGTGGACCATTTTGACGATCATTTTCTGACTGAAAGCCCTTTGGGGATCAACTTCGAGGAAGAAGCGAAGTTGTTCGATCCTGAAGCCCAGGAGGACTTTCTTCATCCGCAGCCGGTAGTCGAGGAATCGATTTATACCGACGATCCGGTACGCGTGTACCTGCGCGAAATGGGCGCGGTGCCGCTGCTCACGCGCGAAGGCGAAGTGGACCTGGCGCGGCGGATGGAGCGCGGCAAGCTGCGCATGCAAAAGGCGATCAGCCGCTCGGCGCTGGTGCAACTGGTAGTCGTCGAACTGGCCGAACAGTTGAAAAAGGGGACCGAGGAAATCGACAGCCTGGTCGACCTGGGCGATCTGGAAGAAGGCACGCTAGCCGATACGCAACGGCGCGGCCAGATACGCCAGCTTTTCACCGACGTAATCACGCTGCACAAGAAGCAGCAGCAGCTGGATGAAAAACTGGATGCCACCGCGCTGAGCAACAAGAAGGTGCGGCGGCGGTTGTGCTCCCGGCTGAACCGCGCGAAGGTAGAGACCTCGCTCGCGATCCGCAGGGTTCCCTTCCTGCTCGGCAAGTGGAAAGAGTTTTCGAAAGAGATCGAGCGGGCGGTGGAAGAGCTGACGCACCTGGAGCGCGAGCTGCAGAAGCTAGAATCGCGCGCGGGCGTGACGGCGCAGAACCGTGCGCGCGAGCTGAAGCGCGAGATCCGCAAGCGCGAAGCCACGGCGGGCGCGCCGCTGGCGGACCTGAAGCACACCCTCAACGTCATCCGGCATGGCGAGCAGGAAGCCGAGCGGGCCAAGAAAGACCTGGTGGAGGCCAACCTGCGCCTGGTGGTTTCGGTGGCGAAGAAGTACGTCAACCGCGGCCTGCACCTGCTGGATCTGATCCAGGAGGGCAATATCGGGCTGATGCGCGCGGCCGATAAATTCGAGTACCGGCGCGGCTACAAATTTTCGACCTACGCCACGTGGTGGATCCGACAGGCGATCACGCGCGCCATTGCCGACCAGTCGCGCACCATCCGCATTCCGGTGCACATGAACGAGAGCATGAACAAGTTCCTGCGAGCCTCGCGCGAGCTGGAAAAAGAGCTGGGCCGCACGCCGACCAATGACGAGATCGGGCGGCGCATGGACATTCCGGTGGAGAAAGTGCAGAAGCTCAAGACCATTTCGCGCGATCCGGTGTCGCTCGAGACTCCGGTGGGCCGCGACGGCGAATCCGCGCTGGGCGATCTGATCGAAGACCGCTGGGTGGGGTCGCCGGTGGACGCGGTGATCGAAGGCAACGTGCGCGACGAGACCGCGGGCATCCTGAAGACGCTGTCACCGAAGGAAGAAAAGGTGATTCGTCTGCGCTTCGGCATCGGCTGCGAGCGCGAGCACACCCTCGAAGAGATCGGCCAAGAGTTCGACGTCACGCGCGAGCGCATCCGGCAGATCGAAGCCAAAGCGCTGCGGCAGCTGCGGGCACCAGAGCGTGCACGGCGGCTGCGTGCGCTGATGGCGGCGCGGTAGATTCAAGCCAAATTACATTGCCCGCCTCAGCTTGGCAGGACTCCGCGACGATGCCAGCCTTAGACCGCAATCGTGGGACGGCGTTTCACGGGGGGCATCGCTAAAGGCCCTTGGATCAAGGTTCGATTTCCCGTATACCCCGGTTCACATTCCTAGCACGTTCGAATCCGTGACCACGTCGTTACTTTGTGGTGGTCACGTGAGCACCAGACACTCCAGGAACGGATCAGGTTGGAGTTCCGGATAGATTGAGTGGCGCCTTAGGACGTTGCTGCGGATGTAATTTCGGCTTGATCTTAGTCTTGTCGAACGCATCCCAGCCATGCTTCACGAGCTGATAAAAGGGAATGACCCGAATATGCGTAGGTTCACCCTTTCGTCCGAATTCGATCGGTGCCCCGGTCGGTTCATCGGAAAGTTTTGTTCCCGGCATGATGATAGCCTGATGCGCTGGCAGATTCCGATGCCAGTTCTTCAGGTTTTTAACCTGATCCAAGGGAAAGTTTGGATCAAAATTCTGGATCGCCCGAAATGAATGCTCGGGATAGCCCAGATAGTTGCTGATGGTGTCGATTATGGTGAAGAGAAGCAGGATGGCGGGATATCCGTAGAGGCCACCGTTGGCCTTGCGGGTCGTGACACAATGCTCTGCGGTTGCAAGGTATTCATCGATTGCTTCTATAGCCATCGACTTTTCGTTCCGATGTGTGGCCATCCTACGATTATCGTGCAACCTAAAGATGAGAAGTGCGACTGAAAATTAGGGAGCCGAGGACCGAGGGCAGATAGCAGGCTGCCTTGCCACATATACCTTCGTGAAGTGAGCTGCACGTCAGGTGAGTAATCCGCTGGCGAACGCCCCAGGGTTTTCGTAGTCTAAATACAGGAATCTGCATGCCTTATCCAGGAATCTGTAGGCTATGCCTGAGGCCAGAGGACCTTCAGAAAAGCCACTTCATGCCTGCTGCGCTGTATCCTCCGAAAGACGGGAATTTCGAGTTCACGACATATGAGATGGTTGGTACGAGCCGAGAGCCAATCAAGGAATACCTGCTCTGCCGTGGGTGTGAGCAACTCTTTGCCCGGAACGGTGAGTCTGAGGTCCTTGGCGCGATAGCGGGGAAGAGTATGAAGCGGTTCCCCCTTCACGAGAAACTGCGCGTAGGCCTTCCTCGCGAAAGCGATCCCTCAGCTGCACGCTTCGCCGGGTACGACTTCAACCTCGACATGGACACGTTCGCGTATTTCGCCCTGAGCGTCGTATGGCGGGGAGCAGTTCACCAATGGAAAAAGTTCGACGGGACGCTCACAACTGCGCTTACGCTTCTAGAAGGGTTCGAGGACCGGATACGCAGATACCTGCTTGGAGAGACCGTCCTCCCGCCGGATATCGCCGTCATTGTGATCGTATGTAGTGATGAGGAGTCGCGCAAATCCTGGTATTTCCCTGCGGCTTTCGTTGAGGCGCTATGTCTGAATTTTGGATTCCTCGCGCGAGGCGTCTACTTCCGTACGATGATCGGACCGCACATATCCTCGTTTTTCAGGGGCCAGTGCTGCACTTCACCGCGTAAGTGCATCTTCTATGGCGATGGCGAACGGAGGACCTTGGAGGCTTTTGCGACAATCGATGCGATACGAGCTAGAGGCCGCGATTCTGGATCCTGATTGTGCGGCGGTACTGGCATAGTGCGGAAACCGTTAGATCCGTGAAGTGCCAGTGACGAAAGCGAAAGTGTGATTTGATCGAGGACCGCCGGACCGGAAAGAAGGCCGTGCGGCAAAGCGTGAGCTTGCCATCGAACGTCGCAGCGCAGGTTCGCAGCCTCGCGAAAACGCGCAGGCTGAGCGCCAACAGGATGCTGGTTGAACTGATCGAGAACGGCATGGAGGCTGAGAAGCGCAAGCAGCGGGAGTTCTTCGACCTTGCCGAACGTTTCCGGGGCGCAACCGATCCGGAGGAAGTCAAACGGCTGGGCGATCAGATGGGACGGATGGTCTTCGGCGAGTAATGCCGAAGATCGAGCGTTGGGACAATCTGCCTGCCGCTGTCCGGCGTCACTTGATCGACCGCATGCGCGAGCGGTTGCCGGAAACTCAAGATCGCTCCCGCCGCAAGGCTTGCACCCGGCCGATGAACCGTTGCCGGGCCGCAGCATGCTGCGAGTCCGTTCGTCGATTCAGTTCCTGCAAGAAGCGGTCATAGGCGGCATAGACATCGCCCAGCGGCAGGTCTTTGGCGCGCGGGAGTTCGTAGTGCAACATCGCAATCAGGGCGCGAGTCCGGTCGTCGGTATCGGGCACCTCGGGTCCATACTGTCCGCTCGGATGAGGGGAACGCGCCTGGAAATCGCAGGTGGCTCTTAGGGAGAGACGCGGGTCGATTTTGTGATCGCGAATCGGAATGAGGCGGCAGAGTTCGGGATTCCTGGTGTTGGTGGCGAGCGTGAAGAGACACCAGTCGCGGAACCCTGCACGCTGGCCGGAGAGCGGGAGATCGTCAGGAATGCGGGCGCACCAGGCGGGTATCTTGGTCACCAGGGCGGCGATATCGGCGAGATACGCGGCATTGGAATCGCGAGCCAGGCTACCGGAAACGCCGATGGCTTTTTCGATGCGGGTGACGATATCGGGCCGGTTCGGGAGCTGGCGGTAAAAGTCTTTGACGTTCACGACCGGTGGCGTGATGCCTTCGAGGTGAAGGGTGTCCGGGTCATAACCCAGGCGGGTGAAAAAGGCAACGAGAGCCTCCTGAGACACGGCGATCCCTCCGTATACGTCATGCCAGGCGCCGTCGAGACAAGACCACATGGACGTTTGCCGCGATAGCAGCCGAAAATATCCCAGCCGTTTTACTTTCCAGCAAAGCCAGGGATTTTTTGTCCTGCCGGCGATGAACGAGTAACAGTTGGATCGTTCATAGGAAGGCGCGATGAAGAATCCCCCGGGCGACTCGACGGGCCAGGGGATACCCTCACAAAGCGACGGTTCATCGACTTCCTGGGCGACGTAGCGGTAGAGCCCGTCCCGCTGGTTGACGCGCCGCATTCCGCGCAGCAGATCGGGCCAACTCGTGATGCCGGAGAGAAAGATGAATAGGCCGAGCGCCAGCACGAGAGCGGAGAGACGCCATTTGCCAATCCGCCAGTCAGACAACGGCTTCACAGACTATTGATTCTAACTACACGCTCCAGCTTCCATCGGATTGCGTTTTCGGCTAGGATAGATGGAACCACGGAGGGGTGGGTCATGCGAATCACACTCTTATTCGCGCTGGCGATAACGGGGCTATGCGCGGAGACACCAAGCGAGGAACTGTATCAGGCAATTCGCGGCAATGATCTGGCGCGGCTGCAGAGGCTCATCAAAGACCCGGCGAACGTCAATGTCAAAGATCGCCACGGCGCGACGCCGCTGATGTATGCGGCTGCGGTGGGCAGCGTGGATGCGGTGAAAATGCTGCTCGGCGCGGGAGCGGACGCCAAAGCCCGGAATTCATTCGACGCCACGGCGCTGATGTGGGGCGTCGTCAACGCGGAGAAAGTGCGGCTGCTGGTGAACGCCGGCGCGGATGTGAACGCGCGCTCGAAGCAAGGGATGACGCCCGTGCTGATTGCGGCGTCGAACGCGGGATCGATCGAGATTGTGCGCCTGCTGCTGGCCAAGGGAGCGGAACTACGACCGCGCGTTGACGGCGAATCGGCCGCGGCGGCAACGAGCGATCAACTGGCCGAGCGACGGCGGAAATCCGGAGGTGCGGGAGGGTTCACGCCGCTATTGGCCGCGGCGTCCGCGAATGATATCGAGATGGCGAGGCTGTTCGTCGAAAAAGGAGTGGACGTGAATGCGGCCACCCAGCGGGGTGACACGGCGCTGCATTTTGCGGCGGGCGCCGGAAACCTGGCGATGGTGAAGCTACTGCTCGCGAAAGGCGCGGACGTGAATGCGGCAACGGCGGACTCGATTCAGGTCCGGAAAGGGGCGATCGCGCTCAACCATCTGACGGCGCTGATGTACGCGGCGCCCTATGGCTCACCGGAACTGCTGAAGACGCTGATCGACGCTGGCGCGCAGGTGAACGCGAAGGACATCCGCGAGATGACGCCGCTGATGCTGGCTGTGGCCTCCGAGACGCAGAATCCGGAGGCGGCGCGGCTGCTGCTGGCGAAGGGCGCGGAAGTGAATGCGAAGAGCAATGTCGGGGAGACGGCGCTCGATTGGGCGAAGAAGTTCAGGAATCCGGAGGTGATCCGGTTGCTGCAGGAGGCGGGCGGGAAAACCGGTGCGGACGCATTGCCGGCCGTTGTTGCCAAAGCTGGGCCTGTCGAATCGCGCGCCGCCATTGCGAAGAGCGTGGCGCTATTGCAGCGGTCGAGCACGGAATTTTTCAAAGAGAGCGGCTGCGTGGGCTGCCATCACCAGAACTTCACGGCGATGGCGGTGGGGGCGGCGCGCAAGGCAGGGGTGCCGGTGGACGAGGCAGCCGCCGAGGAACAGCTAAAGGTTGTGAAGACGCAGTGGATGGGTGCGCAGGAAGCCCTGCTGCAGCGGCTCGATCCGCCAGGCGCTTCCGACACCCTGGGCTTTTCGCTGCTCGGGCTGGCGGGCGTCGATTACCCGGCGGATGCCATCACGGACGCCATGGTGGTGAACTTCGCGGAAGAGCAGACGCTGGACGGTTCGTGGTGCTACGGCGCGATTGCGCGTTCTCCCATCGAAGAAGGATGCATTGCGCGTGCGGCGATGGGCGTGCGGATCATGCAGCGATATGGGCCGCCGGGATTGAAAACGGAGTACGACAAGCGGATCGCGCGGGCGCGGGATTACCTATTGGAGGCGCGGCCGCAGACAACGGATGACCGGGCGATGCTGCTGCTGGGGCTGAAATGGTCCGGCGCGAGCGAGGGAAAGACTCGCGCGGCGGCGCGCGGGCTGCTGGACGAGCAGCAGGCGGATGGTGGATGGCGCGGGAACCCGCACCTGGAATGCGACGCGTACTCGACCGGAGAAGCGCTCTATGCGCTTCACGAAGCGCAAGCGCTTCGGGCGAACGATGCGGCTTACCGGCGCGGATCGGAGTATCTGCTGAAAACTCAGCACGCGGACGGATCGTGGCACGTGAAGAGCCGCGCGGTTAAATTCCAGCCGTATTTCCAGAGCGGTTTTCCGCACGATCACGACCAGTGGATTTCGGCGTCGGCCACGGCGTGGGCCACGATGGCGCTGGCGAGCGCCGTTCCGGCCACCGAGCAGCGCGCGGCGAAGTAATCCGAAGCGGCAACTCTTTTCTACGGAAGGAATTCGCCGCTTGACGTAGTAAATCCTTCGTAGTAATATCTTCGTACATGAGCAGCCCGCCTCGCCCGACCGACGCCGAACTCGAAATTCTCGCGGTGCTTTGGAGCCGCGGGCCCAGCACCGTGAGAGACGTCCATGCCGCCATCAACAAGCGCAAGCCCGCGCAATACAGCACGGTGCTGAAGTTCCTGCAGATCATGGCGGAGAAGGGCCTGGTACGCCGCGATGAGGAGCAGCGCGCGCACGTCTACCAGGCCGCGCGGCCGCGCGAGTGGACGCAACGGCAACTTGCTGGCGATTTGCTGCAGCGCGGGTTCAACGGGTCAGCCAAGAGCCTTATGATGGGCGCGCTTTCCGCCCGCAAGGCTTCGAAGGAGGAGCTGGCTGAGATGCGCAGGCTGCTGGATGAGTACGAAAAGAGGGAAAAATGATGCTCACAAGCTGGGTGCAAACGCCGCTTGCACAGGCGCTCGGCTGGACGCTGTTTCACTCACTATGGGAAGGGGTGCTGGCTGCGGCCGCGCTCGCCGCTGCACTCTGTGTGATCCGTTCTTCCCGAGTCCGTTACATCGCTGGTTGCGTGGCGTTGCTCGCCGTTCTGGCGGGGTTTGGGCTTACTTTTGCTAGAGTGGCGACGCAACTGCAAAGCCGGCACGCCACCACGGAACGGGCCCATACAACGCGCGTCCCGCAAGGTTTCGAAGAGCCGGCGGATGTCGCGAAAAACACGGCACAGCTTACGCTCGGGGGGATACTGCCGTGGTTGGCCCCATTCTGGATCTCCGGAGTACTGCTCTTCTATCTGAGGAATCTGGCTGGCTGGACGGCCGCACGCCGATTACGCCGCATCGGAGTGTGCGGTGCTCCGGATTTCTGGCAAGAAGAACTGAACCGGCTCGGCACGCGACTGCGATTGTCCCGGCCGGTGGCGCTCGTGGAATCCTGCCTGGCCGAGGCGCCGGTGGTCATCGGTCACATGCGCCCGGTAATTCTAATGCCGATCGGCTTGCTTGCCGGCATGCCCGCCGGGCAAATTGAGATGATCCTGCTGCACGAGTTGGCGCATATCCGCAGATACGACTACCTAGCGAACCTGCTGCAGACATCCGTTGAGGGCCTGCTGTTCTATCACCCGGCGGTTTGGTGGATTTCCGGAGTGATTCGCGCCGAGCGCGAGAACTGCTGCGACGATTTGGCCGTGGCCGCCAATGGCGACGCGCACGAATACGCCATTGCGCTGGCTGCGTTGGAGCGAAACCGTTCGGCCGCGGGGGAAACCGCACTGGCCGCAACAGGAGGAAATCTGGTGAAACGCATCCGCCGCCTGTTGGGCCCGCCCGAGGGACCGCGCGCCGCTCTGACGCCCGTTTTCTCCGCGGGAATCGTAACAATAGCCGCGGCAGTGGCGCTGGCGGCATGGCAATCGAAACCGGCGGAGCCGTCGCCGGCAGCCCGTCCACACGTAAAACTGCTGGACGAAGTACGGGAAGCGGCCGGCCCCAAATGCTCGACCT
>JACXTT010006165.1_pt1 | contig 17197 bp, 16 predicted proteins | sample 9270951 | NCBI WGS metagenome assembly JACXTT01 (sample SAMN15532306, study PRJNA645909) | rock metagenome | isolation source: weathered quartz diorite | place: Puerto Rico | collected 2017-06-21 | reverse complement strand
GGGGTGGCCCTCCTTGCGGTAGCCAAGGACAAAAGCGCGGTCGAGCCCGGTGACTTTGACGAGGCCATCGACAGGCTTATCTCCGGCCTCGAAAAGAAGCGTGTCATGAGCCAGAAGGAGCGCGAGATCGTCGCGTACCACGAATCGGGCCACGCGATTGTGGCGACCGCAATTCCCGGAATGGATCCCGTGCACAAGATCTCGATTGTGCAGCGTGGCTTCGGTGCGCTCGGCTACACGATGCAGCTGCCGCTCGAGGATCGATATCTGATGCAGCGGATCGATCTGCTGAATCAGCTTGCGGTACTGCTCGGTGGACGAACGGCCGAAGAAATCGCACTCGGGGAAATTTCAACCGGCGCCCAGAACGACCTGCAGCGTGCGACCGATATCGCGCGCGCGATGGTCACCGAATGGGGCATGAGCGACGCCGTCGGCGCGATCAACTACGACGGCCACAAGCGCAGCAGGTTCCTCGACATTCCGATCGGCCCTGAGCGGGGGGCGTACGCGGAAGACACGGCACGTCTGATCGACACCGAGGTCAAGCGCATCATGAAGGACGCGCACGAGCAGGCCCGCCAGATCCTCACGAGCAAGCGCGAGATGCTGGAAGCCGTGACGCGGCGGCTGCTCGAGATCGAGGTGATGGAAGGTGAGCAGCTCCGTCAGATAATGGGGATCGCACCGCCCCCGCCGTCGACCGAAACCGTGCCGCTCCCGACAAATGAACTTCGGTAGAACGGCGATCGCGCTGCTGGCGCTTCTCTCAACAGCGACGAACGCGCACGCCGACTGGCTGTTCGGCGGCTACATGGGTGCATCGGGCACGTCGTCGAACAGTTTGACCGTGACTCCCACGACGGGCGCGCCGTTCTCGCTCGATGACGTGGCCTACAAAGGCCAGGCGTTTCGCTCGCCGTGGTACTACGGTGTGCGGGTCAGCTTTGTCCCGCCCGGCGACGTTCAGACTCTCAGTCCGGAGATCGAGTGGACACACGCCAAGGCCATCGCGCAGATCGATCCGCGGTCCTCGGAGCTGAACGCATTCCAGCAATCGCACGGCCTCAATTTCCTGCTTGGCAATCTCGCGTACCGCTTTGCCCCGCTGTGTGCGGGACGCTGCACCCCTGTGATTCGAGGCGGCGCCGGCATCTCGACACCCCATGTCGAATCGACCTTCCGCAACGTTCATCAGGAGCAGTATCAACGGGGCGGGTTTGCCTGGCAGCTGGGCGCGGGCGTCGAGTACCGCCTGTGGCAGTTCGTCTACGGCGTGGCCGATGGGAGGATCACTCGGGTGAGCGAGAAACACCTTCGAGCGGCAGGCGCCGAGATCGCCGGATCGTTCTTCACACGGCATGTGGACTTTGGCGTGGCGTTGAGGCTTCCGGCTCGGTGAAGGCATTCCTGATTGCGGTCCTGCTCCTCGGCGCGGCGCCAGCCGCCCGGGCGCAGTCGATCGCTTCTCTGTTCACAACCCTTCCCTCCGACTTCGCACATCTGTTCACACCTGCCAACGGGCTCATCGCGGGCATCGGCGGCGCAGGCAGCGTTGCGGTCCATCCAACAGACGACGAGATTGCCGCCGACATCTACGATCCCTCTGGCGCTCGCCACGATTTCTTCCGCGCCGGTGCGAGCATTGGAGACGGTGTCGAACAAGGTGCCTTTGCGGTGGGCACCTACGTCGTCGGACGCCTGTGGTGGCCGCGCATCGCAAACGCCGGTGCAGACCTGGTGGACGCGCAGATCGTCAACGGCGTGCTCACTCAGGGAATCAAGGTGGCGACTCAACGCCGACGACCAAACGGCGGGCCCCACGCGTTCCCGTCAGGTCACACATCAGCGACATTCGCGACCGCCGAAGTTCTCCGCGAACACTTTGGATGGAAGTGGGGCGCACCGGCGTACGCCATCGGCGCCTATGTCAGCGTGTCGAGGATGGTCGACAACAAGCACTGGGCGTCCGACGTCGTCTTCGGCACGGCGATTGGCCTCGTCTCCGGTCGCGCCGCCAGCTTCGGCCATGTCCCTCGCCGCGTTTCGATTACGCCATCGCTGCTTCCACGAGGGATCGCAATTTTCGGCTCGCTGCACCCATAGCAATTTGTTTGATCGCCCCACGGTGATCGCGTCGCAGGAATCGCAATCTCATTGCTGTTGCCAGGCGACGATGCTAACGTCGTCGGCCTGATCCCGGCGTTTGACGGTCGGGCACGTGCCTCGCACTCCTGAAGTTCGACAGGAGGCGCAATGGCAACGAAATCAGTACGGGAACGTCTCACAGCACTCGAGGAGACCGTGGCAGGCCTGCAGACCCTACCGAGCGAGCTCGCAGCGTTTCGGCACGAAGTAAATTCGCGCTTCGAGCAGGTTGATGCGCGATTTCAACAAATGGATGACCGGTTCGACAGGGTCGAACGCCGCATAAGTGAGGAGAGCGAACAGCTCTATGCCCGGATGCGGATGCTTCACGAAGAACTGATCAACAGAATCAAGATTGGCCGCGAAGGAAGGGACGGTCGGGAACCGGGCGCGCCGCGTCAACCACGACGAGGCCCGAAACGATAAACGAGATGGTCACTATTGGTCGTCATGCGAACGCGATCGCTGTTGCGCGAGCATTCGCCGCCGAAGCCTCGACACAGCCAGCCCTTCTGCTCATCCTCGGACCCACTGGTGTCGGGAAGACCGAGCTCGTCCAGCAACTGGCGTCTGATGTTTCCGCGGCAGGACGTCGACGCTACGCGGTTCTGGCGGTACGCGACATCGTGGCGGAACTGGTCGAAGCCATCCGCAACAACACGCGCAGTCAGATCGCGCGTCGGTTCGGCCGTCCCGATGTCGTCGTCATCGAAGACGTCAGCGATCTGCAGCACAGACCTGCGTCCCAGGCGGAGCTTGGACGCTTGATTGCAGAGTGGATCGCGGCTGGTGCGCGTGTCGTATGTACCGCGGGGTGTTCCCTTCAGACGCTGGCGGAATTCGAACAACGACTGCCTCGATCGCCCGTGTCGCGGGTTGTTGCGCTGCCAAGACCGACGCGTGGCGAGATGTGTGCAGCGTTAAGGAGTCTGGCAACGACGGCATCGATCAGGATCGACAAGCAATCAATGATCGAGCTCGCGGCGTGGTGCGACGGGGACATACGCCGCGCTGTCGGCGCAATCCAGCAGTTGCGGTTTGAGGGATCTATTTCACGGGCACGCGGCGCTTCAGCTCCTCCGTCCAATTCGTCACGACGTTGATTTGTGTCGGCGTTTGCGCCTGTTCGCCTGGCTTCAACATCAGGAACCGCTGTCCGTCGGACGACACATCGTAGTTCGGCAACGACGCGGGGCTCGGCACGTACTCAGTTTCGAACAACATTCGGGGTTTACCGACAGAGAAGGCGGATTCAGTCGTAACGTCCACCGTCATCATCTTGTTGCCGCTGCGGTAGAACAGCTCCCGTCCGTTGCGATTCCACACCGCCTCAGTGCCGCCGTCCGTCGAAACCTGCCACTTGCCGCCCGGTCCCGGATACGGCTGCACGAAGATCTCCTGGCGTCCGGCTTCATCCGACGCATACGCAAGAAAGCGGCCATTGGGCGAGAAACTGGGCCCTCCTTCGAAGAAGCGTGTGTGCAGAAAGGGCTGGATTTTGCGACCGTCAAGCCGCAGCACACCGATATCGTAGCCAGTGTCGGGTCCGACCTCTACGTACGCCATGGCCTTCGCATCGGGTGAAAAGGATGTTGGACTGAACACAGTCTCACTCGTGACCAGTTGTTCCGCGGAACCGCTGCCGTCCGCAGCTTGCCAAAATGGATTCTGAAATCCGACTCTGGTCGAGGAGAACGCGACGCGCTTGCCATCCGGCGTCCAGGCACCGATCAGATTAACGCTACCGTCGAAGGTCAAGCGCGTGAGTGCGTCTCTGTGAATGTCGTACACCCAGACGTGGCTCTCCCCCTCTTCAATCGTGACGGCGATGCGTGAACCGTCGGGAGAGAGTCTCGGATACCGGTAGGCGTGCCCGGGCGCATTCGTCACCTGTTCCGAGCCGTTCCGATCGACCCACACTATTCTTCGATTGGTGCCCTGAACGCCACCGGAGACATAGGCGAGCACTCCATCTGCGGAAACGTCATAGTGGGCGAACCCGTTGGCCAGCGATTGCAGAACCCCCTCCACCACCGGGACCGGATTGCCGGTGACTGCCAGCCGCTTGAGATCGAATCGCGCCGCCATCAGGCTGCCCGCTTGCGCGTAGACCAGGTACCCGGGTGGAACATAGCGCGGACTTGTTCCAGCCGCCGAGAGCATTTTCCGCTGACCGGTGGTAATCGAATGAACCGCAACCCGCAAACCAACAGCTCCAGCTCCAACGGCGAAGAACACGGTCTGGCCGTCAGACAGGAACTGCGGGAAACGGTGGCTGCTTTCCCCTGGCCCGAGACGAGTCAAGGGCCGGGTCGGACCGCCAGCTTCCGGAGCGAATTGGAGTGGACTCGCTGCTGTGCTCGCGAAGACGATGCCTGTTGTGCCCCAACTAACACCGCGCGCGTTTCCTGTATTCGCGATCGTCAGCGCGGCTCCCCCATTCACCAGCATCTTCCTCAGACTCCCTCCCGCCATGAACCCAATCCACTGGCCATCAGGCGAGAAGAACGGATTGAAGCCACCTTCCGTGCCGGGTACCGGCCGGGACTCGAAAGCGTCCAGCGGCCGCACGTAGATCTGCCGAACATTATTTCGACTCGCGACGTACGCGAGCCTGGTTCCATCCGGCGAGATAGCGATCGCCGGGAGCTCCAACCCCCCAAGCCCACCAAGTTGCTCACCTGGAGGCAAGGTGATCGCAGTGCGCGTGACAGCAGGTGTTGGAGGCTCGGGTCTCAAATTCCACGTAGCGACGCCCGTGGCGGCGACTGCGGCGACCAGCCCCGCCGCCCAAACGAGATTTCGTCGCCATATGGACGCCCGTGGAATGGGGATGGGCTCAGGCGTACCTGCTGGCGTTGACAGTACATCCTCGATCTCAATTCGCGCATCGGCGATATCCTGCATCCGCTGACGGCGCTCTTTACGCAGGCACCGCCGCACCAGGGTGCGAATCGCAGTCGGCGTTTGCTGCGGCACCAGCGCCCAGTCTGGCTCCGTCTTGACGATCCCTGCGAGTATCTCTGTAGTGTCTTCGCCGTCGAATGCGCGTCTGCCGGCGAGCATTTTGTAGAGCACGCAGCCGAACGCCCAGATGTCGCTCCGCTTGTCGGCGGGCCTTCCTTTTGCCTGCTCCGGCGCCATATACGCCGCCGTGCCGATCAGCACGCCAACGCCGGTCATCATCGCCGGGCTCGTTAACGTTGGGGATGCGGCGACGTCAGCGACGGCGGACGAACTCGGCTCGAGCGCTTTTGCGAGGCCGAAGTCGAGCACCTTCACGGTGGCGTCAGGACGGAGCTTGATGTTCGCCGGCTTCAAGTCTCGGTGGATGATTCCCAGCTCATGGGCCGCTTCGAGGGCTTCGGCAATCTGCCTGGCGATTGGGAGGACTTCGTCTACAGGGATCGCACCTCGTGCGATGCGGTCGGCAAGCGTCTCACCCTCGACCAGCTCCATCACCAGTGCGTGAACCTGGTGACCCGCAACGACCGCGTCCTCTACCCCGTAAATTGTGGCGATGTGCGCATGGTTCAGCGAGGCCAGCACCTTCGCCTCGCGCTCGAACCGCGCGATGCGATCGGGATCGGCGGCAAGCGCACCCGGCAGCACTTTGATGGCGACCGCCCGTCCGAGTTTCGTGTCGCGCGCTCGATACACTTCACCCATTCCGCCGGCGCCGACGGCGGATTCGATCTCATACGGTCCGAGGCGAATACCAGGACCGATAGGCATCGGTTGTGGGAGAGAAAAACTAGCGAATTCTAGCGCGAATCACCGGCGAGGCCGCGGCGAATGCTCAGAGGGGTGCCAGTCCTATGCACAACGGCCGATCCACACTTCTTACGGCCAACCGGCTCAACGCGCTAGCGTCCCGGCGGCGAACTGCATGACAGCATGGGGTCCTAATTTTGCTCCCCGGAAGACAACGTCAGTTTGCACGTGGCGCCATTTGGCGCTAAGATCAGCGACAGAATGGCAAGCGAGCTGCGCGCCGTCGTGGACGAACTTGGTGGCGAAGCGGTCCTTGGACGACGTCTGACGCGGGAGAGTGATCTTCAAACCGCGATCCGCCAAGGGTTCCCGCAGAAGGTCATCGAGGAGCTCATGGAGGCCGCCGACCTCGGCATCAAGGAGCTGGCGGTCAGCCTCGACTTGTCTCCGCGCAGCCTCCAGCGGCGGCGCCGCGAGGGGCGACTGGCTCCTTACGAGTCAGATCGGATCTATCGGCTGGCTCGAATCGTTGCGCTCGCGAAGTCGTCGCTTGGTGATCGCGAGGCCGCCACCCGGTGGCTCAAGCGCCCGAACCGGGCGCTTGGCGGCAAAGCGCCGCTCGCCATCATCGACACCGAGATCGGCGCCAGAGCCGTCGAGAACATTCTGGGTCGCATCGCCTTCGGCGGCGTGAGTTGACCCGGGTCTATCGAATTCTGCGAAAACGGTTCGCGAAGGCTCCGTTCGATGGCGAAGGTGCATTCCGCTACGGGGGCCGCTGGTCCAGTCCAGGCGTCCGTCTCGCCTACGCGTCGGAGCATCTCTCGTTGGCCATGATCGAGTACTTCGTTCATCTCGACCGCGACGATCCGCCGCCGGACCTCGTCGTGGCGGCTGCAGACGTGCCGGACGATGTGTCACGTGCCTCCATCGCGCTCGTCAAGCTGCCAGCGACATGGCGCCAGACCCCTGCCCCGGCGGAGCTCTCAGCGATTGGCGACCGCTTCGCGCGGAGAGGGCGCGACGCGATTCTCGTCGTGCCATCGGCCCTGGCGCCCGACGAATTCAACTGGCTGCTCAATCCCGGCCATCCCGATTTCAGGCGCGTACGGATCCGTCCGCCAGAACCGTTCTCCTACGACGTCCGGTTCTTTACATGATCAGTCAAGGTAGGCGGTTGTTTCGAGGGGAGAACGCACCGAATGACGAACGACCCGAATGACGCTATGCCTCGTCCGTCACGCAGCCTTCGGACGCCGACTTCACCAGACGAACGTACTTGGCGAGGACGCCTTTCGTCGCTTTTGGTGCGGGCATCTTCCATGCGGCCCGCCTCTTCGCGAGCTCCGCATCGGCAACGTCGAGGTGAATATCACACATGACGGCATCTATCGTGACGCGATCGCCGTCGTGCACGAGCGCTATCGGTCCACCTTCAGCCGCTTCCGGCGTGATGTGGCCGATGATGAAACCGTGCGACCCGCCTGAAAAGCGTCCATCGGTCAGCAGCGCCACGTCCTTGCCGAGGCCGGCGCCCATGATGGCGGAGGTCGGCGTCAGCATCTCCGGCATGCCCGGGCCGCCTTTCGGCCCTTCGTAGCGGATCACCACCACGGACCCTTTGGCGATCTGACCCTGCTCGAGACCCGCGAGCATGTCCTCTTCGGAATCGAACACTTTCGCCGGACCCGAGAACCGCTCGCCTTCCTTGCCGGTGATCTTCGCGACTGCACCATCAGGCGCAAGATTGCCGCGGAGAATCCGCAGGTGTCCGCGATGGAACACGGGTTTTTCGATCGGATAGATCACCTTCTGACCTGGCTTGAGCGGCGGCACGTCTTGCACGTTCTCGGCGAGCGTCTTGCCCGTCACGGTCATGCACTCGCCGTGGAGGAAGCCCTTCTCGAGGAGATACCGCATCAGCGCCGGGGTGCCGCCAACCTCGTGCAGATCCTCCTGCACGTATGTGCCGCTTGGCTTCAAATCCGCCAGCAGCGGAACGCGTTCGCTCGCACGCTGGAAGTCGTCGAGCGACAGCGCGATGCCCGCCGCCTTCGCCATCGCAATCAGATGGAGTACGGCGTTGGTCGATCCACCGACGGCCATCACCAACACGAGCGCATTCTCGAACGATTTCTTCGTGACGATGTCGCGCGGCTTCAAGTCCTTCTGGAGCAGCTCGAAGACGGCCACGCCGGCGCGTCGACATTCTTCCGTCTTGCCCGGGTCCTCAGCAGGGGTGGACGAACTGTAGGGCAGCGACAAACCGAGCGCTTCAATCGCAGTCGCCATCGTGTTCGCCGTATACATGCCGCCGCAGGCGCCGGCGCCCGGGCATGCGTGCATCACGATGTCGAGCCGTTGCTCGTCGGTGATGGTGCCGGCGAGATACTCGCCATAGGATTGAAACGCGGAAATCACGTCGCGGGGCTTCCCCTGCGCGAAGCCGGGCTTGATCGTCCCCCCGTACACCATGAGCCCAGGGCGATTGAGCCGCAGCATCGCCATGACCGACCCGGGCATGTTCTTGTCGCAGCCAGGGATTGTGATCACCCCGTCGTACCACTGCGCGCCGACGACGGTCTCGATCGAGTCCGCAATCAGATCACGTGAGGGCAGCGAGTAGCTCATGCCCTCCGTGCCCATCGAGATCCCGTCGCTCACGCCGATCGTGTTGAACCGCAGCCCGACGAGACCTGCCGCCTGCACGCCCTCCTTGACGTAACAGGCGAGTTTGTCGAGATGCATATTGCAAGTATTCCCTTCCCACCACATGCTGCAGATGCCGACCTGTGGCTTCTGCAGATCTGTGGGCGTCAGGCCCGTGCCATAGAGCATCGCCTGCGATGCACCCTGACTGCGCGGCTGTGTAATCCGCGAGCTGTACGTATTCGTCGCCACCGACCTGAACCTGATACCTACACGGTCACCGGGGACGGAATATTCACAGGATCGAGGAACGGCATCATGGCGCGCAGCCGGCCGCCCACCACTTCAACCAGGTGCTTGGCTTCCTGTGCGCGGAGCCGCTTGAAGTTCGGCAGACCCGCTTCGTATTCGGCCATCCACTCGTTGGCGAACTTGCCCGATTGAATGTCCTTCAGGATCTGCTGCATCGTCTTCTTCGTCTCGTCCGTGACGATCTTCGGCCCGGCCGTGTAGTCGCCCCACTCCGCGGTGTCGCTCACCGAGTAGCGCATGTACGCGAGTCCGCCGCGATAGAAGAGATCGACGATCAGCTTCAGCTCGTGCATGCACTCGAAGTAGGCGATCTCGGGCTGATACCCCGCATTGACCAGCGTCTCGAATCCGGCCTTCATCAACGCGCTCACGCCGCCACACAGTACGGACTGCTCACCAAAGAGATCGGTTTCGGTCTCCTCGGCAAACGTCGTCTCGATGATTCCGGCGCGCGCGCACCCGATGCCGCGCCCGTACGACAGCGCAAGTGCCTTCGCCTTGCCCGTGAAATCCTGATGCACGGCAAGCAGGCCGGGAACACCGCCGCCTTCAGGAAAGATTTCGCGCACGCGATGGCCGGGCGCCTTCGGCGCGATCATCGTGACGTCGATGTCCTTGGGCGGCACCACGAAGCCAAAGCGGATGCTGAGCCCGTGGCCAAACATCAGCATCTTTCCCTTGGTCAGGTGCTGCTTGATCTCGGCGTTGTAGACCTCTTTCTGCTTCTGATCCGGAATCAGGATCATGACGACATCGCCCCACGAGGCGGCCTCGGGAACAGTCATGACGCGCAGGCCGGCATTTTTTGCCTTCTGGACCGATTGGCTCGTCGGCGGCAGTCCGACGACGACCTCCACGCCGCCGTCCTTCAGGTTCAACGCGTGGGCGTGACCCTGCGATCCGTAGCCAATGATCGCGACCCTCTTGCTTCGAATCAGATCGAGATCCGCATCCTTGTCGTAATACATCGTCGCCATCTACCTGCTCCCTGCTTCTCCAGCTGAAAACCACGAAGGTCGCGAAGAACACGAAGACCCTGAATGTTCTTCGTCATCTTCGTATCCTTCGTGGTTTAGAAAAGACCTTTAAGAATACTGCGCGGCCGAGAGCGCCGTATCACCGCGGCGCATAGCGACCTGGCCGCTGCGAACCATCTCGATGATGCCAAGCGGCTCGAGCCGGGCAATGACCGCGTCGACGTGCGGCGGTTCGCCCGTAATCTCCAGCGTCATCGTCTGCTCGCCGGTGTCGACGATATGCGCGCGCGTTTCGTCCACGACGCGCAGCAGCGTCGCGCGATCGTGTCCCGCGACGGCCACTTTGACGAGCGCCAGATCGCGCATCACCGCCGGCACGCTGCCGAGGTCCTCGACCTGCAGCACGTTGACCAGTTTGTAGAGGTAGGCGATGACGCGCTCCGCGCTGACCTGATCGCTGTCGATGACGATCGTCATGCGCGAAATACCGGCCTCCGCGGTGTGGCCGACGCTGAGCGATTCGATGTTGAACACGCGGCGCCGGAACAGGGAGGCCACGCGATTCAGCACACCAGGCTTATCTTCGACGAGCACAACGAGGGTATGTTGCATTGAATCCTGAACAATTTGGCGGGTCCGAAAGGACCCGCCCTCCATTACATAGGATCGTCCGCAGTTTCGACGAGCACCGAGGGTTCGGGCCTCCGGATCATCGCGTCCAGATCGGCGCCCGCGGGCACCATCGGGTACACGCTGTCCTCCTGCTCCACGCGGAAGTCGATGACGACGGTTCCTTCGGCCTGGCGCGCGCGATCGACGATGGCATCGACCTCGATGCGCTTCTCGGCGCGAAGTCCCATCAGCCCGTGCGCTTCCGCAAGCTTCACGAAATCAGGACTGCGCAGCGGCGTCGCGGCGTAGCGGCGTTCGTAAAAGAATTCCTGCCACTGCCGCACCATCCCGAGGTACCCGTTGTTGATGATGGCGACGTTCACTTTCACGCCTTCCTGCGCCGCGGTGCTCAGCTCGGGCTGCGTCATCTGGAAGCCGCCGTCGCCCACGATCGCCCACACCTCCGCGTCAGGCTTCGCGAGCTTGGCACCGATCGCTGCGGGCAGCCCGAACCCCATCGTGCCGAGACCGCCCGATGTGATCAGCGTACGGGGATCGTTGTGGTGGTAGTACTGCGCCTCCCACATTTGATGCTGACCCACATCGGTGGCGATGATGGCGTTGCCATTTGTGAGCCGCCAGATGTCGTTGATGACGTGCGCCGCATAGAGGTGGCCGTTGTCGGGGAGGCGCTGAATGTCGCGGACCGCAGTATCGCCTTTCATCGACGCGATGTACTTCAACCAGGGGCCATGGCTCGACGGTTCGAGCATGTCGAGCAGCTCGCGAAGCGTTTCGCGCAGGTCCGCCACGATTGCCGCGTCGGCGCGGACGTTCTTGTTGATCTCCGATGGGTCGATGTCGATATGGATCTTCTTCGCGTGCGGAGCGTAGGTCTTGAGATTGCCCGTCACGCGATCGTCGAACCGCATGCCGAGCGCCAGAAGGAGGTCCGCCTCCTGAATGGCGTGATTCACCCACGCTTCGCCGTGCATCCCCATCATGCCGATGCTGAGCTGATGGCTCGCCGCAAAGCCGCCGATCCCGAGCAGCGTCACCGTAACAGGCGCGTCGATCATTTCCGCGAACGCGCGCAGCTCTTTCATCGCGTTGCTCTGAATGACACCCTGGCCGGCGAGGATCAGCGGCTTGCGCGCCGCTTTGATCAGCTCGAGGGCCTTGGTCATGTCGGACTTGGCAGGAATGCGGTGCGCCTGGTAGCCGCGCAGCTTCACCGGCGCGTCGTTCCACGTCCAATCGATGGACGCCTGCTGGGCGTCTTTGGTGATATCCACCAGCACCGGTCCCGGACGCCCTGACTTCGCCAGATAAAACGCTTCCTTGATCGTCTGCATGATCTCGTCGACACGCGTGACGAGATAGCTGTGCTTGGTGATCGGCAGCGTGATGCCGCTGATGTCAGTCTCCTGAAACGCGTCGTAGCCAATCAGCTTCGAGGGCACTTGCCCTGTAATGCAGACGAGCGGCGACGAGTCCATTTGCGCGGTTGCGATCCCGGTAACGAGATTGGTGGCTCCAGGCCCCGAAGTCGCAATCGCGACCCCGACGTCCCCGCTCGCCCGCGCGTAGCCGTCAGCCATGTGACCGGCGCCCTGCTCGTGCCTGACCAGGACGTGCCGGACCGGGTAATCCAGCATCGCGTCATAGGCCGGCAGAATCGCTCCGCCCGGGTAGCCGAAGACCGTACGAACTCCTTCGTGTACAAGGCATTCCCAGATGATTTGCGCACCCGTCCGCTGCATGAAGGCTGACTCCTGTCAGCCAGTGTGCCCCGTATGGATCGCATCAGTCAAATTGATAGTTGTTCCGACACGATAACAAGTCTTAATCAGAGTCGATCTCGGGGACGTCTTGGTCCAATCCTTGAACTACCTGATGCCATAAGGGGTGCAACGATGAGAAGTCACTGGATAACTGCGGCGCTGCTGACCTCGGTGATTGCCGCGGGATGTAACGGCCGCAACGAGAACGCCCAGAATACTGGCCAGAATGAGGCGGGTGCGCCGGCAGGGACGGATCAGACCGTAGCGCCCGTGGCGCCGCCACCGGCGCAGCAGCCGTCCACTTTCACGGACAATTCCGCCCGGCCGGCAGCTTCCGCCCGCCCGGCGACGGGACGCCGCGAAACCGCGGCAACGTCAACGCGGCGCACCGAGCCGGCGCAGCAGGCGAGCTACAACAACAGCGCCGCGCCGAACGTTGGCCTTCCACGCGAGAGCAGCCGCGTCGCCGAGAGCCCCTCGTCGCCGGCGCCGCGCGTGCCTGAATATCGCGAGGTGACGATCCCCGCGGGCACCGCGCTGCCGCTCGAAATGACGTCGACGATCTCCTCGGCCTCCGCTGAAGTCGAGGCGCCAGTCAGCGCGAAGCTGCGCAATGCCATCACGATTGACGGAGAGAACGCGATCCCGGCGGGCACAATTCTGCGCGGCAACGTGACCGACGTCGAACGCTCCGGTCGCGTGTCGGGACGCGCCCACTTGTCGTTCGCTTTCAACGAGGCCAACATTCGCGGCGACCGTGAGGATCTGAAGACGAATCCGCTCACGTTCGAGGCGGAAGCCACCAAGGGCGAGGACGCGACGAAGGTCGGCGCGGGCGCCGTCGGCGGTGCGATCCTCGGCGGGATCCTTGGCGGCAAGAAGGGTGCGGCGAAGGGCGCCATCGCTGGCGGAGCGGCAGGCACCGGCGTCGTTCTGGCGACCAAGGGTAAGGAAGTGAGCGTCAACGAGGGCACTGACGTCACCGCCACGCTGGCGCAGCCGCTGACGCTGCGAGTGCGCGTTCGGTAATTCAAAATTCAAAAGTCAAAATGCAAACCTGGTCCGGTTTGCAGCTTCGGGGTGAAAGACCAACGTCTTCACCCCGTTTTTTACGTCCTCACATCGTGTTTGCATTTTGAATTTTGCATTTTGCATTACGTGGCGCGCTTATCCTTCGCCTCCGCTCCGACCGCAGCTTCCGCAGCCTGAAATCCGATCTTGGAATGGGTACCGTCGCAGAAGGGTTTCTTCGTCGACCCTCCACACCGGCATAACGCAATCGGCATCCGTTCAAACGTGTATGGCTTCCCTTCCCAGTCGACGACCGTGACCTCAGAGTCGCTCTCGACCCGGTACGGTCCGTTCCTGCGCACGTGAATAATCGTCGCCATAACGGTTCCTACAATGAATATGGGTTGCGTCCGATGCCAACGATGCTGCAGGCCTCGATGACGTTGAGTTTGCGGCGCCGCGCTTCGGCGATCAGTTCGTCGCTTTCCGCCCCTGGATTGATCCAGATTTCCGCGATCTGTTTGCGTTCGAAGCCCTCGAGAAGGGTGATCCCGATTTCCGGCGGCACGTACACCGTGGCCATGTCGATCGTCTCGGGAACATCCATCACGGTCGGATAGGTGGAGACGCCTTCGACAGATGCTTCGTTTGGATTGATCGGAATCACTTTGTAGCCTTCCTCCCGGTATGCGCGGAAGGCTCTGTTGCCGAACTTACGTCGATCGCTCGAGGCACCGATGACCGCGACGGTCTTCATCAGATCCGATTATCACACCCGCCGCGCGGTACAAACGGCCGACGTACAATGCCACCGCGTGCGGCGCGCGGCTCTCACACTTCTTCTTCTGTCGCTCGTCACATTTTTTCTCGGCCTCGGCCGGCAGGCGATCACCGATTCCGACGAAGCGTTCTATGCGGAAGCCGCGCGCGAAATGGTCGAGGGGAACGACTGGCTCACACCGCACTTCAACTACGAAGATCGCTGGCAGAAACCGATCCTGTATTACTGGTTCACCGCCGCGGCGTTTGCCGGTACCGACACCAGCGAATTCATGGCACGCCTCGGAGCCGCGCTGTCGGGTGTCGGTCTTGTGCTGCTCACGTGGAGTGCCGCGAGACGGCTGCTCGCGGAGCCCCTCGGTGCCTGGATCGCCGGCGCCATTGTCGCGACGTGCTACGGCTACTTCGCGATGGCGCGCGCGGCCCTCCCCGACTTGCCACTTGCCTTTTTCATCACCGGGACGATCTGGGCCGCGCTGCGAGCGACAGACGGTGCGGAAAAGCTACCAACCTCGTGGGCGGCAATAGGGGGGCTGGCTGCCGGTCTCGGCTTTTTGACGAAGGGACCACTCGGAGTGGTGATTCCCGCAATTGTGCTGATCCCAATCTGGTGGCGCGAGCGAACACGCGTGACGATTCGCCCGGCTGACGCCGTGGTCGCCCTCGTGCTTTTCACCATCTCCGGTCTGCCGTGGTACGTCGCCATGTGGGCCGTGCACGGCACGCCCTACCTGCAAAGCTTTTTCGTCGCCGACAATCTCGAACGCTTCGCCACAACGCGTTACAACGACGTTCGCGCGATCTGGTACTACGTCCCGATTCTGATGGGTGGTCTGGTGCCGTGGACGATATACGCGCTCGTGCTGCCGTGGCGGATCGTACGTGACGTAATCCAGCGTCGTCGTACATTGACGGTTGTCGAGTGGCGACTCGTCATCTGGACGCTTGCGCCGCTCCTGCTGTTCACCGTCTCGATCGGCAAACAGCCTCGGTACATCCTGCCCGTGCTTCCACCCATCGCGATGATGGTCGGAGTCGGAATTGCCAACCGGATTGCCGCGGCGTCTCGTGACCAAGCCGCCCGTGTCGAGCTGACGATTGCGACGCTGGGAACTGCTGCAATGTTCGTCGTGATGTCGGCGCTCTTTTATCGTTCGCGGATATTGTTCGTGTCCGCTTACCCGACGCTGACCTGGATCGGCGTAGTTGTTGTCGCAGGGGCGGCGCTTGCGCTTGCAGTCACCGCCTTGCAGGGCTCGTGGCGTTGGCTTCCGCTGGTGATGCCCGTGATTTCAGCGCTGCTGCTGTCGACGCTGCAATTCGGCGCCTTCGCTGGAAGGCGCCCCGAGGCCGTCGAGCAGATTGCCGCTTTGATTCACGCGAACCGGTTCGGCGGTGAATCGGTTGGCGAGTACGAAACCTTCGTCAGAAACCTCCCCTTCTACGCCAGACTCAAACAGGTGCCCGTTACCGACGACACGAGCGCGATGGCGTTCCTGAATTCGACGGACCGGGTGTTTCTCGTCCTCAACCGGCGCGATTACGAGCGACTGAAGACGCTGATTGGCCAACCGCTGAACGTGATCGGCGAGGTCACGTACTGGAATACGGCCGGCGTACGTCTCGGGACGCTGCTCGCGCCTGTCCCAGAAGAGGATCTCGATACGGTCGTCTTGATCTCGAACCGGTAGGGGCCGACCTTAAGGTCGGCCCTTACGACGGAAATATCTTTCCGGGGTTGAGGATCCCGTTCGGATCGAAGGCCGCTTTGATCCGCTTCATCAGCGCGATCTCGTCGCCCGACAACTCCATCGGAAGATACGGCGCCTTTGCAAAGCCAATCCCATGCTCCCCGCTGATCGAGCCTTCGAGTGCGACGACGCGCGTAAAGAGAAACCGCTCGGCGTCTTTGGCGCGACGAGCTTCGTCCGCATCTCCCGGCGTAATCAGCAGGTTGACGTGAATATTGCCGTCGCCGGCGTGTCCGAACGAGGCCACGCGCAGCTTGAACGTTTGCTTGATCTCGGCGATGACGTCGAAGAGCTCCGGGACCCTTCCCTTCGGGACGACCACGTCGTGATTGATCTTGATCAAACCAGTCGCTTTGAGCGCGGCCGACGTCTGGCGCCTCACTGACCAGATCCTGTCGCGTTCGGCTTCGTCGCGCGCCCGGGTGATTTCCTTCGCGCCCACGCTGCCGCACGCCTCGATGACCCGGTCAAGATCCTCCTGAACCCCGCGATTGGTTCCATCGACTTCGACGATCAGCGCCGCGCCAGTGCCGGCCGGCACCAATCCGCCGCCAAGGTTCGTTTCGATTGCGTCAAGCGAATCGCTGTCGATCAGCTCGAGCGCGGCGGGTACCACACGACGTCGAATCAGCTCGGAGACGGCGTCAACCGCGCTCCGGATTCCCGCGAAGGTCGCCAGCATCGTCGCGTTGGCCGGCGGCTTGGGCAGCAGGCGCAGCGTGATCTTCGTGATGATCGCCAGAGTACCTTCGGAGCCGACGAGCAACTGCGTCAGGTCGTAGCCGACGACATTTTTCACCGCTTTGGAGCCGGTGTTGATCACCTCGCCCGTCGGCAACACGGCTTCGAGCGCGAGTACATACCGCTTCGTCGTCCCGTACTTGAACGCGCGAGGACCGCCGGCACACTCGGCCACATTTCCGCCGATTGACGACTGATTCAGGCTCGCTGGATCCGGTGGGTAGAAGAGCCCCCGCTTTTCGACCGCGTTCTGCAGATCCGCATTGATCACGTTGGGCTCGACGACCGCGAGCAGATTCAGTTCGTCGATTTCAAGGATCCGGTTGAGCCGCTCCATCGACAGCAGCACGCCGCCGCAGGTGGGCACCGCACCGCCAGTAAAACCGGTGCCGGCGCCGCGGACGACCAATGGCACACGCTCCGTGTTGCACAGGCGGGCGATCGACGCAATCTGTTCTGAGTTCGCGGGAATGACGACGACGTCGGCGGGATGCCCCTTGCCGAGGGCGTCTACGCCGTAGGTCTGGAGGGATGCCTCGTCCAGGCGTACAGAGTCGTTCCCAACAATTTGACGCAGCTCAGAAACGACGCCGATAGCTGATTGCAACGTCATTCACGATCACGAGCCTCAGAGACGCAGAGACTCAGAGGACAACATTACTACTCTTCGTCTCTGAGTCCCTGTGGCCCTTGTCAGCTTGCAGCGGCCCTGGCTGGG
>JACXTT010006164.1_pt1 | contig 17198 bp, 11 predicted proteins | sample 9270951 | NCBI WGS metagenome assembly JACXTT01 (sample SAMN15532306, study PRJNA645909) | rock metagenome | isolation source: weathered quartz diorite | place: Puerto Rico | collected 2017-06-21 | reverse complement strand
TTCGGCGGCCGCATAGTTCTTTTGCAATATTTCGGATGTTCCCATGCTCACGAGAGCGGCCGTATTCCCAGGTTCGAGATTCACCGCTTTCTCGAACTGCTCCACGGACGACTTATAGTCTTGCAGCCCAGTCGACGCATTCCCTGACAGAATTAGGGCCGCAACGTTTTCCGGCTGTTTCGCCAGGACCTTCTGCGCCAACTCTGAAGCTTGTCGAAAGAATTTCGCATCCGTTTGTCCGACGGCAAGGTAGATATTGCCAAGGCTCAGACTAGCTTCAACATCATCGGGGTAGTATTCGAGCAGCCCCATCAAGTGCTTTGCTGCTCCACCGAGATCCCCCCCATTGAAATAACTCTGAGCAAGCAGAAAGCGAGCATCGCGGTTCCGCGCATCCTTTTGTACTGCATTCAAGAGCTGGATCACCGCTTCCGGATATTTCTTTTGCTCGTAATATTTTTTCCCGCTCTCTAGGTAGTCCTTCGAAGAACCCGGCGCGGCCTTCCAAATGGCATACGCAAGGAACCCTCCGGTAACTATCGTTGCGATCAGAACAAGGGAAAACACAATCTTTTTCATAGACCAGCCTCTCTAGTAATCGAAGATGCTGCCGTTTTCAGTTTGCCTTCGGACTTCATCAGCGTCATGAAAATGGGATAGATCATTAATAGACCGAGTGCGAAGAAGGGGATGCCGCCCTCCTGGTGTAATCGACTCGCAAGGATTCGCTTATCGACATGCACGGCAAGGTATGAAAGAACGCCGATACGGAGCGCATTCTTGAAAATCAGAACAGGAATCGTTGCAATAATCAGTACTCCCCATCTCCATAACGATCGGAAGAACAGGTGACCCGCGAGCAAGCTCAAAATGAGAAGGCTAATGCCTGAACGGATACCGCTGCACTCGGGCGCCACCTCAATTACCAAGTCCGGCAATGTGAATATGAATCCCTGGCGGTAAATTGGGGTCCCCGACAACTTCAACAGCACAAAAGCCGTGTCGGTCGATCCACGCCGTAAGAAATCGATTGTCCGATCTAGAAGGAGGCTCGGAATCGGAATGCAAAATACGAGAAACAACAGTGGGAAAAGAGCGACCTTGAACGCAGCGAACCCGTAAAAGAAGAGAAATCCGCCAATCCACATCAGAACAATCGACGCTGTCATCACCGCCAGGCGATCTCCCTCCATCAGGTGCGTGCCCCAAACTCGGCCAACGATGAGAAGTGCTGCACCTAAAACCACGACCAACGTTCCGGCTAGAGCAGAGTAGCGGACAGACTGAAAAAATTTCTTCCGATCTAGATAAAATAATGTCGCGCTAATGAAAGGGACCAAGATGATCTGCGACGCAGGCGTATTGTCCACATCCAGCGCAAACCTCATTAACGCGCGGATGGAATCCACGGAGGACAAAACTAGGAAGAGCGAAAAGATGACGAAGAACGCGTCTCTGCGCGAAAAACTCATGGGAATTAGATTTCGGTGAAAGTTTGGGTAAATATGTTGCCCAAATCAGCTCGCGAAGCGAGCGCAACAATTCCAGCCACGGGCGTCAGCCCGTGGAACGCGAATTCGGCGAAGATCCAGTCCCGGAGGGACGGCACAACGAACCAACGACGCTTGTGTCGCCCCGCCGGGGCTGGGTCGTGCTATCGGGATCTCACTCACGGGCTGTCGCCCGTGGCTAAAGTTGTTTCGCCGCTCCGCGGCTCCGTTGGGCAACAGCGCTTCGCGAGCTGATTTAAGCAACGCCCCTTTGGCCCGCATCGATCTCGTAAACCAACCTGTCCCCGTCGAGACAAGCATAAGCGACCTTGGCTTGGTTTGCGCCGGTACCTTGAATCGTCCAGCCTTCGCCGTCAGGAACGAGATTCATTCGGCTTCTTTGCCGCCACCAGTCGTCGACGTTTCGGGGAATCGTGACCCAAACATCTCGCTCGGACTGTAGCCGTCGAATTTCATCGAGCAACTCTTTATAGACAGCTTGAGCACGCGTCGGCACGACGTAGTCGGGATGGATAACGAAACTGATGAGACCGTGTGCTTTGAGAATCGTGCTTATTTGCTGTTTCCAGAGTTTCGTTGAGTAGTCATTCAAAATGTGAAAGAGACTGTAGTCTTCCGTGGTCGTCAGTGGAAGTTCCAACACATCGCCAGGTAAGAAATAAGGCATGACCGTGCAACAACCACCACGCTGGGCTTCGAGTCGAGCGACATTTGGAACCGACATATCGTACGAAAAATCCAAGTCCTGGAACCAATCGACATTTCGATAGAAAATCGGTGAGCGAAAGCCCCGACAGCCATACAGCTTTGCGTAATGATTTATTTTTTTAGCCGACTCCTTGAAGGTTTCACGGTTTTGAAAAAGGTTACCTTCGTGATCGAGCCCATGAACATTCAATTCGAAGCCGCGGCTCCGAATTGTCTCCAGATACTGGGGAGAAATCGAATACCGTTTTTCCGGAACGATTTGAAATGACGCCTTAATCCCAAAGGAGTCGTCGATATCCATGAGACGTCCCGTGAAGTCACGTCCAACGGTCGTTTCCACATCGTGCGTAAGGATCGCACAAGCTTTGTGGCCTTCGGGCCAGAACCAGATAAACGGCACCCGTTTCGTCCGAAGCTGCTGCATCGCAAGTACGAGCAGCTTTTCCAGAAGCAGATCGACGCTGCAGTCAACCGGCCAATCAGGAAACTCAATGCTGTTCCAATCCCGCAGATACATTCGTTGTAAATATTTGCGAAACGAAATCGGCAGCATCGGGCGCAGCGCATAGTAGATTTGCTGAACCCATGATTGGTCCCTCCAACGTCCGGTGGCGGGCGGAGTGAGGTAGCGCTCGTACCTGAGATTCTTGAGTACTTCGTCGATATCGAACGGCAATACGATCGTACCTCGTTCCGAATGCACGTGCTGAGATGCGTTGAAGAGATTGCCATTCACACGTGGATGCGCGACACCGGTGGTCTGGCCGTAGCAGATAATCCCGTCCCCAAAACAAAAGAATCCGCTCGGTTTTTTCAGATCATCCGTAACCTTGAAGCGCGGAAAACTGGGACTGGATTTATAGTGATCAGCTACCGATCTCGACTGTGCGAAAGATGGCGTAGTCACAATTGAACGGGCAGTCGCAGGGTCCACAATCTAAAGTTAGTTGTAAGGTGATTGGTTTCGAGTTCCGCATTATAGCGGAAGAATGAACGTCACGCGGTAACTTTCGCAGATACGGACTTAACTTCGGATGGACTGCAGTACACCATCTTTCCTTTTTGTGACATGGATTCATCAATCGCTGCGAGCATCTGGACCACGCGGAGCCCCGCATGGCCATCGTTGAAAGGAGTTTCTCCTTTGAGAACACAATCGACAAAATATTGGGCTTCACGCGTCAGCGCCTCGACCTGTTCGACGCGGGGAACCCACAGGTCGCCGGCCCGATAACTAACGCGCAGATCGTAACCGTTATTACCGTTGGATCGTTCCACACCTTTATCGTAAATCTTGATTTTCTCGTCGGCTTCCAGATCGTTCCAAACGAGCATTTTTTTCTCGCCGCCAATGAGTGTGGTCCGGACTTTGACCGGCGATAGCCAGTTGACATTGAGATGGGCAATTACCTTTTTGGGAAAATACATCGTGATGAACGCCATGTCTTCCGTTCCATTCACGTGCTTTTCCCCCGTCGCAACGATTGCTTCCGGTGCGTCCTCGATCAAGTAATCGATGATGGACAGATCATGTGGCGCCAAGTCCCACACGACGTTCGCGTCGTGCTGGAACAGACCGAGATTGACCCTCGTGGAGTCGTAGTAGTAGAGGTTTCCTAATGTGCCGTCCTCGATGACTTCACGGATCTTTCGAACCGCACCATTAAACAAGAATGTATGGTCAACCATAATGGTGAGGTTCTTTTTTTCCGCTAGTTCGATCAGTTCAGTGGCTTCAGAAGTTTTGGCTGTAAAGGGTTTTTCGACGAAAACATGCTTGCCGTTTTCGAGCGCCTTCTTCGCCAGAGGGAAGTGATGACTGATCGGCGTTACGATCGCAATCGCATCGATTCCCGGACTCGTGAGCAGTTCATCCGGATTCGTTGTCACGGCCATAGTGGGGTACGTCCGGCGGACGCGTTGCAGAGATTTCGGATTCATGTCGGCCACAGCCACAACAGTAGCATTCGGAGTGTTGTAGAAATTGCGAACGACGTTCGGGCCCCAGTATCCGTAGCCGATTACGCCAATTTTCAATGTAGACGAGTTTTGGTTGCTATTCACGATGCATCCTTGAGGAAGAGGTTGGCGAACTAATATGCACCGTCGCCGCCAAGAACGGCAAACGGTGTTTTCAAGAGGATCTTCAAGTCGAGCCAGAGTGATTGATTACGAATATAACGAAGGTCCATTCGCACCATTTCGTCGAATGACGTGCGGCTGCGGCCGTGGACTTGCCACTCTCCGGTAATTCCAGGTTTGGCCTGCAAGACTCGCCGGCGATGCCACAGAGAATAACCTTCAAATTCATACGGAATAGGCGGCCGAGGTCCGACGAGCGACATCTCGCCCGACAGGACGTTGATGAACTGCGGCAGCTCATCGAGGCTGGTTTTTCGGAGGAACCTGCCTATCGATGTCACACGAGGATCATTTTGAATCTTGTACGTGCCGCTAATCTTATTCCCGATGAGATTCCGAATGTATTCCTGATGAACGGTCGGATCGTTGTTCACATACATCGAGCGGAATTTTAAAAATGTGAACTCCTTACCGAACTGCCCGACTCGCTTTTGCCGAAAGAAGACGGGCCCTTCGGAAGTCATTTTCACTAAGACGGCAATGGCGATAAATACGGGCGATAATAGGATCAGGGCCGTAATACTTCCTATCAAATCTATTACCCTCTTTACAGGAGCCTGAAGCGCAGTCTTCGAGTCCTTCTGTTCTTTGTCGGAATAGAAGGTCCGTACCTGCGCGTCAGGACTACCGCTATCCACATCTTCCGGAAACACGTGGAAAGAAATCTGCACGGCTTCCATCTGAGCCGCATTGAGGTGTAGTGATAAAACGCGCCTTGTTTTTTCGACCATTACAGATTCGAGCGTGTAGCGATCCGTCCCATTTAATGTTGTGAGGATGACGCCGATCGTAGAATCGTGACGGTACCAACCTGTAATGTCCGTTTCACGTGTTGCAGCAGCGAGTGCTTGCGCGATGTCCCGCCGACGTTCCGCGGGCAAATTCCCGGAGACTCCTTCCAGGTTGAATAAAAGTAGCGCGAACGGCACTCCGGTACGCTCACATCTGCGGCGTTCTAAGGAAAGAAAACGCTGAAAAATAGGTTCGTCCGCGATTGGGACCGTCACGTCTTTATGTTGCGTCATAGCAGTAGGGTTCACCGTCATTGGCTCCCGTCGTTTCTTAGTTTGGATCAAGCTTGCAGATAATTCTTTGGACTCTTCTTTGGCGTTTCGCCGTTGGAATAGATGTGCTGCTTGCTGCCGTAGTAGTAGTAACCGAAGTTGTAATATGTGTGGAAAAGCATCGGTTGCACATCATTAAAGACCACACCCAACAGTTTGTTTCGGTCGATAGACTTGAATGCACGGTCCGTACTGCTGTACGAAGTCTTTCCGCGCCGGACGACCAAAATCAGACCATCGCTCAGACCTGTCACGACTCGAGCGTCCGCAATCGGGGAATAGGGCGGCGCATCCAAAATGATCGTGTCGAAATCTCTCTTCAAGCAGTCGATCAATTGCTTCATTTTCTGCATTGAGAGAATTTCGATTGGATTCGGAGCTATTCCTCCTGCAGTCAGGAAATAAAGATTCTCGATGCGGCGCACATAACAATAAGGGCTGAGATGGCCGTTCGATAGGTACTGAAGCAATCCGGGTTCGGATGGTACGCCGAGATAATCTCCCAGTGAGGGGTTGCGCAGATCGCAGTCGACGACAATGATGCGCCGATCGAGATCTTTCGCAAAGGAAAATGCCAGATTTGTGCTGATGAGAGACTTTCCGTCCTGGGAATCGGGACTGGAGATTGTCAGCACTTTTACAGGACGCGTGGGGTTTGTTTCGCTGATCTGAACCTTCAAATTCTTGAATTGTTCAGTTGTGAACGAGAATTCGTCCCTCGCAGCTTCGAGCTTTTCGTTTAGGACAGCGTTCGTCACTACAGGAATCAGGTGCTCGAACGAAAATTCCGATTGCCGAAGAACCGAATCACTCTGACGCAGCGCCTCGGTAGCCGTCGAGTCGGAGCAATCAACACATTCGATTACTCCCAGCCGATCCAGGACGCCAAGAATTCTCTTTAACGAGTTTTCTTCCAAACTGGTGGCCAACAGAACTCGTTCAAACGTGTTGGGATAAGCCAATTGGCTCAGAACGGACAATTCTTGTGGGTACCACGGAAAACTAGAAAGATTGACGTGGTTCGACAAGACCATACAGGAACCTGCTCTTGGTTCGAACAGATCACCTGTCTTGCGAGACAATTCCAATAAGACGTGAGGAAAACTTATTCTTGCGGGAGTGTAGTACGAGGGCAGAGCACTCGTAAACGAATCAACAGAAAAGCCGTTTTTCACAACATGCTCGAGCAAGTCGACGGCTTGGCTCCGCACGGTAGCACTCAATTCAATTTGTGACAACAGCCTCTTCCGAACGACGGCTTCTCCCAAAACCAAGTTCTGCCGCTGTGCCTCTGATTTCGCAGATTCAACTTGCTGAGGCTGTAACTGGGCTTGCTTTCTGAGGTATTCGCCCAACCGGCGGGTATCTGAACTGGATGAAGCGGCCTCAATCATCCCTTCTCGCAAGAAAAAACTAACGCGCTCGCCATTGCTGCTCTTCAGAGCGAGAATGCCGCTCTTCCCGCTATCGTGCAGGCGACGCAATTCATCGAGGATTGAATTTGCGGATAGCATTCTTTATTTGTAAATAACCTTTTGAAGAATCGGGTCGAGATGCTGCAGGATAAAACCGTGTTTGAGGTATATCACATACAAACAGACGCTCCAGGCTAAAGCCCCGGCAACCGAAGATGCTGCATATACGAATTTCTTCCTTCGGCGCATTTTGAGATCAGAATCCGTCAGGATTTCCGGAATATCGACCAGCACTGGAACACCCCAAAACGCTTCCACTTGGGACTGGGTCCAGACTTTTTGGCGCCCAATATCAACGAGAGCAGCAAAGCCAATAGAGAGAGCCAAGCTAGCGATCGCTCCACCGAACAGCACCGACAGCTTGTTGGGTTTTGCAGGGACTATTGGATAATTGGCTGGGTCTATGACTTGAAATTGAGAACCTTTCTGTTTACTCTCCAAACTTTCCGCCAAACGCGCTTGTGCCAATTTGTTCTTGAGATCCGTATCCTGTTTCTTTAAGTCTTCATTGTGACGTACTACGTCGGCGATATCCTGTTCGGTCTTCGGTGTATTCTCCACTCGCCGGCTATATTTCGCGATTTCGGATTCAATCCAGAGCTTTTCCTTTTCGCGTATGGCAAGTTCTGTTTTCACTTCTTGCAGTTGCGTCACGAGTTTTTGGTACAACGGGTTTGGCTCCGTCGGAACCGTCGTTTCGGTGGCTGCACTCGTTGCGGCCTCGAGCTCAGCCTTTAGAATGTCGGCCGGAATTTGCTCTTTCAGACGATCTAATCGCGCCTTCGCAATCTGAACCTCAGGATGCTTCGGCGTGTATTTTGCCGCGGCGTCTTCGTAGTCGTGTTGTGCCTTTCGATACTCCTCAAGCTGTGGATTTCTAGCCGCCGGCGGTAATGGCGGTGATGGCTTCGGTATAGTTTCCGGCGTTTGCGAAATTAAGCTTTCTAGGTTTAGGCGAGTCGATGTGAAACGGTCCAGAGCCTCCACGTTTGTCTTCTTATCCTGAACGTAACGGTCCAATGTCCGAAGATTCGCTTCGCGCTGATCCGGCAATTCGAACTGGCGGGCGCTCTTGACTTCCTTGAGCTTCGCTTCAGACTGTCTCAACAGTTCAGCTACTTTATCCACCTCGGCCGAAAAGAATTCCGTGGTGCCGAAAACCTGGCTCTCTCTTACTCGATTGTCCTGTTCGATAAATAGTGCAGTTAGCTTAGCGGCGATTTTCTGGGCAAGTTCAGGATCCCGGTCTTGGTAAGAAACTCGGAAATATGTCAGAGGAAGCGTAACGCCGTCGCGTTTTTCAAGCTCGAAGACCACGTCGATTTGCTTGCGCAGTTTCACGACCTGGTCGTCCATATTTAAGGGACGAAAGTCGGGCAGCCTGTCGCCGAATTCCCGGAGAATCTGAACGAGATTGGTACGGCTGAGAATGGTCTGCTCGATTGTCCTTAAACGTTCCTCCGCTGTACCGGCAATGAGGTCCTTCACAAAGTCCTCGGGCACTTCGCGGGGACGAACCAGAATCAGCGTTTCTGAGATGTAGACTTTCGGCAAGAAGCGCGTCAGCACTGCGACCGCGCAGGAAAGAGCGATGAAAGGGGCTATCACCCACCACTTTCGCCGAACGATGAGCGCCAGAAAATCCTGCGGACTACTTAAGCCTATTCTCATTGAAGGAAACTCCAGATGTTCGACAAAGGCGGGACTAAAGAACTCTATCGGACGGCGCGTGGGCTACCGCCATTCCGGTCCCAAACCGAAAACACGCTTCCGGTATAAGATCCGCGGCGAGTGTAAAAACCCGCAATTGATTTTTCAATTCGACGGGTTTCTGTCAAGGGTTTATTTCTCGGATCCTTGATCCGATTTGGGGGGTGCCGCCTGTCCGGAAACTCCGGTTTCGGGCGGCGGCATCTGCGCTGCCAGGGTGCGGACGATTTGTTCAGCGCGTTGAGCGCCGTCCAGGGACAAGCGATAGCGGCGACGCCGAAGAGCGCCCGTCGCAACAACCATGGCACGGGCGGCATATCTCTTCAAAATTATGTCGGCGCGAACGGCTGTGATTCCGGAATTGCGTAAACCTTCCATGATTTCCCTGCCGCTGACATTTTCGTTCCGGCGAAATGTACGTTGACCGAGCAGGATGACAAGAATTGCATCATCGAGTTTCGCATTCGTCCGCAAGGAACAGATCGAGCCACGAACTTGAACGACTCGGTCGAGCGGTGAGACAGCGGGCGGTGGGGGTGCAGTCGCCAACTCGACTGCTTTGGTGGGTTCCGGAGTACGTTCCTCCTCCACAACGCGTGCAGCCGGCATCATTGCGAGCCGGAATGGTTCGAACTGCTTGTCCACGGCTTCGGCGGGACCTTGGAATTCGATCTCGTCATTGCCGATTTTGATCCGGATGCGTAATTCACTCGTTGGGATCATAGAGTTGTCCATCTATAACCTCTGCGATGAAGTCGAAAGAGAATTTGTGATGCTCTAAATCCTATGTCAAGCTCTTTAGAAGACAAAAAGCTGAGTTGATGGACAATAACATAGCTCAGTTCAACAAAAAATGCTCGATTGAAAACAGAAGAGAAGGACAATCCTAAACATGGAGAGAAATGACCAGGATTGATGTACTGGCCCCACGCATTTTCTTACATCTGTGGATAGTAACTTGTTACCGACTTCACCAAGATTGAATCACTTTAGCACAAATGTTACATGGGAAGACTATTGTGCTGTTCTACGTCACAAGATTCTATTGATGAACCGATATGAAAGTCAGCATGTCTGAGCTGAATGTCCATCTCATTGCAAATGTGGTATCAACAGGTCTAGATCACGTTCGCTTGATATGTATCTATAGTCACGTCACGAACAAGAATAGTCACGAGGAACCACCAAGACTTACGATTATGTCTTTTTGTGAAGACTGCTCCCTTTCCGGGTGAGCATTTGGACCTAAACTGACCAAACCCCAACAACAATGCTCAATAATGGCCTCATTTCGTGATGGCTCCCAATTTCATTTGGAGATCGTCATGTCTGAAGGATAATCCCGGTTCATCAGGAGGTATTTTGGAATGCGACGTACGACGGGTCTGAGGTGCTGGCGAGTATCTTTGGTTGTTTTATGCCAACTGCTCGTCTTGCAGGCGGCTTGGGCTCAGCAACCGGCCGGACAGCGCAACTTGAGAATTGTGACGCTGCAGGGTGAGGGAGCCCGCAATGTCGTGCAACAGATCGCGCCGAAAGCGATCGTGGTTCGGATTGAAGATGCCAATGGCCGTCCAGTCCCAGGCGCCACTGTCATATTTAATGCGCCTGAACTTGGGCCGAGCGGTGAGTTCGAAAACGATTCACGACTAATAAGGACGACGACCGGCCCCGATGGTATGGCATCGGCCGGCATGTTTCATCCGAACGGCATCACGGGCCCGTACCAGATTCGAGCTACCGCACAATTCCAGGGCGAAACAGCAACGGTCCTTATTTCACAAATGAACATTGAAGAGGGAAAGGGGCACGGAAAACTGATCGCTACGATGGTGATTGTCGCGGCGGCCGCCGGCGCCGTTATTGCTTTTCATGGGAAAAGCTCCTCCAGTACAGACAACACTCCGACGATCACTTTCGGTGGCTCCGCTGTGGGCGCACCGAGGTAAATGGGTTCTCTATCTCTGCGAATTGAAGGATCAATCAAAATGCGTTTGTTAGGGATTTTTGTGTGCATGAGTTGGATCGCGGCTTTCGCGCAAGCCCAGCCGGCGATCGTGAATGGACCGACGCTCGGATTCACGTCCGACGACGCGATGACGTCGATTCGGCCGATACTCGGGATTGCGGGTGCATCGATTTTGGGGGATCGTCTTCAACTCGACACGAACCTCCGCGTTGTGACGATCTCGCCGAAACACGATTATGCGATCGCGGCCCGCGTCGATGATGGTCAGATTGTGGTCGTTGATCTGCGCGGGGACACGCCTTTGAGTAGTGCTGTTACCGGAACGCATCCCGGTGGAGATGTCATTGCGATTAGTCCGACCGGATCGACTGCTGCTGCTTACGACAAGGAAACGAGGACGGTTCAAATCATCGGCGGCCAAAAGCCGCCGCTACAGTTGTTGTACGAACTCGATGCGTCGCGTATCCCTGGAGACGTTGTGAGCATTGCGCTGAGCGATGATGGAGCAGTCGCGCTTGTGAAATTCGTAGACGCGGACACAGCGACATTGTGGGTGATGGATTCGTCGGGAGCTTCGTGGCCCATCTCGGCTGATCAGCCATCGGCGACTGCATTCTTTCCGAATACTTCAGATGCGATTGTCGCGGACGACTCGACGCAGAGCGTCTTTCTCTTGATGGACGTGCGCCACGGAGCGGCTCGAGTTCCTTTGATATCCGCGGAGGAAGGTTTGAACACATTTTCCGCCGTTGCTGCGTCCGACGACGGACGGCGTGTGTTCGTTGCGGATCCGAAGGCAGGCAACGTTGCGGTTGTGGATATGGAAACGCGCAGGCCGGCCCTGGCGTGGTGCGGTTGCCGGAGCACAGGATTTTATTTGCTGAAGGGGAATTTGGTATTTGGTCTTAGTCAGGCTTCGCGTGAGCCGATGATGGTGTTGGATGCCTCCGATGCCGAACCTCGAATCGTCGTCGTTCCGCCAAGTGCATCAACAGTGACGGAGGCGCAATGATACCGAGCATCTGTGAAGACGCACATGTAGTCGCGGGCTTTAGCCCGCGTTGCCACTCAGTCGCATTGTGGAAACGCGGGCTAAAGCCCGCGACTACATGTCTGGTTGCCGTGATCGTGTTGCTCTTCTGCTCGACGGCGGCCTTTGCACAGCTGACCATCACGACCAATTCCCTGCCCGACGGCAAAGTCGGTCTGAGCTATACCGCTCCAGCCCTGTCGGCAACAGGAGGAACGCCTCCCTACACTTGGTCGATCATTGCAGGAGCGCTGCCTTCGGGGTTGACGCTCGCTACTAACGGCGTGATTAGCGGCACGCCCACCGTTTCGGGGATTTTCAACTTCACCGTTCGGGTGACCGACAGTACAGCGGCATCCAACGACAAACCACTAAACATCAAGGTACCGCTCGAGGTTACGACCAACTTTCTTCCAAATGGTCTCGTCAATACCGCGTATTCGCAGACATTAAATACGACACCCACAATCGGAAACCCGGTAACGTGGTCCCTAACGGGAGGTTCACTGCCGACGGGACTATCGCCATCGATAAGCAGCGGAACGATTAGCGGAACACCCACTGCTGCAGGAACATTCAATTTCACTGTGACCGCGACAGACAGCGAGACCCCAACACCGTTGACGGCCTCGAAGGATCTGTCGATCACGATCCAACCGCCATTGGTCATCACAAGTACTTCACCACTACCGTTGGCCATCGTTGGAGTGTTTTACGCGTACACGTTTCAATCCACGGGTCCGACGCCAACGTGGTCTATCGTGTCTGGTGTGACTCCTCCCGGACTCAATCTGTCGCCGAGCGGTTCACTAACGGGCACTCCGACTATCGCGAACACGTTCAACTTTACCGTTCAGGCGACCGCGAGTAATCCAACACAAACGGTCACAATGGCGTTTCAGTTGACCGTTAATCCTGCCCTGACCATCACAACAGCTTCTCCCCTGCCGACTGCGATTGTCGGCAGCGGCTACTCCGCAACGCTTACCGCGAACGGCGGACTTCCACCCTATTCATGGACTGTTCAGGGCACCGGTCTGCCGCCTGGTTTAACGCTCTCTACCGGCGGAGTGTTGAGCGGCACTCCAACGACGGCAGGCAATTATTCGTTCACGGCGCAGGTGTCAGACAGCTATACGCCAACGCAACAGGCAACGCGCTCGTTCTCGCTAACAGTCTCTTCGACGTTGACGATCACAACGAATTCCCTGCCGAACGGCACGATCAGTGTAGCGTATGGACCAGTCACTCTTGCTGCCGGTCCCGGTACGCTTCCTTTTACCTGGTCCGTTTCCTCGGGAACGCTGCCGAACGGATTGACGTTATCCACGGATGGAATCATCAGCGGTACACCGACAACTGCGGGCACATTCAATTTCACTTTGATGGTGAAAGACAGCGGAACTCCCCAGCAAACGGCCACGAAAGCTCTTTCGATCATTATCCAGCCGACGTTGACGATCACGACGACGTCACCATTGCCGCTTGGCGTTGTGGGCGCGTTCTATTCGCAGACTTTCACAGCCACCGGGCCGTCGCCATTAACTTGGTCCGTCATCTCCGGTCTTGCGCCTCCAGGATTGACGCTGACGAATAGCGGTACTTTGGCGGGTACTCCGAGTGTTCCGGGCACATACAACTTTACAGTGCAGGCATCCGGTGGTAATCCGCTCCAAACCGCAACGCAGGCATTACAAATGGTTGTGAATCCGGCGTTGTCGATCACGACACCCGCGACATTGCCTGCGGCAAGCCCACTGGTTTCCTACACCGTTACGCTGGCAGCAACGGGTGGAGTCCCGCCTTACACGTGGACAATGACCGGCGGCAACTTACCACCAGGTCTGGCATTCTCGAGCGCCGGTATCATCAGCGGCATACCAACGACAGCCGGAACCTTCACGTTCACGGCTCAGGTTTCCGACAGCTTCATTCCGACACAAACCACGAACCGTACATTCGCTATCGTCGTCGCTACGACACTCACGGTTTCGACGGCATCGCTGCCGAATGGAGCCGTGGGTAAAACATATTCGCAAGCATTGGCTGCCGCGGCGGGCACACCGCCATATACATGGTCGCTTCAATTTGGGGGAGCACTACCTCTCGGCCTCAATTTGTCCACGGACGGAATTATCAGTGGGACTCCCACGTCGGCAGGCACGTCCAGTTTCACGGTCATGGTCACCGATAGTGCGAGTACCGCGCAATCAGCTACGAAGGCGCTAACGCTGACGATTCAACCACTGCTCACGATCAACACGTCGGGCACACTGCCGCTCGCTGTCGTTGGCGCGTTTTATTCTCTGTTGATGGATGCGACAGGCCCGTCGCCGTTGACGTGGACTGTGGTATCGGGGATTGCTCCTCCAGGTTTAACACTGACAACTTCCGGTGCGTTGGCGGGCACTCCACTCGCTGCGGGCACGTACGATTTTACCGTCCAGGCTACCGGCGGTGATCCCGTTCAGACGGCGACGCAAGCTCTCCGTGTTGTCGTGAACGATGCTTTGCAATTCGTTACGCCCGCGAACTTGCCGGATGCACCTCTTGGAGTTCCTTATGCCGTTACACTGGAAGCAAAGGGTGGACTCCCTCCGTACACGTGGACAAATCCCGGTGGCGGCCTGCCTGCCGGTCTAACGCTTTCGAGTTCCGGTGTTTTGAGCGGGACGCCGACCGGCATTGGCAATTTTTCATTCACATTGCAAGCGGCGGATGCCTTTTCCCCGACACAACGAGTGAGCCGTACTTTCACGCTGGCCGTAACCACCACGCTGTCGATTACCACGACCACATTGCCCAGCGCCATTCTCAATGCAGCTTACAACCAGCAACTTCAGGCCGCGGGCACCGGGCCATTCACGTGGCTTGTAACGGCGGGTAATTTACCGGCGGGAATCACCTTGACTCCTGCCGGCGTGCTGCAAGGAACTCCAACCGAAGTTGGTTCGCAAACCTTTACCGTTAGAGTGACTGATGCGCGCGGAGCCAATGTCGGACGCGATTTCACGCTGGTAGTGGATCCGCCGCTGCCGGCTCTCTCCGCACCGGGGCTTCCCGCAACCTTGCCCACGAGACAGGTTGCAGACATTGCCGTCGCTCTTGCCGCACCACACCCGAGTACACTTACCGGTCAACTGAAGCTGACGTTCACATCGAATGCCGAGATTCCAAGCGACGATCCGGCCGTGCAGTTTTCGACGGGTGGGAGAACCGTGAATTTCACGATCCCGGCAAACACGCGAAATGCGGTGTTCGCATCGAGGACGATGTTGTTGACGGGAACAGTGGCGGGAACAGTGCGGCTGACCGCAACCATCGACAATGGACCGACGGATGTGCCGGTAGCGACAGTCGATATTCCGGCAACAGCCCCTCAAATGACAGACGTCACCGCGGTCAAGACAGCCGCGGGGCTAGATGTCCAAATTACGGGATTCGCACCGGCGAGAAGAGTTTCAACAGTGGAATTTAGCTTCGATATAAAGGTGGGAACGCAGACGAAGCATCAGACTCTTACCAAAAACGTGGAGACGGACTTCTCGAACTGGTACCGCAACTCTGCCTCTACAACCTTCGGCAGCGCGTTCTCGTACCTGCAGTCGTTCACAATTTCGGGCGGAGACGCCAGCACGATCGAGGGTGTAACTGTGAAGTTGACGAACGCCCAGGGAAGCACGACGTCCGCAACAGTGAAGCCCAAATGAACATTCGCGTAATCGGCGTCATTTGCGGCTTGTTGTCTTATCGAAGGAATTTGAACAGGTCGGGATTTGTGTATCGGAGAGACATGAAGACGCGCTTTTGGGAAACCGCAATAGGCGAGCTGTGATCGTATTGCTGATATTGAACGCCGCCTTGAACCGCCCACCTGCTGCTCAACGGAATGCCTATCGTGGCAGCGCCTTGGACACCGCGAGCGTTTAAAGTATTCGCAAGCGTACCGACCGTTTCAAACGCTGAAGCATTGAGATAGATGTTGAGATTTTTTTGGGCACGGTTCACAGAAATCCCGGCGGTACGAGTATTGGAAATCGATCCCAGACCAATCGATTCGCCGCTGGTCTGATTGTAGAAAAGCGAAAATGAATTATTCTGGATGGTCCTTCCAAAGCTGGCGGAGGTGTTGTAACCAACGTAACTCTGACGGGACACCAAGTCTTGCGTTTGCGAAGCACCTACACTGAACTGCAAATTCAAATCCCGTCCAACTCGAGTGGAATAACCGACGTGGGCCACCTGCGAAAGTGAATTCTGGAAACTCACATTGGCAGAACCAGGATTGGCGTAATCAAAATAGTTCACCGTGTATCCGACACTCCACGTTTCGTACGGACTCGTTTTCCGGTTGTAGGTCATGCCTCCCGACAGGCGCTGTTGGTCCGAGAGGAAATTCAACGTTTGGGCGTTTCCATAGTTTAGGAAGCTGTGAGAACCGGTGAAGGAAATCGACGATTTGTCGTCGAGTGTGTAGTCGGTAACGAACGAGGTGTTGTTGTTGCGCGACGTCAGGCGGGCGGTGACAGGATTGAAGATAAAGCGAAAATCTTCGGGTGATGGAGTCACACCTCGAAATGCATTGAAAGTTGAGGCGTCATCCGTGACTTGAAACGCTTCGGCAATATTGATCTTCAAATGCTCAGAAAGCGTTTGGGAAAATCTTAACGAGAAGGAATGGGAGTCTGAACGAAGATTGCTATAGCTTGCGGCCCGACTCAGACCCAGCGAATATGAACCAGTGACGACAGAGTGGGCGCCGGTCGAGACGACGTTGAGGGACGGATATGCGCCGTAGAAGTAGAAAAACGGCCTGTTTTGCTGATTCTGCGCGAGATTGCCATTGAGGTAATTCGTGCTGCCACCCACCAGATCGACCGTCGTTCCTACGGTATACCTTCTTTCCTGCGCGAAGAGAGGAATAGCCACAAAAAGGCACAAAAGGAAAAACACTCTACGGGACAAGAACCACATCTCCCGATTTCAACAGCATATTCTGGCTGAAATTCTTTCCCTTGATGACTTCCGGATAGTTGAACCGATAAAGCGTACTCTCTTCGCCGGCATTTCGAATCACAACGATTTCAGCGGTGTTCGCAAAGTCCGTAAAACCACCGGCCAATGATAATGCCTGCAGAACACTGATCGGTTTCTCATTTTGGATGGCGCCGGATTTCGCAACTTTACCAGTGACAAACACGCGATAACTCTGAATCGCCTCGACGATGACTGTCACGTTGGGAATATCGACGTATTCCTTGAGACCCTGTTCGATTCTCTGCTTCAATTGACCTGGATTCAGTCCCGCCGCTTGCATATCCTGAATCAATGGAAATGATATCCGGCCGTCGGGACGTACTAGGACCTTGCCCGACAAGTTCGGCTCTTTCCAAACGAAGATCTGCAGGACGTCGTTCGGCTGGATGGTATAAAGCGGTCCTCCTGCCGACTTTGGCGGTTCGAGAGTTTGCGCTGGAGACGCGAATGTCATTCCCAGCAGTAGCATCAAACTTAGAAGCACTCTTTTCATAGCGTCACCTTTTTGTGCCTTTTTGTGGCTCCAATTCTGCAAGCGTCTGATCACGCCGC
>JACXTT010006163.1_pt1 | contig 17198 bp, 13 predicted proteins | sample 9270951 | NCBI WGS metagenome assembly JACXTT01 (sample SAMN15532306, study PRJNA645909) | rock metagenome | isolation source: weathered quartz diorite | place: Puerto Rico | collected 2017-06-21 | reverse complement strand
GGGGGGGGGCCCCGTGGGGGCCGGAGGAGGCGTGTTGAGCGGGCCGGGGAGCACCGGGAGAGGGCACAGTGGGGTCCAGGGGGGCAAACCCGGGGGGCGGCGCATCTGGAACGCGTGCCCCACCGCGATTTGAATGACGATCTTTTGCCGGAACGTCTTCCGGGCGAGCAGCGGGGGATACGGGGAGTGCGCCAGCAGTTGCGTAACCGTCTTCGTCGTGTCGTTCAGGTACAGGAGTGGTCCACGCTCCGTCTGATAGCCGTTATAGGCGGCGTCGATACGCACCGGACCGAGGGGTGTGGCGAACCGCACCCCGACCCCGGGGGTCACGCGGACACCGCGGATGCTGACGAGTTCTTCTCCACGCTCCCATACTTGCCCGACGTCGCAAAACACTCCCAGCCGCATTCGCTGAGCAAGAATGGGGGATGGGAAACGGAGCTCCGCATTCAGGATGATGGCGGTGTTGCCGCCGGTCGGCGCTGTCGTGACACCCCGCCACACTTTCTCCCCCGCTTGCGCCGTCGCAGCCGAGTCGATCGCCCTGTCACTGGTGTCACGAATAACGTAGACACGGGGGCCCAGCTCGTTGCGGCCGTAGCCTCGTACCGAATTCGGACCGCCGCCGTAGAAGCGCTGGTCAGGGGGCACGTAGCCGACGTTCTGGCCGGAGAGGCTGATGTTTCGCGGGAGAATCGTGCCGCCGCGAATCCGCCACGCGAACACGGTGGCCCGCCCCAGGGGGTAATACTTCGCGACCTCGATTTCGCCCCGGTTGAATTCGTAGGGCGCCTGCGATCCGACCAAACGCGACGCGTGCAGGAACGTCGCGGTAGTGATACTGCCCTCGGACGGGTCGAGGAGGCTGTTCACCCGATCGCGCACCGCAGTGATCGTCACCGCGCCGAACCTCCGCCGGTCGCGGAGGAATTTGCGGCTCGCCTCGTCGCACAACCGGAACAGACTGCAGTAGATCCCGTCCGCCGCAAGCGTCCGACCGACCGAATACGAGTATCCGACTGTGACGGGAAGCCGGCCGCGGACATTGAAGGTGACATCGACGTTTCCGCCGATCGCCTCGCGCGTGTAGATCCCGAACTCTGAGCGACGCTCTCCCACGAAACCAACAGTGGCAACGTGGGAGCGCGACAGGAACGCCGGCTGCAGCAGTGTGACGCCGAGCGTGTAATTGAGTGTATCGATGGTCCACGTGCCCGCGAACGGATTGCAGAACTGATTGAATCCCGTCGTGATCTTGGGCGTGCCGGCGCCGAGCTTGGACACCCGAGCCGATAGATCGAGCGTGCGCGCGCCGCCCAGGAAGTCATGTGCCGTCCAGCCGCTTTGGACACGGAAGCACTCCACCGTCGCGTACCCAAAGCCGGTGCGCACCTGGTGGGCGGGACCTTCCTGCACCTGGATCAGCGTGCGCACCGTCGAGTCCCGCTGGACCGTTTGCTGGGGCGGGACGGAATCCACCAAGGCGACATTGACCGAACTGAACACGCCCATGCCATAGAGATCGCGCTGCGTCTGGTACAGCGCGTCCTGCTTGAACAGGTTGCCCGGCCGCACCGACATGACGCGTCGCACCGTCCCCGTATCCACGTCACGGAGCCCGTGGATGATGACCTTGCCGAGGCGCATGCGCGGGCCGGGCTGCGCATCGAGCGTTACCTCCGCGCGCAACACCCCTGCTTCCGAATCGAAGTTGCGCAGCACGTCGGCGTACGGAAAGCCGCTATTGCGCAGTCGCATGAGGATCGTGTCGGCCGATGCCTGCATGAGGAAGCGGTTGAAAGGATCGCCAACTTGCAGCGGTAGGTCGCTCTTGAGCTCTTTGATGTCGATGATCCCATCCACGCCGGTGACGTCGAGCCGGACGACGCGCACCGGCTCCCCTTCATGAATGCGGAATGTGACGTACACATCGCGCGGCGTGCGCCGCACGAGCGTATCCACCACGGCATTCATGTAGCCGCTCTGGCGATAGAGCAGAATCAGACGGACGACGTCGCGCCGAAATTCGACTTCGTTGAAATAGCGCTTCTCGCCGAGTCCCAGCCAACGGACGAGACCGTATCGAGCCCAGGCACTCGACTTGGTTGTCGCGATCGCGCTCTCCAGCGTGTAATCGTCGAGCGCCCGATTACCGACGAACGACAGACCCCGAACGACCCGCTCCTGTTCTTGAGCGGCGAGGACGGTTGTCGCTACCAGGGCGGCGAGCAACAGGCAGGGTATGACGCGCAATTGACGTAGTTTGCCGATCTTCGCTATGTTGCGACACTTGTTCCGTACTGTCAACCTTTTCGACACCGCGAAGAGCGTCCTGTTCCTGTGTTTTCTCGCCGGCTGCCGTGGCCAGACCGCCGGAGGAGACCAGGCCGGACGGGGGCTCGTCTACTACGAGACATACGATCCGCGCTCGCTCGACCCGGCACTCTCGACCGACGTGCCGACGGGCGAGATGGTGACGCTGCTCTTCGACGGGCTCATCCAATTCGACCCCGACGGCCGGCTCTTGCCCGCCCTGGCCGACCGCTGGACGACGGATCGAAACGGTCAGCGGTACGTCTTCCATCTCCGCCCGGGCGTCAGCTTTCATGATGGACGACCCCTCGGCGCCGCGGACGTCAAACGCGCGTTCGTGCGCGTCCTCGATCCCGCGACCCATGGCGGCCGGGTATGGCCCCTGCTGCCCATCGCGGGAGCCGGCGACTTCGCCGACGGACGCGCGCGGGATGTGCGCGGCATCGAGGTCCTCGGCGACACGGCGGTCGCGTTCACGCTGACCGAGCCGCTGGCCATTTTCCCGAAGTTCCTGGCGATGCCCATCGCCGCGGTCGTGCCGTCGCCCGTCGCGGTCGACTTCGGGCAAAGGCCGGTCGGCACCGGACCCTGGCACTTCGTCGCGTGGGAGCACGACGACTACCTGCGCTTTGCAAGGAATCCGAGCTACTGGGGTGGCGCGCCGCTGAGTGACTCACTCACCGTTCGGATCATTCCCGAGCCGCTCACACGCGCGGCGGAGTTTTTGGCGGGGCGGATCTCGGTCGCCGAAATCCCGTTCGGTGAGACGGCGAAGTGGGAGCGAGAACACCCGGCTTGGCTGAAGCGCAAGCCGGCGCTCCGCGCTGTCTATGTCGCGCTCAATAACCGCCGCGGCCCGCTGCGTGACCCCGACGTGCGGCGCGCGCTCAATCACGCAGTCGATGTGCCCGAGCTCCTCCGCACTGTGTGGAATGGCCGCGGCGCCCGTGCGGCAGGCGCGATTCCCCCCGCGTTGGGTGGCAGCGACTCCGGTCGCAGGCCATACGCCTTCGACACGACCGAAGCGCGCCGGCTGTTGCGCGCCGCGGGCTTTGCGGACGGCTTTGCGCTCCAGCTGTGGCGGTCGGGCACGAATGTAGAGCTGGGACGAGTCGCTCAGGCGATCCAGGCGCAGCTCGCCGCGGTGGGCATCCGGGTCGAGATCGTCTCCCGCGACGCATCGAGCATGCGCGAGGCGGTGCGGAAGGGTGACACCGACATGGCGATCCTGGATTGGTGGGCCGACTACCCGGACGCTGACAACTTCCTCTACCCGTTGTTTCACAGCGCGAGCTTCGGGACAGGCGGCAACTATTCCTTCTATAGCGACCCTGTAACCGATTCGCTGATCCTGGTCGCGCGCCGCACGGTCGATCAGACGAGCCGGGAAGCGCTGTACCACCGCGTCGACGATCGGGTCTATCACGCCGCGCCCTGGATCTATCTCTGGTTTCCGGCGGACCTGTGGGCCCAACATCCCTCGATCGACGGCTGGGACGTTCCGGTGATCTTCAACGGCCAGCGCTGGACCAAGGTTCGTGTTGCGGCTCGTCGGTAGGCGGCTGCTCGCGACGATCCCCACGTTGTTCGGTGTTCTCATCGTCGCGTTTCTGCTGCTGGACGTCGTCCCCGGCGATCCCGTGGTCGAGATGGTGGGCGAGCGGGCCGACTCCGCGACGGTCGCCCGCCTGCGCGGCGAGCTGCATCTCGACGAGCCGATGCCCGTGCAATTCGGACACTATTTGTGGGGCGTCGTCCGCGGTGACCTGGGCCGCTCCTACATCACGCAGCGCCCCGTGCTCGGCGACCTTGCCGAACGCTTTCCCAAAACGCTGCAGCTGGCCGGCGCCGCCATGCTGCTCGCGGTGACCTGTGGCATCACCCTCGGCGTGCTCGCCGCGATCCGCCCCGGCGGCTGGATCGATCGCTTCAGCATGCTGATCGCGTATGTCGGCGTCTCGTTCCCGGTCTACTGGGTCGGGCTTCTGCTGATCCTGCTGTTCGCGGTCGCGCTGCGCTGGCTGCCGCCCTCGGGATACGGTGGCATTGCATTTCTGGTGTTGCCGGCGCTGACGCTGGGCACGCGCTCGATCGCGTTTCTCGCGCGCATGACGCGTGGCGCCATGCTCGACATCCTGCCGTCAGACTTTGTGCGCACCGCGCGCGCGAAGGGACTGGGTGAGCGGCGGGTCATCGGCCGGCATGCATTGCGGAACGCCCTGCTGCCCATCATCACCGTGCTCGGACTCGACGTGGGCAACTACCTGACGGGCAGCATTCTGACCGAGACGATATTCTCCTGGCCCGGGGTGGGCCGGTACGTGCTGCTCGCCATTCAGAAACGGGATCTGCCGGCGGTCCAGGGAAGTATCCTCTTTTTGTCCGTGATCTTTGTGCTGGTCAACCTTCTTGCAGACGTGCTCTATGCGAAAGCTGATCCTCGCGTCGCTTACGATTAGCGCCGCGCTCACTGTTCAGGCCGGAGCGCAAAGCCGGGGCTCACTGCAGCAACGGCTCACGCGCCTCCTCGACCAACCGCCGTTCGACCGCGCGACGTGGAACGTCTTCGCGCAGGACGACCGCGGGCGCGTGCTGTTCAATCGCAACGGGGACCGCTTTTCGGTACCGGCGAGCAACACGAAGCTCGTGGTCGCTGCCGCGGCCACGGTCCTGCTGCCCGCCGACTATCGCGCGCGCACGAGCATCTATGCGAACGGGACCGTCACGAACGGCGTCCTGGACGGCGACCTCGTTCTGTACGGCCGTGGCGATCCGACGTGGTCGGAGCGCTGCTACACGGTCGATACGCTCGCGCCGGGCGGCTGCGACTCGACGTGGACAGCCGTGGACGCGATCGCCGATTCGCTGCGCGCGCACGGCATCCGGCGCGTCACCGGGAGGATCGTCGGCGACGGTTCCTACTTCGAACCGATGCTGACGCATCCGAACTGGAGCTCGTTCGATCTCAACTGGTGGTACGCCGCCCCCATCTCCGGGCTCGGATTTCACGACAACAGCGTCGATTTCCAGATCACGCCCGGGCCATTCGTCGATGCGCCGCCGGTGATCACGTGGAATCCCGATCTGAATCTGTTCACGTTCGAGAACCGGGCCCACACTGTCCCCGCTGATTCGTCCACGACGATCGGCGACAATTTCTTCCGCAAGCCCGGTACGCTCGATATCTGGGCTGAGGGCACGGTGTCGTTGGGCCGATCGCCCTGGATCGAGAGCTTCGCGCTTCCCGATCCGAATCTGTACGCCGCCCGCGCGCTCGAGATCTCCTTACGAAAGAAGGGAATCGCCGTCGGCGGCGGCGCCGCCAGCACGACCGACTCGATGGTGTACCGGACGCTGCGGTGCTGCGGAAACCCGCTCGTGGAGAACCGCGGCCGCCCGTTGCCGGACATCGTGTTCCCGATTCTCAACACGAGCCAGAATTGGTTCGCGGAAATGCTGCTGAAGACTCTGGGCCGGCAGGTGCGCGATACCGGAAGCTGGGGGAAAGGCCTCGACGTCGAGAAGCGGTTTCTGGTCGATTCGGTGAAGATCGATTCGACGGCGTTCTCGCTGGAGGATGGCTCCGGACTCGCGGCCGGCAATCTCGTGACGCCGCATGCGTTCGTGCAGCTACTCTCCTACATGTACCACCACCCCAAACGCGCACCGTTTCTGGCCGCCCTGCCGCGGGCGCAGCAGCGCGGCTCCCTGCTCCGCCGTTTTGCCGGGACGCCGCTCGAGGGACGCGTGCTCGCCAAGACCGGCTCCATCAATCGAGTCAATACGTTGTCGGGCTACATCGAGAAGGCGGACGGGCACGTGATCACGTTTTCGATTCAAGCGAACGCGCACGACGTGGCAACGCGACAGATGCTCGCGCAAATTGATTCGGTCGTGGTGCAGCTGGCGCGCTAGTCGTCCTTCTGCCCGAAGATGGCCATGTTCGAGCTGTGCCCCGGCATGAACTTGGCCGTGGGGTTGAGGAAGTGCACGGCGTGATTCACGGCAATACATGCCTCGGCAACGCCGGTCGCGATGAGCTTGAGCTTGCCCGGATAGGTCGTGATGTCGCCGGCCGCGTAGATGCCGGGGATGTTGGTCTCCATCGTCGGCGCGACCTTGATGTCGCCCTTCTCGATCTCGAGTCCCCACTCGCCGATCGCGCCGAGCGATGACACGAAGCCGAGTTGGGGAATGACGCAGTCCATCGGCAGCGTCTCTTCTTCCTTCGTCTTGTTGTTGAAGATCGTGACGCGCTCGATGCGACCCGAGCCGGCGATCTCCTTGAGCTCCCAGAACGTGCGCAGCTCCATCGTGCCGGCTGCCGCCAGCGCCTGGACCTGATCCACCGTCGCCTGATGCGCGCGGAAGCCGTCGCGGCGGTGAATCATGACGATCGACTTCGCGATGGGATGCAGATTCACCGCCCAATCGAACGCCGAGTCGCCGCCGCCTACTATCAGGACCCGCCTGCCGGCGAACTCGCGCGGGTTCAGGACACGATCGTGCAGCCCTTTGTCGTTCCACTGATCCACGTCTTTGAGGGGCAGCTTGCGCGGCGTGAACGCGCCGATGCCTCCCGCGATCAGCACCGAGCGGCCCGGATACTCGTCTTTGTCGGTGACGATCGTGAACAGCAGCTTGCCGTTCGCGTCGGTGCGTCTCAGCCCGGTGACCTTCTGGGCGAGATGGACCGATCCCTTCCACTGGAGGCCCTGCTCGGCCATCCCTTTGACCAGATCCTTGGCGAGAATCTTCGGAAAGCCAGCGACGTCGAAGATGTATTTCTCGGGATAGAGCGCGGTCAGCTGGCCGCCGACCTGGTCGAGGTTATCGATCAGGCAGTGTGACGCGCCGCGCATGCCGGCGTAGAACGCCGCGAACAGTCCCGTCGGGCCGGCCCCGATGATGGTGATATCTTTCGTCTCTTGCATCGCGCCAACGCTAGCTTGCTTCTCGTCTTGGGTCTACTGGCCTGCGCCAGCGGCGGACAGCATGCCGCGCTCGGGTGGAGCCTCGGCGGTGAAGCACACGTGTTCATCACCGGGAACCGGTTCGCCCGCAATTTCTATCAGCAGCTCACCAGCGATCGCCATCTTCTCGACTCGCTGCAACACCGCGTGCTTGTGGCGGTGGATGCGCGCGCGGCTGAGAGCGCGACCGTTTTGTCGGCCTACGGCGCGGCACCCGCGCGTCTCACCCTCGCCCGCTTCCATGCACCGCAGACTTGCGGCGCCGCCGAGGCAGTAACGGAGCTCGTCCTCGCGTTTCCGCCCGGCGGAGCGGGCGGCCATAGCACGCCGCCATCGCATGTGACCGTGGTCGCGCTCCTCGACCGGCCGGCCTTTGCCGGCGGCGCCGGCCCATCACGCCCGGCGTTGGCGCGCGCGGCGGCGCTCGATCTCCTGTCCCGCGTCGTGCAGCGCGCCGAGCCGACGAAACCGCTCCGGACGCTCGTGCTCGACGCCGACCAGGCAGCGGATGCGGGTGAAGTCGTCCCGCTCGCTTCCGGCTACGCGGTCGCATTCCGGGCGCGCTTTCCCAGCGGAAACGATACGGTGCTGGTCACCGGCGTTGCGACGACGGACCTCGCGCTCCAACGCTTACGTTGGGTCCGAGAACCGGAGCGCTGGCGGCTCGTCGCGGGAATGGTCCGTACCAAACCGGGAACCCGCTACTCACTGCGCGGCGCGGTCGCCGCACCAGGCGGTGACCGGCTTCTGCTCCTCGACGAAATCACCGATGTCTCGGCACGGGATTCACGAGCGACGGCGGTGGATCCCGCGACGCGCCGCGTCATGGCCGCGCAACCGCTCGCGCTCCGTTGCCCCTGAGCATAGGTTCACGACCCGTGAAGATCTACACGAAGACCGGCGACGCAGGTGAGACTGGGCTCTTCGGTGGCGGCCGCGTGCACAAAGACGACCCCCGGGTACAGGCGTACGGCGACGTCGACGAGCTGAATGCATGGATCGGCTTCGCGGTGGCGATTCATTTGCCCACTTTCGAGTCGAACGTGCTCGAAGGGATTCAACGCGACCTGTTCACGGTCGGCGCGGAGCTGGCGACCCCCAATGCCGAGAAGCTCCGTACCGCGCTCGATGCCGAAACCGTGAGCGCGCTGGAGCGCGTCATCGACTCATACGATCCGACGCTGAAGCCCCTGAAGAATTTCATCCTGCCCGGCGGCTCGCCGAAGGCCGCCGCTCTGCACGTCGCACGCACGGTCTGCCGTCGTGCGGAGCGCTCCGTGGTGGCGCTGGCGCACAAGCAGCAGATCAATCCGCTGATCATCCGTTACCTGAACCGGCTTTCCGACTTGCTCTTCGTGCTCGCGCGCGCCGTGAACATGCAGACCGGCCACGACGACATCGCGTGGTGAGCCAAACCGTCCGCGTCCCGCTCGTCGAGCAGCGGGATGCCTCCTACGACATCGTGATCGCCCCGGGTCTCGTCAATCAGCTGGACAAGATCCTGCCGCAGTACTGCCCGGCGGCGGCCTACGCGCTGATCTCCGATTCGCACGTCGGAAAGCTGTACGGCGAGCCCATCGCCAAACGGTTGTCGGACGCGGGCTGTCAGGTCGAGTTGCTCACGTTTCCTGCGGGAGAGTGGAACAAGACTCGCGACACGTGGGCATCGCTGTCCGATCGGATGCTCGCGGCCCATCTGGGGCGCGACGCCGCGGTAATCGCCCTTGGGGGCGGCGTGGTGAACGATGTCGGCGGCTTCGTCGCGGCGACGTACCTCCGCGGCGTGCCGCTGGTGCAGGTACCGACGACGCTGCTGGCAATGATCGATTCATCAATCGGCGGCAAGACCGGTGTCGACGTGCCCGCCGGCAAGAACCTGCTCGGGGCGTTCCATCAGCCGCGCGTCGTCGTCGCCGATCCCGAGCTGCTCGGCTCCTTGTCGAGTGTGCAGCTCGCGGCGGGGCTCGCCGAAGCCGTGAAGCACGGCGCGATCGCGGACGCGGAGTATTTCGCGTTTCTGGAAGGCGAGTACGCGGCAATATTCGCGAAACACGCTCCGGCGCTCGAGCGGGTCGTGCGCCGCTCGGTGGAGATCAAGGCCACCGTCGTCGCGCAGGATGAACGCGAAAAAGGGAAACGCGCGATCCTGAATTTTGGTCATACCGTCGGACACGCGATCGAGGCGACGTCGCAGTACGAAGTGCTGCACGGGGAGGCAGTGGCGATTGGCATGGTGTACGAAGCCCGGCTCGCCGAAACACTCGGCATCGCGGCGGCAGGCACGGCGCACCGGATCCGGTCCGTTGTGGAACGGCTGCATTTACCGGTGGCGCGACCCGATGCCAGTCGCGTTGACGACTTGATCACGGCGATGCGCGCCGACAAGAAGGCGCGCGCGGGTGAGATTCGCATCGCGGTGCCGAGCGCGATCGGCCGTGCGTACGGGGACGACGCTCGCGGCTGGACCGTCGCGCTGGATGAGACGACGATTCGTCAGGTCCTGGTCAACACGTAGCCCACATTCCTTTCCACGTCTCCACAGCGAAAAACTCATCCTTCGGATTGACCTGTAGGCCATGCGTTCCCCGGGGTGTGATCCATTTTCCACAGGATCTGTGGATAGTGGACAAACGGGGGAATCCCTACAAACCCAAGAATTTGTGATGTGGAAAACTGAGTAGATTTGCACCGATTGGCAGGAAAACCTATATTGGCGCGTGGTTTAGGTGGCCTAAATGGCGGCTCGCCCGCCGTTTCCACACACAACTCGCGTTTCAAGGGGAGTCGCGCATGGCGAGGTCGAATGCCGGCAAGGCGAAGGCCTTTTTCCGCACCACCCCATCCGGAGCATTCGACCAGTACCTGCAAGACATACAAAAACTTCCCCTCATCAAAGATCCCGCTGAAGAACGCCGTCTCGCTCGTCGCGTGCAACGCGGCGACGAAAAAGCGGCCGAGCGTTTGGTAACAGCCAATCTCCGATTTGTCATCTCCTACGTAAAAAAATATCAGGGCCACGGTCTCGATCTCTCCGAGCTCGTCGCCATCGGCAATGAAGGACTGCTCAAGGCGGTGAAGAAGTTCGATCCCGACCAGGGCGTCAAATTCATTTCGTATGCGGTGTGGTGGGTTCGTCAGGCAGTGCTGAAAGCGTTGGCGGAGCAGACGCGCAGCGTCCGCATTCCGCTCAACCAGAACTCTCAGCTGATCCGCATGAGCCGCACCGAAACGTATTTGTCGCAGGAGCTCGGCCGGGAACCCACCGACAACGAAATCGCGCAGGCGCTGGAGGACTCGGTCGAGAATGTGCGCACCGCGCGCCGCATGACGGCGGCGGAGCTGTCGCTCGACGCGCCCGTCGACCGCACCGACAAGGACGCGGCGACGCTCGGCGAGCGGTTCGCGGGCCAGGAGGGCGGCGAGATCGAAGAGCGCACCGACGGCAAGTTGATGCGCGAGTTCATCGATCGAATCTTCCAGAAGTATCTCACCCCGCGCGAGCGCAAGATTCTCTATCTCTACTACGGACTCGAAGAGGGCAGCGAGGCCATGACGCTCGAGAAAATCGGCGCGCTCATGGGCGTCACGCGTGAAAGAATCCGCCAAATCAGAGAACGGGCATTCGAGAAGCTGAGAGAATCGCCCGATGGGAAGGCACTGAAAGGATTCTGGAGAGCCGCCTAAGCAACCAGGCTTCACGAGATCAGGGGGGGTCAGGACAGTCTGTCCTGACCCCCTTTTGACTACTATATAGCATGACCTCGGCCCTGGCCCGTGACCTCGCAGCGATCGTCGGCGATCGTCACGTCCGCGAAGCTCGCGCCGAGCGCATGACGTTCGCGATGGACGGCCTGCCTACTCACCGTCGCGTCCCCGACATCGTCGTGCTCCCTGGCACTCGCGAAGAGCTGATCGCCGTCGTCCGTCTGCTCGCGGCCCTCGGCGTGCCCTTCGTGCCGCGCGGAGCGGGCACCGGACTCTCTGGCGGCGCGCTCGCGGACGAGGGAACGGTGCTGCTCGTGTTGACGAGACTGAACCGCATTCTGCGGATCGATCGCGACAACCGGCTGGCGGTCGTCGAGCCCGGCGTCGTGAATGCGAAGCTCGGTGCGGCGGCTCGGCCCGCGGGCCTGCAGTACGCTCCCGATCCGTCGAGTCAGAGCGCGTGCACCATCGGCGGCAACGTCGCCGAAAACGCGGGCGGACCGCACTGCCTGAAGTACGGCGTCACCGCCCATCACATTCTCGCGCTCGAAGTGCTACTCGCCGACGGCTCACTCGTCGAAATCGGCAGCCCGGGTGGCGAGTCGTGGGGACCGGATCTCGTCGGGGTGTTCGTCGGCTCCGAGGGCAACTTCGGCATCGCCACAAAGATCACCGTGCGGCTGAAGCCGCTGCCGCGTCCGAACAGAACCTTGCCCCCCCACCTCCCCGGCCTGCGCACCGCGGGCGAAGCGGTGTCGGCGATTATCGCCTCCGGGATCGTGCCGGCAGCGCTCGAGATGATGGATCAGTCGTGCATCCGCGCCGTGGAAGATTCTGTGTACGCCGCCGGCTATCCACGCGATGCCGCCGCTATCCTGCTCGCCGAGCTCGATGGCCGCAATACCGACGCCGTCGTGGCGGAGGCCGACGCCGTCGCCGAGCTGCTGCGCAAATCAGGGGCTCGTTCGGTGCGAACCGCGGCTAACGAGGCGGAGCGCGAGCGACTGTGGCAGGGCCGCAAGAAAGCGTTCGGCGCGATGGGACGTCTGTCGCGCGACCTCGTCGTCCAGGATGCGGTCGTCCCTCGCTCCGCCCTCCCTGACGTCCTCGAAACCATCTCCACCATCGCGCGACATTACGGGCTGGTGGTGAGCAACGTCTTCCACGCCGGCGACGGCAACCTCCATCCCAACATTTCGTTCGACGCGACCGATCCGGTCCTCAAGAACAAGGTTGAGGCAGCGAGCGCCGAGATCATGCAGGCGTGCATTGCGGCGGGCGGCACGATTACTGGCGAGCACGGCGTCGGAATCGACAAGTTGCGGTACATGCCGTTGATCTTCGACGCGGAGTCGCTCGGGGCGATGCACGCGCTGCGAAAGGTCTTCGACCCGCACGAGCGAGTGAATCCAGGCAAGGTGGTTCCCCTGCACGCCTGTCGCGAGTGGAGCAGCAGGGCTGTCGCATGACCATCCTCGAGAAGGTCACCGCGCTCCTCGGCGAGGGGGCTGTGCTCGAAGCCGGCACCGATCGCGTCCCCCGGATCGCGCCCGGATCTCCTGATGCGGTCGCACTCCTCCTCGGCACGGCGCATCAGGAAGGCTGGCGCGTGCGCATCGAAGGCGCGGGCACCTGGCTCCAGAGCGACGCCCCGGCCGACCTTGCGCTCACCACTCGCCGTCTCGACCGCGTTCCCGCGATCGAGCCCTCCGATCTCACGGCGACCGCAGAGGCTGGTATCGGGCTCGATCAGCTACGGCAGCAGCTCGCCGACCGCGGCGCGTGGCTCGCGATCGATCCGCCGGGTCTGGCGGGCCGCACGCTCGGCTCTGTCGTCTCGACCGCGACGGCCGGCCCGCTGCGGCATGGCTTCGGACCCATCAAGGATCATCTGCTCGGCGTCACATTCGTGACCGGTGACGGCCGCATGGTCCAAAGCGGCGGGCGCGTCATGAAGAACGTCGCCGGCTACGATCTCACGCGGCTGCAGGCGGGCGGCTTTGGCGCCTTCGGCGTGATCGTGCTGGTGCATCTGCGACTCCGGACCCTGCCCCGCGCCGACGTCACGTATGTGCTCGAGGGCGCGCGCGAAGACCTGACGCAGGTCGGTGAAGACATCGCCGCCGGTGGGCTGATGCCCGCGGCGCTGGAGCTCGTCTCGCCGGCACTCGCCCGGCGGGGGCGCTGGGTCCTCGCGGTGCGTCTCGCCGGGTCGCCGGCGCTGGTGGAGGCCGACGAGGCGGGACTCGGCGCGTCGAGCGGCGGCGGGCGCTTCACGCCGCTTCGTGCCGAGGAAGCCCACGCGTTCTGGATGCGGCTGGCGGAGGGCTTCTCGGTGCGGCCGGTGACGCTCCGCACCGGCGGTGTGCCGACGGCGAGCGACGAACTGCTCGACCTCCTCCAGCACCAGCTCGGAGATGAATGGATCTCGGCGTCGCCGGCGGCGGGGGCGATCCGCTGGACTGGGGAGGCAAGCATCGATCGCTTACAGAGGCTGCGCCGCACGCTCGCCGGGCTCGAGGTGCCGCTCACCCTCGAGCGCGCGCCGTGGCCCCTGCGTGGCGCCGTCGGTCACTTCGGGGCGTACCGTGAAGGAGTCGGTCCGCTCGTCGCCGGCTTGCGCCGCACGTTCGATCCCGGAGGCGCTCTCGTCGTCGCCACAGAAGGCTCATGACGGGGGGAGGACGCGGCGGATTCGAAGGGCTGGACGCGTGCGTACACTGCGGGTTTTGCCTTCAAGCTTGTCCGACGTTCCTGGTCACCGGAGATGAGTCCGACTCACCCCGCGGCCGCATCGAGCTGATGCGGGGGCTCGAGCGCGGCGATGTCGCCGCGACCGACCCTGCCCTCATCTACCATCTCGACCGCTGCCTGGGCTGCCGCGCTTGCGAGCCGGTCTGCCCATCGGGCGTGCAGTACGGTCACGGACTCGAGGCCGCGCGGTCTCGCATCACGGCGGCGCGTCCTGTGTCCCCCATGGCTCGGCTGGCGCTCTGGGCGCTGACGACGCCTGGCGTCAGCTCGTTCTTCTACCGGTTCGCTCGCCTGCTTCGCGCTGTTCTGCCTCGGAGCTTCGCTGGGTGGGGCAGGATCCGGTTCTCCCTGGGGATGTTGGCGGCGACGAGGCCGCACCGGCGTCCAGCGTTGGGCGTGGGGCGCAGGCGCTCGCCGTTCGACGGCGCACGCGACACGCCGCACGCAGTGCAGATCTTTCGCGGCTGTGTAATGCAGGGTCTGTTCGCCCACGTGCACGACGCGACATCGCGGACCCTCGCAGTGAACGGGTACCGAGTTCGCGAAGTCACCGGTCAGGTGTGCTGCGGTGCGCTGCACGCCCACGCAGGATTGGCCGACGAGGCTCGCGCCCTGGCCCGCAACAACGTCGACGCCTTCGGCGATGGCGACGAGGCGATCGTCGTCAACAGCGCCGGCTGTGGGGCCCTCATGAAGGAATACGGGCGGCTGCTCGGCGGTGTGCGCGCAGCACGCTTCGCCGCGCGGGTGCGCGACGTCACCGAGCTGCTGGCTGGCGACGGTATGAAGGGACCGGTGGCCGGGGCGCCGCTCGATCTGCACGTCGCGTACGATCCGCCTTGCCACTTGCTGCACGCGCAGGGCGTCGCCGTCCAACCGCTCAAGCTGTTCGCCGCGATCCCGCTGCTCGAGCTCGTGCCGGTTCCGGGGGCCGCGGAATGCTGCGGCAGCGCCGGGCTGTTCACGTTGCTCGAGCCCGAGATGTCGCGCGCCGTCCTCAAGACGAAGCTCGAGCATTTGCGCGAAGCCGCGCCGCAGGTCGTCGCCACCGGCAATCCGGGATGTCTGATGCAGATCGGCGCGGGACTCGCGGCGACGGGCATCGCCGCGCGCGCGCGCCACCCGGTTGAGCTGCTCGACGATGCGTACCGCGCCGCCGGGCGGTATGGATGACTGGCGGCGCGCGCCGACTCACGACGCCCGACGGTGTCGAGATCGCGTTATATCGCCTGCGCGCCTTTCGCGATGGACGCCCCGCCGTCCTCCTCGTGCACGGGGCATTCACGAGCCACCGCTTCTGGCTCCACTCCAGCGACGGTACGTCCGCCGGAGGGATGGCGCATTTTCTTGGCGCCGCCGGGCTCGACGTCTGGCTCGCCGACCTGCGCCACCACGGCGACAGCGCGCGCGAACCGCGGCGCGGCGCCTGGACGTTTGAGGACTGGGTTCTGCACGACACACCAACACTCGTCGCTCGCGTCCGCGAAGAGACCGACGGCGCGCCGCTCGCCTGGCTGGGACATTCCGCCGGCGGTGCCGCTGGTCTCTGCTGGCTTGCGCGTGTCGCGGCCGCGGCGCCGATTCGCGCTATCGTAACCCTCGGGACGCCGGGTCCCCGACGGCTCGGGCCCTTGCGGCGCAGCCTGGCCGCCGCGACGATGGCCGTGTCCCGGGCGCTGGGGCGGTTCCCCGCGCGCGCGCTGCGCTTCGGCAACGAAGACGAGGCGGCGGAGATCATCGCGGAATGGATGGAGTGGAACGTGCGGGGCCGGTGGCTCGGGGTGGACGGGTTCGACTATTTTGCCGGCCTCGCAGCGCTGAGTACGCCGTATCTCGGCGTGGCCGGCGGCGCGGACCGGATTTTTGCGCCGCCGAAGGCGTGCCGACAGGTGGTCGAGCGTGTCGGCGCGGCACGCAAGCGGCTCGCGGTCGCGCCGGGGTTGTCGCACCGTGGGTTGGTGTTGAGCGATCGTGCCAGGATTTCCTGCTGGCCTGACGTGGTCGCATGGCTGAAGGAGACACTCTGACCGAAGCCGTGCTGTTCGACTTCAACGGCGTGCTGGTAGACGATGAGCCCCAGCACTGCGAGGCGCTGCAGCGGGTGCTCGCGGGGGAACGCATCACCCTGACGCGCGAGCAGTACTACGACCAGTATCTCGGCCTGGACGATCGAACCGGCTTTGTGCTCGCCTTCCGCAACGCGCAGCGGACATTGACGACGGAGCTGCTGAAGCATCTCGTGACGAAGAAATCGCAGGTCTATCTCGAGCTCGTCAGGACATCGTTGCAGTTGGTCCGCGGCGCGCCCGAGTTCGTGCACGACGCGGGACGGCGCTTCCGCCTGGGAATCGTATCCGGCGCGCTGAGCCTCGAGATCGATCACGTGCTGCGCCAGACGAAGCTTGGCGAGAGCTTCGAAGTCATCATTGCCGCAGACGACGTGCCCCGCTGCAAGCCGGATCCCGCGTCGTATCTCGCGGCACGCGATGCCTTCAACCGCCTCCGTCCCATCGCGGCCCGCGCGTGCGTTGCCATCGAGGATTCGTTGCCCGGGTTGCAGGCGGCACGTGCCGCGGGGATGCCGTGCGTCATGCTGACGACGAGCCATCCCGCGCGCACGTTCGAGGGCCACGGTGCGGCGCTGGTGTGGAACTCGCTCGCGGGTCATTCTGCCGGCGAACTGGCCGACCTATGAGCGACGTGTATCCGAGCGCGCCGAGCGCCAGCGTCACCCGGCTCGAGCGTGACGCGGTGCCCGCCGAGATCGTCGATCGGCTGCGGGCGGGCGCCATCGTTGCGCAGGCGGACGTCGGCGTCATCGATCTGCTCGGGCCCGGTGAAGGCGCGATCACGTGCTTTCAGGGCTTGCTCACCAGCGACATCGAGAAGCCGGGGGACGGCGCGTTCATCTACGGAGCGCTGCTCACACCCAAGGGGATGATCGTGGTCGACGGCTGGGCGGCGCGCCTGGGAACGCGCGTGCGCTTCACCGTCCCGGTGGAGGGGCGCGAGCGCGCAATGACGATTCTGCAGCGCTCGGTGCCGCCGCGGCTGGCGCGCTCCAGCGATCGCACGGATGACACGGCAGTGCTTCGCATCGCGGGCGCGCACGCCGTTGCCGTCATGGGTGCGGCCGGTGTGCCGGTGCCGCATGCCGCGAGCCGCGTGATGGAAGGCTCGGCGACCGGAATCGGGCTCGAGGTTGCCCGCGCGAGCGATCTCGCACCATTTGTTTTTCAGCTGACGACGGCAGCCGACCAGGCCGGCGCGCTGGAGCGGCGCTTGATAGACGCCGGCGCCCATGCCGCGACGCCCGCGGCGTTGGAGCTGGCGCGCATCCTCGCGGGGTGGCCCCGACTCGCCTCCGAGGTGGACGAGAAGACCATTCCGCAGGAAGTACGTCTCGATGAAATCGGCGGGGTGTCGTATACCAAAGGCTGCTATACCGGCCAG
>JACXTT010006161.1_pt1 | contig 17202 bp, 5 predicted proteins | sample 9270951 | NCBI WGS metagenome assembly JACXTT01 (sample SAMN15532306, study PRJNA645909) | rock metagenome | isolation source: weathered quartz diorite | place: Puerto Rico | collected 2017-06-21 | reverse complement strand
CCGGAGCGCGCAGATCGGAGCGCCATATAGGATCCATCTGCGGGGCTCTCTGTCGGAGCTCCCGGGTGAGCCCCTCGTGGGGACGATCGAGTCTTCCCGCATGGTGGCCCACGGTGCGGGGGAGAATTTCGGAGGCATCGGATGCGTGATCACCGCATCGGGTGCGTCGCCCGAGTCGACCACCGTCGTGCGCGTGACGGGTGTTTCTTCGGGTCCGTCCATCCTGAGGTATTTCGACATTGTGCCGGCAGTGAACAGGGACCTGAACGCCTCGCTCGATCTGTCGTACGATAACTCCGAGCTCAACGGTCAGGACGCGCGAACTCTGCGGCTCTGGAGATCGGGCACGGAAGGCGCGACATGGCTTGCGCCGGCCGGATCTTCCGCCGATACGCTCTCGCACACCGTCCATCTGGGCGGGATCGATTCATTCTCGCGCTGGACTCTTTCAGACGCATCGCATGTGCTGGAGAATGCTTCCCTGCAGCTTGCATATTCGTTGTCCAGGAACTGGAACCTCGTCTCCGTCCCTCTCAGGGTATCCGACCCAAGGAGGGCGGCGCTCTTCCCAGGTTCGGCCTTTCCGGCCTTTGGGTACGACGGGGCCTACGTCGTCTCGGACACACTCTCTCCGGGGTCCGGCTACTGGCTGAGACTCGCCGCTGCCGAAACCGACACGATCGGCGGCGTGCCCGCATCGGTCGATTCCGTCCGGGTCAAGGACGGCTGGAACCTGATCGGCTCTCCGGCGTTTCCTGTCTCCGGCTCCGACGTCGTGCAGGATCCTCCGGGGATCGTCGTTTCAAAGTATTTCATGTACGATAACGGTTACTCCGCCGCGCCGATACTCGAGCCCATGAAAGGTTACTGGGTCAAGATTGCGGGCGGAGGAATATTGATTTTCCGGCCGTGACTGCCGTTTGAACGGCCATTAATCCACCACATCCACTCAACTCCACTTCATTTTAGAAAGCAGCGATCACCTATGCATTTCCGGACGATCTTTTCGTTTCTCGTCGGAGGCGTTCTTTTTCTCTTGCTACAGACGGCCGCGCTGGCAAACCACTGCCAGATCCACGGCCGCGTTCTTCGCGGCACCACAGCAGGGAGGGGGCTTGAAGGAATTGCCGTCTTCAAGACTCCCATTGAAAATCTCGGCATGGACACCGTCTTCACGGATGCTACCGGCGCGTTTGAATTCACGCATCTTCCGGGGTTCCAAACGTACACGATCCGGGTGTCTCCCCCCGCAGAGTACCTCGACATCAATGCCATACAGGGAATAAACACCCAGTTGGGCGACTCAGGTCAGGTCAGCATCTCACAGAGGGTTGACGCATCGACCCTGACCGTCTGGGTCGCGGGGGGATGCATCAGCTCTGAGAATCTGTTCCTGATCTCCTCGCCGGAAGACACGGCAACCTACCGCTCCTTCACGCCGGAAGATCTTATTCCTTCGTTCGGGGCGAAGCTCCTCAAGCCCGTGAAGCGGGGGAAGGGGATGCCGAACGCGTCGAACCTCGTCTGGGAAACGGTTACCTTCGGAGGATTTGCTCCGGGCATGAGCCAGAGCGATGGGGCGGGGGGGCTGGTGGTGGGAATTCCCTCCATGGTCGAAGTGGCGCCCGATAAGTGGAAGCCCGATCCGGTGCTTGTCAAGCAGCGTGCGTGGGTTCGTCTGTCGAAGTGGAATTTCATGACCGGGTTGGGAAAGAACTTCACGGATGTTCAGACGACGCTCTTCGACCACACGGGCACGCACACGGGAATGCCCCACGGATTGGATTCCCTGCTCAGCAGGGGAGTTCCCCGCAAACCCCTCCTCGGCGAGAAGAAAAAGCTCGTGCCGAAGCAGTACAATAACAGGCTCTTTGCGGACCTTGTCGCCCTGAAGGTTGGGATCGCCTCCAGCGAGCTTGAGCAGACGCCGTACGGGTTCGGAGACCTGATCTATCTCGATGACAATGCGCTGAGCGGCCTCTCCGTTCGGGACATCGCGCTCAAGGCCGACTCGGCGATGACCTTCTGGGCTTTGAAGACCTGGGACTATAACCTTCTCGACGAGGCAATTTCCAAGATCAACTCCTCGTTCCACGGCGGCTTCTCTCCCGCGGACACGATCTCATTCGTGGCAAGAGACAAGCTCGTCCTGACCGGCGCCGCGCCTCTGTACAAGAGCCCTCTGTATGCGGCTCTCGGCCCTGCGAAGAAACGGCCGACTCCCGCGGTGAGACCTAAGATCCCCGTGGGAGTGCCGGGCGATTTTTCGCTTGAGCAGAACTATCCGAATCCGTTCAATCCGACGACCACGATCGGTTTCGAGCTCGCGAATGCAGCGGTTGTGACGCTCAAAGTCTACAATATCCTCGGGCAGGAAGTTGCGAGCCTGATAGACCGCGAGCGGATGGAGCAGGGCACGCAGGAAGCGTCGTTCGACGCCGGCCGGCTCTCGTCGGGAGTATATTTCTACCGGCTCTGGGCCGAAGATCCTGCGACGGGCGATGTGCAGTTCAGGTCGCTGAAGAAGATGGTGTTGATGAAGTAGTCGCGCCCATGAGGGTGCGGACTCCGGGAGCGTGGCGCTATATCGCAACACCTGTAGGACGTACACGGACCGGATGAGGGGTTTGCGCGGGCTAAAGAAGACGCGTTTTGTTCGAGTGCGCGGCTGGTGTCACGGTACGGACCGTGACACCAGTTTGCCCGTGGCTGGCCGGATGTATCGGCTGAACAGGTTCAGATTTTTGCCGCAAGGGGGTGATACAACAAGAATCAACCGCGGGGAGGCTTTGTACTGACTAGTTAAGAGAGGGTTCATGAGTTATTTGTTATTGAATGGGAGGTTCATATTCGCCATCCTTGTTTCCCTGATCCTCCTTGCCCCCGCTTCCCGCGGAGTCAAGGCCCAGCCGATCATCATCAACGAGGTGTACAACTCAAGCAGTACCGATGAGTGGGTTGAGCTGCTAGTCGTCCAGGACAACCTGGATATCCGGGGGTACGATCTCCGCGATTTTACCTCGGGAGGAAGCCCGAATTCACCCCTGACATTCACCAGCAATGCCCTTTGGAGCTCTCTGAAGAAAGGCACCATGATCGTGGTGGGGACGGCGACCACCACGTTTACGGAGGATACCGATCCCTCTGATTATCTCCTGATGATCAAGGCGAACAACGCGACCTATTTTACGGCCACCGGTGTGTTCTTATTTGCCGGCTCGAGCGATGCCATACAGATCCGGGACGCTTCCGCCATCAATGTGTTCGGTGTCTCATGGGGCGCCGCCAACGCGTCGTCCACCGGTTCGCCCCAGGTGCATTTCACCGGCGCTTCCACATCCAATACCAGCATGGCTTTTCAGGGTAACGACGTGAGCCAGCTGACATCCACCGCAAACTGGATCCAGAATACAGCTGCGACGCAGGCCGCGGGGAATTCCACGACGAACACGGCATGGATCGCCTCGCTCAGGGCTCACGCCGACGGCTCGGGAACCGCCACAGTCTCTCCCGATACAACGAAACACGGCCTCGTGTATTCGATCGCGATTAACTACCACCGAGACACCTCCTTCACCGTCACCGACATGCGCATCAAGCTCCCCCCGAACTTTGCCTGGTCGCACTCTACCGGGGACGTCAGCGCGACGAATATCACTGCGACGACCTCCGTCAGCGGAGACACCATCTATTTTCACGGGATCACGTTCAATGTGGACACAACCGTGATCACGATTCAGAACGTCACGGCGCCGGACAGCACCGCCTTTTGCCCGATCCCTGTAGAGACAAAAGCGGTCACGGATTATGCTCCCACGATCCCGACGGATCGCATCGTAAACTTCGGCCTTCCGGTAACGGTGGGCCAGGTCAAGGGGAATGACGCCAATGGGGTCGCCCTGCGCGCCGGCAACCTCGTCACGATCAGCGGCATCGTGACCGTTGCAAACCAGTTCGGAGGTCCCTCGTACATCCAGGACAACACGGGAGGGATCGCGATCTTCGGGCCGATCCTGACGGCTTCGGTGCAGACCGGAGACGAGATCATTGTCACGGGAAAGATCGACCCCTTCAACGGCCTCACAGAGCTGACCTCACCGACGCTCGATTCGATCGTCAGCCACAGCAATCCGGTCACACCTGTGGTCGTTACCGTTCCTCAAGTCAAAAACGACGGAGCGGGGGGACTCGAATCCTACGAAGGGCTCCTGGTACGGTTCAACGGGGTGCTGGTCAAAGATAACTCCGGCAACCCGATCGCGTCATGGGCGGTGAGCGGCTCGGGAACGAATTACCATCTGACAGACGGGACAGACACCGTCGATGTCCGGGTCGACAATAGCGTCGACTTTGCCAATGCGCCGGCCCCGCAGAGTACGTTCGATCTCATCGGGGTCGTCAGCCAGTTCAAGTCGACCTCACCGTTCATCGGCGGCTACCAGGTCATGCCCCGGCAGGCGACCGATATCCTCGCGCTGGGCCCCGTCATCACGACGCTCCCGTACGAGTCGAACCTCACGAGTTCGTCGATGCGCATCAACTGGACGACGGCGAATCCCGGGACTTCCCGCCTGCGGTACGGCACGACGAAGGCGTATGAGTTCGGGACGATCGAACCCGACACCGTCCACCGCACCGTCCACGCGATCGACATCACGGGCCTTTCTCCCGCGTCGATTTATCACGTTCAGGCGTTTTCAACCGGATCGGACACGAGCACCTCGGGCGATCTTGTGGTCAGCACGTCGTCTCTGGGATCATCGGACGTCATCAACGTGTATTTCAATAAGAGCGTCGATACATCCGTAGCGTTCGGCGAAAAGGCGCTCGGGAATCAGGATCTCGTCTCCCTCATCGTCAACCGCATCGACCACGTCCATCACTCGATCGATCTCGCGCTCTACAGTCTGAGCGCCGTCAATCAGGGGGGCGTGATCGCAAGCCATTTGATCACAGCCCACAACAACGGGATCAGCGTCCGGGTCATCTGCGAGCACGACAACGTGGGCACCGGCGGGAGCTACTTCCCGACTCTTCAGGGAGCGGGGATCCCCTTGATCGATGACACGTACGACCCCGTCTGGAACGGCCAGGGGTTGATGCATAACAAATTCTTCGTCATCGACGGCCGCGGCGGAGCCCCGGAGAGCGTCTGGGTGTGGGCGGGATCGTGGAATCCCACCTCCTCGGGAACGAACTCGGACCGTCAGAATTCCATCGAGATCCAGGACCAGGCGTTGGCGGGCGCGTATGAGGCCGAGTTCAATCTCATGTGGGGAAGCAACACTGACACCCCGAACCAGACCAACTCCCGGTTCGGCGGGCGGAAAACCGACATCGCTCCGCATAATTTCGTGATCGGGGGGATCCCGGTGAGCGTCTATTTCAGCCCGAGCGACCAGACCACCACGCATATCAAGGCCACGATGGCCAAGGCGCAGCACTCAGTTGCAGGGTGCATTCTTACCTTCACCCGCAAGGACATCGCCGATACGATTATTGCCCGCAAGAACCTGGGCAAGAAAGCCCGCGTCGTGGTCGACAACAACACCGACACCGGGAACCAGTACGCGTATCTCCTGTCGAACGGGGTCGACATCCATCTCAAAGGCGGCTCAGGCCTGCTCCACCATAAGTACGCCGTGATTGACGGCGACGACATCACCGGAACCCAGTACCTCGAGACCGGATCGCACAACTGGTCGAACAGCGCAGAGACGTCGAACGACGAGAACTCGCTGATCCTCAAAGACCGCCGGATCGCGAATCTCTATCTGCAGGAATTCACGGCGCGGTATTATGAGGCGGGGGGAACAGATTCGATCCATGTCACTTCCTCGCCCCTTTTCTCGGCCGCCCCCGCGTCGCTGAGTTTTGGCACCGTCTCGACCGGGAGTTCGAAAGAGGACAGCATCACCGTCTCGAACCCCGGGAACCTCACGCTTTCCGTCTCATCCGTCACGTCCACTGATGCGGTATTCACGGTAACTCCTTCCAGCGCGACGATCGCGCCTGCCGCCTCGCAGACGTTTCATGTGACGTTTTCTCCGCTCATCGCCGGAGCGAAAAACGCTTCGCTCGTCATCGTCCACAACGCGCCCGGCTCCCCCGACACGGTGGCGCTGAGCGGGACGGGAACGGGGGCGCCCGCGCAGGTCACCACTGGGGCCTCGCTGAGGGCAGGGTGGAATCTCGTATCGCTCCCATCGCTTGTGTCGAACGGAAGGAAGGACAGCGTGTTTCCGGGATCAAAGTCGCGTCTCTTCGGCTATGCATCGGGATATTTCGTGCCCCCCGGGGAGACCCTCGCGAGTGGCAGAGGGTACTGGCTCAAGTTCGATACGGCTCGAGTCGATTCCATCAAGGGTTTTCCCGCCATGATGGACTCGATACCGGTTGCGGCGGGCTGGAATCTGATCGGCTCGATCAGTTCGCCCGTTGCGCCCGCATCGATCGTTCAGACGCCGTCCAATAACATCGCCTCCCCGTATTTCGGGTTCGACAGCTCTTATACGATTGCCGATTCTATCAGGCCGGCCAAAGGGTACTGGATCAAGGTCAAACAGAGCGGATCGCTCAAGCTCTCCTCATCGGGAGCAGTCCCGAAAGTGCGGGCCGCGGGAGCGCCCGAGTCCTTCAATCGCCTCGCGATTTCCGACGCGATGGGGATGCGCCAGACGCTCTATTTCGGAGCGAACACCACTCCTGCGACAGACCCCGGCATGTTTGCTCTTCCGCCTCTCCCGCCTCCGGAAGGATTCGATGCTCGGTTCGCATCGGGCGGGTTGCTGGAAATCTACCCTGCCGCTTCCGTGAAGCCGTTGCGTCTTCAGATCTCGGTTCAGACCGGGCATTTCCCCCTCACCGCGGAGTGGACGATCTCCGCGGGCGAGACGAGAACCATCTCGCTCGGGCCGGAGCGCGGCGCCGAGCCCGCCCTGCTGCAGTTGACGAAGTGGGGGAAAGCGGTGATTCCGGGCGAATCGTCAGGCCTCCTGCTGAACGTCTCTCCCCCCAGGCTTGTGCCCGAGAAGTTCTCTCTCGGCCAGAATTATCCGAACCCGTTCAATCCCACGACGGCGATTCCCTTCGGAGTTCCGCGGCAGTCGCGCGTGACCCTCCGCATCTTCAACGTGCTCGGCCAGGCCGTTGCGACTCTACTGGACGACGCCGAGTATCCCGCGGGATTTTTCGATGCGACATTTGACGCGAGCCGGCTCTCTTCAGGCGTGTATTACTACGAGCTTACCGCGGGCGAGAGGGACGGGGGAAAGTTCCGGCAGGTCAGAAAACTGCTTCTATTGAGATAATGCGACGCTTCGCCCCGCGCGGAGAACTTCACTTACCTAACTCTTGAGCCGCCCATGAAAACTTTGATAAAGCATTCGATCGTCGCTTTGATTCCGCTCCTGCTGTGCCTTGCGGGGAGAGCCCCGGCGGCCGGGATTCGCGGTGTTCGCTCCAGCGTGAAGGTAACCCCTCGCGTCGTGGCTTCGATGAAGGCCCTTCAGACGTCCGAAGCCTTTGTCCCCTCATCGATCCATATGAACGGTGAGGACGAGGAAAACATCCTCTCGCCCCTCTCCGAGAAGGAGTACGAGGCGATGAAGGAAGGCCCGCGGGTAACGTGGGACGGCAAGGGCATCCTGACCATCGACCCAACCGCGCAGGCCGGCGCGCGGGTTCCAGGCAGCACCCAGGGGGTGACCGGGCCCTCCCTCTCGACGAACTTTGAGGGCACAATTCAGGATTTCTCAATCCCGTGCGATGCCATGATGGCCGTGGGCCCGACCCAGACGATCTCCACCGGGAACAGCACCATCAGGATTCGCGCGAAAGCGGGCGGCGCCCCCACGACCGTGCGCGCCGATGTGTTCTTCGGCTCCCGTTTCACCTCGGACTACTTCGACCCGAAAGTTGTTTTCGACATTCTGCGCCAGCGCTTCGTCGTGCTCTATGACGAGCTCGTGGACGGCAGCGAGTCGAACTACTTTATCGCGATTTCGCAGACCTCCGACGCGACAGGCGCATGGTATATTTATCAGTTCAACATGCAGCTCGACGGACTCACGCCTACGAACAACTGGGCCGATTTCCCCGGCCTCGGCATCGACGATAACTGTATCTACATTACTGCGAACATGTTTACGTTCCCGACGTCGACCGCATCGTTCCAGTATGTCAAAACCCGCGTCCTTCCCAGGGAACTGATGTACTCGGGGTCCCCGGTCGGATATGTTGAGTTCCTCGGCGTTCCCGGCAGCGGGGTTCCTAATTTTACGCTGAAGCCGTGCCTCTCTCTCTCTCATACCACGGAGGAGTTTCTCATCATTAATCCCTTCGGCGGCGGCGGCACCCTGGGCCTCTATCACATCACCGGCGGACCGTTCGACCCCGTTCTCGATCAAGTAGCGGCGCTCCCGGTCTCGGCGTTCAGCGCTCCGCCCGACGCCCCTCAGAAGGATTGCACGAGCCCGACCAACAGCAAAATAAAGGTCGGCGATGCCCGGACCCAGGATCCTGTGTGGCGGGATGGATATCTTTACGCAACTCACACCATCGGGATCAACATCAACTCGACAAACGTATCGGCGATCCGGTATTACAAGGTCAATACTTCAACCCCGGCCGTCGTCACCGACGAGACGTTCGGGGCGGAGAGCACATGGTATTTCTACCCTGCGGTGACAGTCGATGCCGTCGGGAGCGTGTATCTCTCCTTCGGCCGCTGCAATGCTAACGAGTACGCGTCGGCGTATTTCTCCGGCAAGAGGAGGTCGGATACGAACATCGAGCCGAGCCTCCTCCTCAAACCGGGAGGTCTTGCCTATCGCTGCGGGTCGGGCCAGAGGTGGGGCGATTACGATGGAATCTCTCTCGACCCCTCGGATACCACCGACACGAAGAGTTCGGCGTGGCCCGTCGGTCTTTGGGCGAAAGGGACGAACGCGTGGGGGTCGTGGACGGGCAAGACCGCCTTTTTCTACCACGCAATCGCGGGAACGGTCCTGGACGATTGCGACAGCAGCACCGGCACCTCGGGCGACCGGCTGCCCGTCAAACTCGCAAGCGTGACCCTCCACCGCGACACGACCGTCGTCTCGACGACCGTGACCGACTCCCTCGGCCACTATCGATTCGGATTCCTTGACGACGGGGCCTACGACGTGACGCTGACTCTTCCACCGTCGAGCAGCGCGCTCGACGCGGTTCCCGGTTCCGGCGGAGACACCCAGATAAAGATCAACCCGACCGATCTTCAGATCGGGGTCTCAGGCGGGTCTTCGGCTTCGGAGATTTCGACGGGGAATGATTTCCTGATCGTCAGAACTCATCCGGTGCCGTCTACCAGCAGCCTCTCGCCAAACACCTACTCGGCGGGCGAGCCCGGCTTCACGATTACTGTGAACGGCTCGAACTTCGTACCGTGTTCCGTTGTGCGTTTCGAGGGAAATGCGAGATCGACGACGTATCTCTCACCCACGCAGCTTCAGGCGGCGCTCCTCGCCTCCGACATTGATACTGTCGGCTCATTCTTCGTCACCGTCGCCAGTCCGACCCCCGGCGGCGGACTTTCGAACACGCAGAAGTTCACGGTCCATGCGCCGGCCCCCATTTTCTCCGTTTCCCCGGGTGAGCTGTCGTTCGGCAGCGTGCTCGTGGGTCATGTGAAGGAAGACACGTTGACGGTGACGAACACGGGCACCGATACGCTCAAGATCAGCGCCGTCGGCTCCGACAACGGGCAGTTCACGGTGAGCCCGGGAAGCGCGACAATCCCCCGGCAGCAGAGCTTTGGATTCGCCGTCGATTATATCCCCACCTCGACGGATTCAACCTCCGGCCATATCATCTTCGTCCACAACGCGAGTACGTCGCCCGATTCTGCCGATGTCAAGGGGGGCGGACGCGACAGCACCACCTATCGCACAGCTACGCCCGCGGAGTGGGCTACGGCCGTAGACACAAAGAACAAGCACAAGAGTCTCAAGCGGAAACCCGACCGGGTCTATTTCAAGATGAGTATCACCGCTCCGGCGAACCCCGCCCTCACTCCGCGGCTCTCGCTTTCATTCAGCGTGGATATCCAGACGCTGACGGTGTACACTTCAAAGGCAAAGGCCGACACGGTGGCCTACACCACCCGCACGATCGATCCGAAGCGCAAGCTCTGGAACTACAACTTCGGAGGATCGGTTGCGCCGCATCAGGAGATCCAGCTCGACGGACTCGGGGGGAAGGGGAAAGCAGTGGTCCTCAAATACTCGTGGACGGACGCAGGCGCGACGACGGCTCAGAAGGGGGTGGTCCCCGATTCGCTCAGCCGCGTCGACAAGAACAAGCCCGGCCTCCCCGTGCCCAACCTTATCAACGTAGGAGAGGAGCTTTTTCCGAAGGGGTTTGGACAGGGATCGACGTATTTCTCCGACCTGACGCCGCTTGTGATCGGGACGCCGCGTGGTCCGAAACTCGCGAGCTCGGTGAGGCTCAAGAAATACGGCAGCGTCCTCAAATCGTTTATCGACACGAAGACGAACACCCAGCACACTCAGGGCCCGACGTGCCTCAACCGGTTCAGCGGTGGAGATTCGATCAGCAAGCAGGCGTCGGATCTTTCGCCGTTGAAGAAGAACGACAAGTTGTTTGCACAGCTCCTTGCCCTGAAGCTGAACATTGCGGCGAGCGCCACGCATAAATTCCCTGTCGGGCTCGGGGAGCTCACCTATTTCGATGCGTCGGATACCGGCGGCGCGTTCAACGGCATGCTCGTCTCAGACATCTCGAAGGCCGCAGATACCCTGATCTCCTGCCTGCCGCTGGCAGGGATACACCCGTCGCCGTCTCTGGCCGAGCTCTTCTCGGCCCTCCAGAAGATCAACGTCGCGTTCGCAGAATCGTCGAACTTCAAGGACACGGTCTCCTTCTTCACGAAGACCGTTCTCTCCGGAGTCAAGGCGATCGGAGACGTGCCATGGATGCACGCCACACCGGGAATCGTGCCTGTCACGTTTGCGGGGTCGGGGAATGTTAACCTGGCTCTCCCTCTCGCGTTCATGCTGTATCAGAATTTCCCGAATCCATTCAATCCCGTCACGACCATCGCCTTCGATCTTCCGGAGCAGTCGGTGGTGACGCTCAAGGTCTATGACATTCTCGGGCGAGAGGTGACGAAGCTGATCGACAGGGAGCTCCTCGACGACGGGGCGCAGGAGGTCGAGTTCGACGGATCACGCTTCGCCTCCGGCGTTTATTTCTACCAATTGACGGCGCAGGGCGTGAAAGATGAACAGGATGAAAGCTCCACAGCTCAGCAGTTCATCGCTGTCAAGAAGATGCTGTTGGTGAAATAGGAGTTCCGGCTGCGGAAGCTCTTGAGGTGCGCCGCGCTGGTGTTCGCGTGCGCGCAGGTGGGGATGGGCCAGACGTGGGTGATCAAGGTATCTTCCACCTCGACGGTACTGGGCGCTCCCCTGACGCCGAACCCGGTTGACCCGAGAATCATCTACGGCGCTCCGGGCGGGAGGCAGCTCTACATCAGCCGGAATCGGGGGTTTGCGTGGGAGCCGTACGGCAACTCAGTTTCCAATGCGGGGCCGCAGGAGAACGCAATCAAGTCCATCGATGTGAACCCTCATGACACTCTTCAGATCGTCATCGGAGTCGAATCCGCGAACAGCAGCCCCGACCGGATTATGAAGTCGACCGACGGCGGTGCAACCTGGACGCAGACATGGGGAGGGTCGTTCGCCTACTACGGCAAGCCGGTGGAATTCATTCCCGTCCACCCCGATACGATGTACACGATGGGGAACGACACTCTCTGGAGAAGCACCGATTTCGGATCCACCTGGGAGGTCGTCAGGACGACGCTCGGGCTGTTTAACGCATGGTGCGATGCGGAGCTTCGCCCGGACAGTGCAAACATCATGTTCCTCGGCGACTTCGGCACCGGGATCTGGAAGTCCGCCGACTACGGCCATAACTGGCGGAAGGTCTACGCCTCGGGAGGAGAAACCCCTTCGATCGCGATCGATCCGTTCCATCCCCGGATCATGTACGCCACGCAGTTCAGCGGGGCAGGAGGAGTCCTCAAGAGCACGGACGCGGGCGAAACGTGGAACAGCATCCCGACCCCCATCGGCTCGGGTCCGGGCTGGTGGATTACATGTTCCACAGTCGACACCGGATATGTCTACTTCGGCGTCTACGGTTCGAACCCCGCGGGTGTCTTCGTCTCAGCCGATTACGGGAACTCGTGGCGGCTGATGAACGCCGGCTTCAGCCCAACCGCCTTGATTGACTACGGCCTGCTCGCTCTCGATTCACTCACCGTCGTCGCGCTTCAGATCAACGGCATCTGGCGGCTCCAGTATCCCCCCTCCATCCACGTCGTCGCTCCGAACGGGGGAGAAGCCCTGCACGCAGGTCTCCAACATCCCATATCGTGGACGGCATCGAATCTGTTTTCGATCCGCATCGAATCCTCGACCGACAACGGCGGGAGCTGGACCACGCTCGCGGACAGCGTTCCCCCGTCGGCGTCCCCGTTTTATTGGACGCCCCCGGACACGTTCTCGGCGGCGTGCCGGGTGAGAGTCACTGACGACATTCTGACCTATGTCAGCGACGCGAGCGACGGGGCGTTCACCGTGTACCTCGATCCCCTCGCCCTTCATCACCCTCAGGGCGGAGAGCACTGGGCTGAGGGCTCCACGCGCCTCATCGATTGGCAATCGTTCGAGATCCCTTCTGTCCGTCTCGAATACTCGACGGACGACGGAGCGGGGTGGAACTATATTTCGAAGGTCCCGGGTTCTGCCGGCGCGTTCAGGTGGCTGGTTCCCGACAATCCCTCACCGTTGTGCAGGGTGCGAATAAGCGATGCGGGCGCTTCGACACTTTTCAGGAAGAGCGATTCGGCATTTTCGATCAGCCGTGCCGCCGATTTTTCCTGCAAACTCTTCGTCTCGGACAGCGGACAGATTCGCGATTCGCTCCGGTTCGGCTCAAGCGGGGGAGCGACAGACGGAATCGATCCGGCGTTCGGGGAATCCGCCCTCGGGCCGAAGCCCGGGGCGGGAACCTTTGATGCACGCTGGAGGATCCCTTCATCTGAGGAGACACGGATCGATTACCGCGACACCTTAGGGAACCCCGGGAATGAGAATACGTTCCTTGCAGAATTCCAGCCCGGTCCACAGGGCTACCCTGTCACGCTCAGCTGGAATCCCGAGAGTCTTATGGCCGGGACTTATATCCTGCGCGATACACTCACGCACGGGAGGCGATACTCCGCCGATATGCGGAATTCTGCGTCAATGCGGATTTCAGACCCGTCTGTTTCCGCTGTCGAGATCATCGAATGCAAAGGCGTGTGGCATACCTACCAGGGGAATGGCGGATGGATCCTGATGTCGCTCCCCTTTGAGGTCGGAGACCCGTTTAAGGTATCTCTCTTTCCCAGCGCCATCTCGAGCGCCTTCGCATATCATGGCAGCTATGTTCGATCGGACACGATACGCCAGGGGTACGGCTTTTGGTTAAAGTCGGAGCAGCTTTCCCTTGTGGGATGCCCCGGAGGTCCGGACACCGTTGTGCTCGCGCCCAATTGGAACCTGGTCGGGGCGCCCTCCTCGCCCGTCGCGGTTTCATCCCTGTCGTCCGTTCCCCCGGGTCTTTTCACTTCGAAATTCTTCGGATACGATCAGAGCTACTACATAGCCGACAGCCTGAAGCCCGGGAGCGGGTACTGGGTCCGCTGCGCGGGCGCGGGGACGATGATTCTTGCGGCCGGCTCGATTGCCGCTCCGGCCGCCCGGCCGCCGAACACGTCTATCCATTCGATCACTTCTCTGCCGGGGTCGAGGGATCTGCATACGCTGACGGTCTCCGACAATTTTGGACACAGGCAGGACCTTTTCTTTGGCGTCCAAAATTCGGGGATTAACGTGGATTCTTACGACCTGCCCCCGCTCCCTCCCGACGGGGCATTTGATGCTCGATTTGGCACACAGAGCATGCTCGCAGCGCATCCCGCGAAGCTTTCGAAACCCTCGATGTTTCCCGTGAGCGTTTCAGGGGGTTCGAAAACCATTAATTTTTCGTACTTTGTAGACAATGAGAGAAATTTCAGTTATATTTTAGCCTGGAGTCTCGGCGGCAAGGAGCAAGGTGAGGTATGCCTTGTGGGCAGAGGAAGCGCAGTTGTCCAAAGCGGTGAAGGACTCTTTATCACGCTGAGAGTGGAGCAGGGGGCAATAAACGCACACATCCCCGGAGAATTCTCGTTGGGTCCGGTGTATCCAAACCCGTTCAATCCCGCAACTCATTTCCGCTATACAATTCCGTCGGATGCCCGGGTGCAGATCCGCGTCTATGACATTCTCGGCGGGGAAGTAGCCACGATCGTCCATGGCGTCCAACACCAGGGCGTGTACGATGCCGTCTGGAGCGGTACGACCCGAGACGGCAGAGATGCCGCGAGCGGTGTGTACTACATTCGGATGACGGCATCCCCGCTTCAAACCGGGGGACCCGTTCAGGCGGATTTCTCGGACGCCCGTAAGGCGCTCCTGATCAGATAATCGACTATGCGTATGAATTCATGAGAAGAGTTTTTACAGCAGTTCTGCTCTGCACCGTTTTCTTCCGGCTTCCCCTCCTTTCAGACTGGCCCTGCCGGTCTGACTCCTGCGTGTGCATTTCGTCGGACGCGGGGAATCAATGGAATGTCCACCTCGTGAGCGACGGCCACTCCGGCGCGATCATGGTCTGGCAGGACCGGCGCAGTGGCACGGCAGATAAGCTCTACATACAGCGCACATATTCCACCGGAAAGTCCGCATGGCAGGCAGGGGGGATTCAACTCTGCGCGACTCCGGGGATTCAATATTATCCCGATATCATTGCCGATGCTCAGGGCGGTGCGTTCATTGTCTGGCAGGACAACCGCTCCGGGCTCGATTACGACATTTACGCACAGCGAATCGGTCCGGACGGGGCGACGCTCTGGAGTGCAACCGGAGTGCCCGTCTGCAATGCCCCGGGCCACCAGTACAACGCACAGATCTCTCCCGACGGACAGGGGGGAGTCATTATCGCCTGGCAGGATAAGCGGAACGGAGATTTCGACATTTACGCCCAGCGGCTGACGGGGGGCGGCCAGGCAGTCTGGTCTGTCAACGGAGTCATCGTGTGCAACCAGACGGGAGACCAGATCGAACCCCGTCTTGTCACGGACGGGCTGGCAGGCGCGATTTTGGCGTGGACAGACTATCGGGCCGGCACGGGTTTTTCCGACATTTACTCCCAGCGCCTCGGAGCCGATGGCGTCCGCCAATGGGCGGTCGATGGACTGCCACTCTGCCTTGCGACGAATACTCAGTGGAATGTGGATCTTGCTTCCGATGGGGCGGGAGGAGCGATCGCAGTTTGGCAGGACCGCCGCTCCGGGCTGTATGACAATATCTTCGCGCAACGGGTCGACGGCACGAGTCACACGCAGTGGTTGGCAGACGGCATTCAGCTTGCCCCGGTGTCCGGATTGCAGTACTATCCCAAAGTCGCGTCCGACGGCTCTGGCGGCGCAGTCGCGGTCTGGCAAGACAACCGGCGCGGTTCCGACTACGACATCTACGCCCAGCGCGTCGATGCTACCGGACTGATCCTGTGGGCCTCGAAGGGTCAGGCTGTGTGCACAGCGAAAGGCCATCAGTATAATCCCCAGCTGATCGTACAAACCCACGAGACCATCATTGCCTGGCAGGACAAGCGTTCGGGCGACTTCGATGTGTATTCGCAGTGCATGGCACCGGACGGCTCGCCGCGATGGACTCTTGACGGCGTCGCTGTGGCGACGGCCCCCCGGGATCAGTTCCTGCCCCAGCTCTGCAGCGACAGCGTCCAGGGAGCGGTCCTTGCGTGGCCTGATTACCAGCGGGGCGACGGTTCGACCGATTTGTTCACCCACCGGATCGGCGCAAACGGGCGGCTCGCCGGCGGTTGCTTCCGGACGATTACCCAGACAGGGTACGGGGTCAAATCGGCAAAGTTCAGAAACAAATTCACCGGCTTCATCGGATCGAAACCGAACGAAGGCAACGTCCGCGATTCGATCTTCGGAAGGGGCATGTTCGCCAACGGCATGCTCAACGGCGTCGAGCGCCTCGACAGCGCGCGCCGGTACGGGTGGCAGCGCTTCACAAGCGTTTTCTATCTAAAGCACGCGCTTCCGCAGAACGGGACGCCGCGGCCGTTCGACCGCCTCTTCGAACGGTTCTTCGTCGGACTGATGAGAAACCCCTCGAGCCGCCGGTATAACAACGCCCTCGCGGGAGAACTGATCGCGCTGAAATTAAACATTGCGGCAAGCGATCTGGGGATCACGCAGACCGAATTCGGCGAAGTCGTTTTCGTGGACTCCTCCGATCCCGGGAATCCCCTGAATCACAAGTCCCTCAGGGAGATCACGGCGACGGTGGACACCCTGTTGACCGAATGGCGTTTGCATCCGCGGACGAATTACGACAAGCTGAACGCCTCTCTCATCCTCATCAATAACGGATTCGCGGGGTTGATCGACACGCTCTCCACGAGCCCGATTCGACTCAAGCCGACTGCCGCGCTGATGTCCATACCCTACCTGATCCCGGGCGCCCCCCGCTCCCAATCGGTGCCGATTCCGTTCCTGACGCCTCTCCATGCGCTGGAGGAGCCGACCGATTTTGAGCTTCTGCAGAACTATCCGAATCCCTTTAACCCGATGACGACGATCGAGTTTCACCTTCTGAAGCCGTCGGTCGTGACGTTACGGGTGTACAATACGCTCGGGCAGCTCGTTGCGACGCTCCTGCATCAGACGCCGATGGATGAAGGGCAGCAGCTTGTGGATTTCGATGCGTCCGGGCTGGCGTCGGGGGTCTATTTTTACCAGCTCCTCGCCGACCGGGTGTCGGGCAACGGCACCGAGTTCTCCAAAGTCAGGAAAATGGTTCTGATCAAGTAAAGCGTCCAGACCATCAGTCCGCCTATGCCACATCGACTCTCCGTTCCAGCAAGGGGATTCGTTCTCCTTATTTCCCTCCTTACGATCCATTCAATCTCCCGTTCCCAGCTTGTTCCTCAGTGGGTCGCCAGGTTCAACGGCGGGATCCCGAGCGGGACGAACGGCGCGACTGCAATGGCTGTGGACGACTCGGGAAA
>JACXTT010006160.1_pt1 | contig 17205 bp, 14 predicted proteins | sample 9270951 | NCBI WGS metagenome assembly JACXTT01 (sample SAMN15532306, study PRJNA645909) | rock metagenome | isolation source: weathered quartz diorite | place: Puerto Rico | collected 2017-06-21 | reverse complement strand
GCATGAGCGTGTTGGTGCAGAGCGCGGCAACGCCGGTCCGCTCGATCGCCTCACGGGAATCGGAATCACGAACATCGAAAACCAGCAAGTCGAGAAAGTCGGAGTAGTGGCGGGCGACGGATTCCACAGCGCAGGGGAGTCCCTGGGTTGCCATCAATTCCGCTGCCGGACCTGTGACCGCGGCGCCACCGACAATCGGGCTCACGGCCGCGACCATCGCCGGCGTGCGCGCGAGCGCTTCGCGGATGCCGGGGACGGCGAGGATCGGGCCGATGCTGGTGATGGGATTGCTCGGCGCCATCAGCACGGCATCCGCCTGTTCGATGGCGGCGGCGACATCCGGGCCCGGTGCGGCTTGCGCCGCGCCTTCGAATCGCACGCCGTGCACCCGCGCCGCGTGGCGTTCGCGAACGAAGTACTCCTGGAAGGCCAAGTCGCCGATCTCGGTCTCCACGCGCGTCTCAACGCGGTCGTCGGACATCGGCAGGATGCTGGTTTCGACGCCCATGGCTCTCGTGATCGCCCGCGTGGTCTGGGTGAGCGATTTGCCTTCACGGAGCAACCCGGTCCGGCGGAGATGCGTGGCAAGGTCCTTGTCCCCGAGCTGGAACCAGGAGGGCGCTCCCATCCGCTTCATCGCAGCAAGGCAATGGAAGGTCTCGTCCTCCAGTCCCCAGCCGCGCTCACGGCACAGGCGGCCGGCCAGGGCGTAGGTGATGGAATCAAGGTCGGGCGAGACGTGCAGCCCCCACCAGGTGAGGTCGTCGCCGGTGTTGACGACGCAGGTCAGCTCCCCGGCTGGAAGGATGGCTGCGAGTCCCTCGACGAACTTCGCGCCACCGCTACCGCCGGTGAGGACGGTGATCACGCCGCCACCTCCGTCGCCGCGTAACCGGCTTCATCCGCGAGCGCGCTGATTCTTTCCTTCAAAAGCGGCGAGCGAGCCGCCGCACGTTCTACGAACTCTGGATAGACGCAAAGTCGCGGGCGTAATTCGAGTCCCTTCGCTCGCGTGCGGCGTTCGAGCTCGGCAAGGTGCGGCCAGGGCGCTTCCGGGTTGATGAAGTCGGGCGTGAGCGGCGAGATGCCGCCCCAGTCGTTGATGCCGGCATCGAGAAGCTGCTCGTAATCGGGCGCGGAGAGGTTCGGGGGCGCCTGCAGGTTCATCTTGGGCATCAGCAGGCGCGCCACCGCGACCGTGCGCAGCATGGTGCCGCGCGAGGGTTCCGGATGCGATCGCATCGCCGTCGCAGGTTTGGGCAGGAAGTTCTGGAGGATGAGCTCCTGGATGTGGCCGTAGCGCTCGCTCAATCCGCGCAACGCAAGCAGCGAATCAACCCGGTCTTCGAGCGTTTCTCCGATCCCGATCAACAGACCGCTGGTGAAGGGTATGTCCTGGCGCCCGGCCTCCTCGAGCATCGCGAGGCGCAGTGCCGGCGCTTTGTCGGGCGCGTGGTCGTGCGCGGCGCCGGGAGCGAGAAGCGCGGTGCTGGTGCTTTCCAGCATCAGTCCCATGCTGGGCGAGACCGCGCCCAGACGGTGCAGCCACGGCGCGCCCATCACCCCTGCGTTCACGTGCGGCAGAAGAGAACTCTCGCGCAGAACGCGCTCGCACATCGCTTCGAGGTAGTGCAGTGTGGAGCGATAACCGAGCGCACGCAGCGTTGCGCGCATCGCAGGGAACGCGAACTCTGGCTTGTCACCCAGACTAAAGAGAGCTTCGCGGCATCCCACGCGTTCGCCCGCGCGCGCCACCTCCATGACCTCCTCGGGCGACATGGTGTGCGCACCGGCCTGGCCCGGGTCGCGGCGAAACGTACAGTAGCCGCAATAGTCACGGCAGAGATTGGTCAGCGGAATGAAAACCTTGGGCGAGTAGGTAATGACGGCAGGGAAGTTCCTGCCGCGCGCCGCTTGGGCGGCATTCAGGAGGTGCGGAAGCTCATCATCGCTCGCGCGGAGCAGACGGCAGGCGAGCCGGCGGCCGGGGTGAGCGCCGTCGCCCAGCTCGTCCCACACCGAGCGGGGAAGGAGCGACGCATCGCATTCGACGTTGCCGGTTCCTGGCACGGGCGCGTCCAAAAATCAGGCACTATCATACCTTGTGCCCGGACTCCCGGAAGGATAGAAGACGCCCAGCAGGCGAACCACGCCGGGACCGGGGTTCTCCAGACAGTGCGGCATGCCGATGGGCAGAAAGATGGTGCTGCCGGCGGCGAACTCGGTGCTGGTGACGCTCCCCGGCTCGCCCGCGTGCACGATGCCCGAGCCCTCGAGGATGTAGATCGCTTCCTCGTAGGTGTGGAAGTGGAAGGGCGCCTTACTTGGCGGGATGGTTCCGATGAACTGCGTCACCTGCTGGCAGCCGATATCCTTGTCCACCAGAAGTTTGAACTGACGGTCGCCGCTGCGTTGCGCGGTGCGCTCGCTCTCGTCGAGCGTAAGCCTCGGCTTGCTTGCGAGGGACGGCGACACCTTCGCCGCTTCGATAGGCTCCTCCTGCGGGCAGCGGACACTCACGATGGTGAGCAGTTCCGGGCTCACATTGCGAAAGCGGTAACTCTTGCCCGGCGGCAGAAAACCTGCGGTGCCGGCACGCAGCTCGTAGCACGCGCCAGCCACCTCGCAGAACCCTTCGCCGGAGACGACGTAGTAAGCCTCCTCCGCTGTCGGGTTCACCCGCAGCGGAGATTCGCCCGGCCCATAGCGGCTGACGGTCTCGATGATGTGTAGCGCGCCCGTGTGGTGCGAGATGGGCACACAGAAGTCGCGATTGCCTTCGGCAACGAAGGGTTCGTCATTCGGCGCGGCCACGCGGCATGCGGCGGCGGTCTTCATGCGCTTTCACCTCCGCGGTAGAAGCCGGCGGCGATGGCCGCCATCGCCAGGATGACCATGGCCACCCCGGCCACGGTAACCCCCTGCATCATCGTTCCCGGCCGCCAAGTCTGCAGCAGCACTCCCAGAGGATACAGGAAGGCCCCGGCCAGCAGCACCCACGCCAGCGCGCGCCGCATCTTCTCGCTCCAGCCCACGCGCTCGAAGATGATGCCGAGAATGATGAGCAGCGTGCCCAGTCCGCCCCAGTGCGAGTGCGCGTCCACCTGGCGGACGTAGTTGAAGCGGACGGCGGCGTAGCGCTCGAGCGCGGCCTCAGCTTCGGGGAGATTGCGTTGCGCGGCCTGGGCGAAGGCGGTGGCGAGCGAGAGCCCCATCTGCTCGAGCGACTGATGCTCGGCGAAGACCGCGTACCACAGGCCGTAGGTCATCCCAAGAAGCGTCAGGGCCAGGCCACCTGCCAGCAGAATCTTGCGCGAGCCGCTCATGCCGCGCCTCCCGCTGCGTCTTCGCGCCCATGCTGGCGCAGCACGCCGGCCAGCATCGCGGCGAGCGCAAGCATCACTAGGAACCCTCCCAGGTCCGCGATGCCGCCCGCCGCCAACCCCCAGCGGAGCTCCATGAGCACGAAGAAGGGAAGGATGAAGCTGCCCGCGAGCAGCACCCAAGCCCAGCGGCGCCGCCACCGCTCGCTGAGGAAGATGTGCGGCTGCAGGAAGGCCAGCAGCATGGCCAACAATCCGAACTCGATGATGTGCGCGTGCGCCGCGATCTTGACCGCTTTCTCACCCTGCAGCATTCCGTAATCGGCGACGCTCGGTTCGGCGATGCTGAGCTTCTCATCGGCAGCCTCAGTCATCATGGTCCGAAGGATGGCGGTGTCGCGCGCCTCGTGGTCGTAGAGGTCTGCGCCCGCATACCACGCGCCATAAAGGAAGCCCGCGAGCACCAGCAGCGCTCCTCCGGCAAGCAGCAGGCGGCTGGTCGGGTCTCCCTGGGGCGATTGCGGCGCAGCGAGTCCAGCACGCATGTGTCGCCACAGTCCAACCAATTCTCCCGCGCAGGCGAGGATCACCAGCAGCCCCCCGAAGTCGGCGACGATGCTGGCCCACCCGATGGACGAGAGCGGGCTGTACGCCAGGCCGACGTAGTGAATGGCGAAGACCGCGGGCGGCAGCAGCGTTGCGCCGAACAGAAACAGGCGCGCCAGGTTGCGCTTCGCTCCGGTGCTGATCGCGACCCAGGGCTGCAGCAGGGCAAGCACCAGCGCGAGGTACCCGAAGGCGATAACGTGCAGGTGCGCGTCCACCTTGGTGCCGCGGTTCTCCAGCAGTGCGCCGATGTTTGTGAAGTTCTCGAGGACGGCATGGGTGTCGCCGGCAGCGACGCCGCGCGTGGCGGCCAGCAGGTGTCCGCCGACGCGATCGGCATTGGGATGGAGGATGAAAACAGCGAAGATATCGCCGAACAGGAGGCCGGCGAGGATGAGCCCGATGCCGCCCAGTACGAACAGCCGAGCTGCCGCGTCGTCGCGGTCTGGACTTACAAGCTCCGCCGTCGTGGCCATCACTTCACCTGCTCCCGCAGGCCGAGACGTTCGAGCCGGGGCAGCACCTGTGCGCAGAAATAGGGCAGCTCCTCCACGTAGTTCACGAACGAGACCGTCGTTCCGATGAAACCTGCCTGGTGGACGCGCTCCAGCTCCTTGACCACGTGGTCGGGGTCGCCGACGATGGGATAGACGCCGTGCCCGCCGGCGAAGCGGTTGCGGAAGAGTTTGAAATGCTCCGGCGGGAAGGATTGCGCGTGCAGCCCTTGCAGTCGCATCAGGTTGTCCACGGCCTCCCAGTCGGCCATCTGGCCGGCATAGTGGTTGTGGTACTCCTCGGCCTCTTTTTTCGTCGGACGACACACAACGTACGTCGTGGTGAAGATACCCACCGTGCGCTCGAAACTGGCGGCTATGGCCTTGATGTCGGCCACATCTTTGCGGCCTTTTTCAGGATCGATGAGCACGGTGAAGAGGAAATCGCAGTTGCGGGCCGCGAACGAGCGTCCGGCGGTGGAGGAGCCGGCGTTCATGATGACCGGGCGCGTCCCGCCGTAGGGCTTGGGCTCGGCGAAGACTTTCTTCAGCTTGATGAAGCGGCCCTCGAAATCGAACTCGCCCGGGGTGGACCAGATCTTCTTCACTACGTCGCACCACTCCTGGCCGTAGTCGTAGCGGAGGTCGTGTTCGCGCTGCTCCACGCCGAACATCTCGAACTCGTCCTGGTTCCACCCGCAGACGATGTTCAGCCCGAAGCGCCCCTGGCTGATGTGGTCCACCGTGGTGAACTGCTTGGCCGCGAAGATAGGATGCACCAGCGGCGCGTGCACCGTGCCGAAGACGGTGATCTGGCGGGTATGCGCCAGCAGCCCGCAGGCCCAGGTGATGGTCTCCAGCGTCGAGCCTTCAAAGTTGGTTTCGCCGCCGTAGCCGCGCCAGCGCGCGATGGGCAGCAGGAACTCGATGCCCGCGGCGTCGGCCATCCGCGCCAGCTTCAGGTTGTTCTCCCAGGAGGCGTCCCAGCGCTCCGGCACTCTGGTCACGGCCATGCCGGAGGAGCAGTTGGGGGCGAAGATGCCCAGTTTGAGCCGGTTGGCGTTGTACATGGAGGTCCTGCGGACCAGGGGAGCGCTGGCGGGGCTCATTCCGTGCGTCCACTACGCAGGGTGCGGTAGCGGCCTTCGTGGAAGATTAGCGGCTCGCCCTCTTTCGCCGTTAAGTCCTCCACTTCGGCGATGAAGATGGTATGGTCGCCTGCCGGATACGCAGCGACCACGCGGCAGTCCAGGTGCCCGAGGGTCTCCTCGATGGTCGGAATGCCGGCGCGGCTGCGACCGTAGCGGACGCCCAATTGCTCGGCGCTCTCGTGGTCGAGCTCGGGGCGTGCGAAGTATTCCGCCAGGGCCTGCTGATGTCCGGCGAGGATGTTGACCACGAAGCGCTGGCGCGCGTGCAGCAGCGGCAGGGTGCGCGCGTTCTGGTCCACGCACACCAGGATGAGCAGCGGCTCAAGCGAGACCGAGGTGAAGGAGTTGGCGGTCATGCCGTGCGCCTGGCCGTCGGGACCGGTCACGGTGAGCACCGTGACGCCGGTGATGAAGCGGCCCACAGCGTTGCGGAATTCTTCCTTGCTCACAGCCACGGTGGTTGCGTCCATGCCGGCCGGATGTTGGGAGCGGCGGGGCGGCGAAGCGGGTGGCTCCGCCGCCCTCCCGGTCAGAAGGTCAGGCGCAGGGCGAACTGGATCTGGCGCGGAGGATTGACCGCGCGCGTCGTCCCATACGAGGGATTGGGCGAGCCCTCGAAGAAGAACGGCCCGGTGCCGCACACCGCCACGCCGCCGATGGGGCAGAAGTCCGCGGCCCCGTAGGCGGTGTTGTAATACTTCTTGTTCACGGTGTTGAGCAGGTTGAACGCCTCCATGATGCCCTCCAGGCGCCAGCGCTCGCTAAGCGGGAAGACGCGCGAGAGCCGGACGTCGACCGACTGGAAGGTGTCGCCCTTGAAGGTATTGCGCGGCTCGATGCCCACGCGGTCGTTGTTCCCGAAAACGTCGCTGTTGCAGTCAAAGCCGCAGAACTTGGTGAAGTAATTGGCGGCGTTGAATGTGAAGATTGTGGAGAACTGGAAGTTGTTGATGAGCCAGTGCGTCTTGGTCGGCCCTTCGAAGATGGCGTTACCCACGAAGCGGTGCGGGATGTGGTCAGCCGAGATGGCCTTCTCGCGCTCGAAGTGCCGGCTGTCCTGGGGGATGAGCACGAAGCTGGGGTTGGGGCCGTTGTCGATGCCCTTGGAGAAGGTGTAGCTCAAGCCCAGGGCGAAATGATGGCTCATGCGCTTGTTCAAGTTCACCAGCAGTCCGTCGTACACCGAGAACCATTTGGAATCGGCCTCGAAGTACACAGCGATGGTGGGCTGTCCGGTGCCCGGGAACGGCCCGGTCACGCAGTTGGGAACGGCGTAGTTGTCCTTCAAGCCCACGCGGCCCCGGGAGTCGTGCGCCAGGATCTGGCAGGTCGGGGGCGGCTGGTTGATGTTGAAGAAGCTTCCCAGGTGCACGCCCTTCACTCGCAGGTAGCTGATGTTCAGCGTGGCGTCCTTGAAGGGCTGGAACTCCACCGCCGCGCTCAACTGGATGCCGTACGGCGCCTGGTGGTCTTTGGCGAAGCGCACGATCACCGAGTCGCCGAAGAATCCGCAGGTAGAAAGGAATCCGTTGGGGCAGCCGAAGGGGACCGCGTCCGGGTACCTGCCGTTATTCAGCAGGTTGGTCAGCGCCTGATTGGTGATGAACGGCCCGCTGGCGAAGGCGAACAGCCGGGTTACGGCGTTCAGGTCGTCTTCCTTGTTCTCCCGTCCGGGATACTTGCCGATGGTGCCGCCGCAGGAGGGGATCTGACACATGAGCAGCGGCGAGGGGATGGTGCCGTGGAAGAGTCCGGCGCCGCCGCGGAAGACCACGTTCCACCGCGTGCCCAGGTTGTAGGCGAAGCCGAAGCGCGGGTCCACGTTGTTGAGATCGTTGTTCAGCGCGCGGCTGGGCCAGGTCTCGAACTCGTAGCGCACGCCGAAGTTCAGCGTGAGGGCGTCGGTGGCGCGCCACTTGTCCTGGATGTAGAAACCGTTGTAGGTGTGCACCAGGTTCCCTTTGGCCTGGTTGCGGATGTTGGAGGGGACGCGCGCACCCTGGTACACCGCGGTCCCGCCGTTCAGCGTCGGCTCGGTGAAATTGGAGGCGGCGTTGAAGCGCTCCATGAAGATGACGAAAGGCGAGCCGGTGGAAAGCGCGAAGGGGCAGGAGGGTGTGGGCGTGATGCAGCCGAAGTCCGCCTCGAACGGGTAAAAGAGCGGGAAGGACTCGGTGGTGTCCACGTGGTTGAAGTCGCCGCCGAACTGGATGGTGTGACGTCCCTTGTTCCAGGTCACGTTGTCCACCAGCTCGAAGCGTCCCTCGGTGTAGAAGTCCGGATTGCCGCGGTTGACGCCGATGGTGAAGGTGTTGCCCACTTCCAGGTGGGGCTGGGTGGTGTCGGTGACGAAGTTGAAGTAGCGGTGCGCGTATTGCATGCGCAGGTCGTTGATGAGGTTGGGCGTGAAGGTGGAGGTGAGCGAGCCCACCACCGAGTTATCGGTGAAGTCGTTGTCCTTGTAGCCCGAGGGCAGGTCGAAGCCGTCGTTCAGCGGCGAGACCTTGGTCAGGCGCTGGTTGTTGAAGAAGTAGCGGATGGAGAAGTACTCCTTCTGCGAAAACTGGTGGTCCAGCTTGGCGATGAAGTTGTCGTAGTCGGTGGTGCGGTTCACGTTCAGGTTCTCGATGGGCAGGCTGCCGGGGGCGCCGCAGGCCACCGTCCCGAAGTTGGTGCACTTGAGCTGGTTGATGAGCGTGATGTTGCTCAGGATGGCCTGATTGTAAAAGGGCGATTCGGAGCGCCGCTGGCCTTCGTAGTTGGCGAAGATGAAGGTGCGGTCCTTGATGATGGGCCCGCCGATGGTCCCGCCGAACTGGTTCTGGCGCAGCTTGTCGAGGAAGCGGCAGCCGCCGGAGGCGGCGTTGCCCGGGACGCGGCAGGTCGACAGCTCGGGCGAGGCCAGGATGCTCCGCGCATCCAGCCCGCTGTTGCGGAAGTACTCATAGAGCGAGCCGTGCCACTCGTTGGTGCCGCTCTTGGTGATGATGTTCACGATGCCGCCCACCGCGCGCCCCGCCTCCGCGCTGTAGGTGGTGTTGATCACGCGGAACTCGCGCACCGCCTCCTGCGAGGGCGTGGTCTTCTGGATGCCCGAGGCGGTGGACATGTTGTCGGCACCGTCAATGGCGATGAAGTTGTAGTGGATGTTCTGTCCGGCGAACGAGATCTTGGTCACCGGCTCGATGATGACGTCGGTGCTGCCCGAGGTGGTGTCGCCGATGGTCAGCCCCGGGGAGAGCAGCGCGAAGTCGATGAACTGGCGTCCGTTCACCGGCAGGCTCTTGATCTGCTGCTCGTTGATGACCGAGCTCACCATGGTGCGCGTGGGCTCCACGGCCTCGCTGGCTGCCTGTACCGAGACCTCCTGCTGCACCTCGCCCACCGCCAGATTGAAATCCACCACCGTGGTGCCGCCCACCTGCAGCACCACTTTGCTGACCTGCTTCTTGAAGCCCGCCGATTCCGCGGTCACCGTGTAGCTGCCCGCGGGAAGCGCAGGGATCTGGTATCCCGCCGAGGCCGTGGACTCGCCGCTGCGCGTGAGTCCGGTGCCATCGTTGACCGCCGTGACCGTGGCCTTGGCGATGGCGGCGCCGTTGGCGTCCAGCACGCGGCCCTGCAGGGTTGCGGTGATGGTCTGCGCGCCCGCGCATAGGCTCACCAGGCCGATCAGGATGCAAAAAGATACAAGCTTCAGAAGGGAGAGCTTCATGGCTTTTCTCACTTTCGTGGGTTCGATCGAGCAGTGGGTACGGCTGGTGGGTGGACGTTCATAAGACCCGTTGGTCACCCGAAAGTTAACTAAATGTGACAGGCGGAAGTCAAGGTTTTGGGTAGTGGCTCAGTTTGAAATGAGGCGAACAAGCTCGGCCAAATCCCACGGGTGATCCGCAAGCCCGCTTTCCATTGCCGGGGTCACCCGAAGACTCTGATGAATCCGGACGTAGTTGTAGTGCATGAAATGCAAGGCTACAGCGTAAGCATGGTTTTCAATCTTCTTGGAGAAGGCATTTGTCAGACGAGTAAATCGCCTCATGCTCATTCGCATGTTCAAGTTCTGACGTTCGACATAACTGGTACTGATGTGCTTCGGATCGGGGTTGCCGCTGACTACTTTCGTATCGCATCCGATGCAGGTGGCCGGACTGTACCGTTTATCCGGTTCGTCGGATGCTCCATAAATCTTCTGGAGCTGAGCGTAATCACAATCCATGCCGAACGCACCTTCGATAGCGTCAACGTAGACGCGATGACCGTCTGTCGTGATTTGAACACGACCCTTAACTCGGCTGGCGCAGTCCTGCATGAAGTCCATCGCCCAGTCAGCGCCTCGCCCACCGACAAGGTAACTGACGCAAAGTTTCGTATCGGCATCGAGGGCCGTCCAGGTCCACACATCGCCCCATCCGATTTCTTTTTTCTCGGCGCTAACGTTTCTTGCCTTAGCACCGACGTAGGCCCAAATTTCGTCGCACTGAAGCCGACGAACGCGGAGGTCGCGAACATGTTCGTGGTGATAACTCATGCAAGCGGAGCCGAGATCAACGAGCAGTTTGGAAATCGTGTTTCGCGCAATACCGGTCATACGAGAAATCGCGCGGAGGCTGTTGCCCTCTACCAGGGCAGCGACCACCCGAATCCTGTCCTCGTTGCTCAGCCAGTTCATACTGACCATTATGCTTGAGTGCCTTGACAGAGTCAAGCATTTTGTTTATTTTGGAAAATGTGGTTTTTGCTTGACTTGTGCATTCGCATTGCAGGTGACTTCCGTAATTCCCCTATAGGAGAATTCGGGGCTTGATTTTTGGGATGTAGGTGTATTATTTGTCGCAAGAAAAAGTCAACCTTTTTGCCACTCGCTGAGTCTTAAAGGTTAAGAGGACTTCATGGATGTTAATGTACGCGCCTATCGCGTAGTGCAAGAAGCAGTTTCCAACCGAACAACTGAGGAGGATCCGAGGCGCGTTTCGGCGCGTAAGGGTGGACTCATCGGCGGCCCCGCGCGCGCCAGTTCACTAACCGCTAAGCGCCGCGCAGAGATTGCAAGAAAGGCGAGTACCATCCGCTGGCGCAAGAAAAGGTCTTGAACGCTGCGGCAATGACGTAAACGAAGGGACACGACACGCAATGGGAACAGCAGTTCTTGAGATGCCGAAGGGATATACAGCCCCCTTTGAGATTGGTACGCCAGGCGCGTTTTTCGAGCCGTCGCCGAAGTGTGAGCAGATTCTTATTCGACAAGATATGCGCCTAGTAAAGGAGTTGATCTCCGCGCTCGACAAGCAGCTGCTCGCGGTGATTGCGGCGCGCTCTGTGCCGGAGTTTGCGAAAGCCCGCGACAAAGCATGGCCCAAATACATCCGTGCGCTCCGTGCGCTGCAGGACACGGTGAGCAATTTGGTGTCGGACGACCAATTTGAGCGCCTATTCGAAAAAGGATTGGCCGAAATCTCGGCCGACTTGTATAAGCAGTCTGCGCGCCTTGGAGAGGGCTTGGTAGAACAGGCCGATTTCACCTTGTGGACGATGCGCAAGATTCGTTCTTTAGGGCACCAGATTGCTGCGGCAGGAGACCCGCCCGCTGAGCAGCGCGCCGCTGACCTTGAATTGGTTAATGAATATCGCGTTGCCTCACTCTGGGCACAGTTCCATCTGGATACCCTTTTGGCCGCAATGAAGTTCGACCGACCAATTGCCCATGAGATTCGCCCGGCGATTCACGATGGACTGCGTACCGCCGTGAATGCCTATGCAATCATGAAGGAGGCGCTGCTGTTGCGTCAGCCGAAGGTATTCCCCGCTGCTCCGGGCGAACTGCCGTGGGATGAAGAGGACGAGCGGTTACTGGCTGCGTCCATGCGAGACTTGAATGCAGCCCCCGAAGATCGTTAAGCAAGGAGAGCTTTACTTCTGCGAGCCAGACCCTAAAGACACTGTAGGTTCCGAGCAAGAAGGGGACCGCCCGTGGGTTATTGTGTCCCTAGCGGGGCTTCATAGGGGCAAGTGTGTGGTAGGCCTGCCCCTTACGAAGAACACCTCCAAAGCTTGCGCACATCTTATTGCAATACCCAGGAACGAAATGGAATGGGATGGGCAGGTCGCCCCCTATGATGCCGTTGCGCTAACCGACCAAATCCGATCCCTAGACAAGACGCGCCTTCGGAGAAAAATCGGCACGATATCTCAACGCGGGCTAGATTCTATCCTGCTTGGCCTCCAACGCCTTTTTGGGATGTAGCCTGTCAAACTGAGCCACTACCAGGTTTTGCCGTGGCTTGACGGGTCAAAGCCCTCTGGTAATCTAAATGTCCGCTCGCTGCTGTGTTTCCAGCAGCGGGAACTACCATGGTCCCCCGAGCCTTTGGATACAGCCGCGCCCAATCCTTGCAGGAGGCGGTGGCATTGCTCGGCGAGCTGGGGCCGGAGTCCAAGCTGCTGGCGGGCGGGCAGAGCCTCATCCCGCTGCTCAAGCTGCGTTTTGCCGCGCCCTCGCATCTGGTTGATCTCACCTTCATTCCCGGTCTTGATCGCATCCAGCGCGATGGAGACAAGATCCGCATGGGCGCGCTTGCTCGTCACGCAGCCATCGCCGAATCCGATGTGGTGAGCGCAGTTCCCATCCTGCGCGACTGCGCCACCGGCATCGCCGACGTCCAGGTGCGCAACCAGGGGACGCTCGGAGGCTCGCTCGCCGAAGCCGACCCCAGCGGTGACTGGGCGCCCGTCCTGCTGACGCTCGCCACCGAGGTTCGGACGCTCGGCCCGCATGGCCGCCAGACCATCGCGCTCGAGAACCTCATCACCGACGCGTACACCACGCTCCTTGGGCACGACGAACTCATCGAAGAGGTTGTCGTCACGGTTCCGCCGGCGGGCAGCGGCGGCGCCTACCTGGCCTTCAAGCGCTGCGCCCCGGTCTACGCCTCCGCCAGCGTCGCTGTGCAACTTGCCATGCGGGGGGCCGACTGCACGCAGGCACGCATCGCGCTGGGGGCGGTTGGGCTCACCGCCATCCGCGCTTCGGAGGCCGAGTCGGCACTCGAGGGCAAGCCGGTATCCGCGAAGACCATCAAGGCCGCCGCCGAGGCCGCGATGGCCGCCGCCGAGCCGCAGTCGGATATGCGCGGCACCGCCGACTACAAGCGCGTGCTGGTGGGCGCGCTGGTCGAGTGCGCAGTGGATGCGGCCGTGCGCCGCGCGCGCGGAGAGAACGTGGAGGTCAGCCACCTCTATGCCTGAGAGCGTGGCCATCACGGTGAAGGTGAACGGCAGGAGCCATGCGCTCGAGGTGGAGCCGCGTACGCTGCTGGTCGAGCTGCTGCGCGAGCAACTCGACCTCACTGGCACCCACATCGGCTGCGACACCAGCTTCTGCGGCGCCTGCACCGTGCTGCTCAACGGCAGGGCGGTGAAGTCCTGCACCGTACTCGCCGTGCAGGCCCACAACAGCGAGATCACCACCGTCGAAGGACTCGAACAGGACGGCAAGCTCCATCCCATCCAGCAGGCCTTTGCCCAACATCATGGTTTGCAGTGCGGATACTGCACTCCGGGCATGCTGATGTCGGCTTTGCATCTGCTCCAGCACGATCCGGATCCGAAGGAAAAAGACATCCGCAAGGCCATCGCCGGCAACTGCTGCCGCTGCACGGGATACCAGAACATCCTGCGCTCCATCGCAGCAGCAGCCGCGAGCATGAAGGGAGCGGCGCATGGCGATTAGCTTTGGCGGTGACTTCACCGTCGAGCGTCCGCGGGCCGAGGTTTACTGCTTCCTCACCGACCCCAACCGCTTCGCGCCCCTGCTGCCCGATTACCTGAGCCACCGCGTCCAGGACGACAAGAACTTCACGGTGAAAGTGAACGTGGGCGTCTCCTATATCCGCGGCGCGGCCGACGTGAAGATGCGCCTGGCGGCGAATGAGATCCCGCGCCACGCGCTCTACCAAGGCTCGGGCAGCATGGCCGGCGGCAGCGTGAACCTGACGGCAGGGTTCGATCTGGAGGAAGCCGCCGGCGGCACGCGCGTGATCTGGAAAGGCGAAGCGCAGGTCCATGGGCGGCTCACCTCGATCGCCGGCGGATTGCTGGAGCCGTTGGCGAAGAAGAATGTCCAGAAGTTGATTGACGGATTGCAGCAGGCGCTGAAGGCGGCCTGAGCGAATGGCAACGAAACCGGCCAAGTCGAAGAAGCGAGGGGTAGCGCGCCTCTGGGTGGGCCAGGCCATCGAGCGCAAGGAGGAGAACCGCCTTGTCCGCGGGCGCGGCAAGTTCATTGACGACATCAAGCTGCGCAACATGCTCTACGTGCGCATGGTGCGCTCGCCGTATGCCCACGCCCGCATCACCCGCCTGGAGATGGCCGCCGCCGCGGCTTCGCCCGGCGTTGTGGCGGTCCTGACCGGCGACGGGCTTGCAAAGCTGATGGACCCGTTCTTCGAGATCGGTCCGCCGCCCAGCGCCAAGATCCTCGATTACGCCATGGCCATAGCCCACGTTCGCTACCAGGGCGAGCCGGTGGCGGCGATCGCCGCCGAGAGCCGCGCCGCCGCCGAGGACGCCGCCGAGCTGGCCACGGTCGAGTATGAGCCTCTGCCCGTCGTCCTCGACGCTGAGGAGGCGCTCAAGGACACGAGCATCCTGCATCCCTCCGCCGGCACCAACAAGGTCTGGGAGGGCGTTTTCGAGTACGGCGACGTCGAGAAGGCCTTCCGCGATGCGGCGCATGTGGTCCACATCGCCCGCCTCCACTGCCACCGCTTCACCAGCACGCCCCTCGAGACCAACGCGGTCATCGCGCAGTGGGATGAAAAAGAAGAGCTGCTGCACTTCTGGTCCAACAATTCCTTCCCCACCATCGGCATCCAGCTGCTGGCGCCGGCGCTGCGCATGCGCATGGACCAGGTGCGCGTCCAGACCCACGACATCGGCGGCAGTTTCGGCATCAAGATCACCAACTACCCGCAGATGGCGATCTGCGCGCTGCTCTCCCGCATGGCGGGCGGCCGTCCGGTGAAGTGGGTAGAGACGCGCTCCGAGCACATGGTCTCCAGCGCGCACGGCAACGAGCGCACCTACCGCGACACGCGCGTGGCGCTCGACCGGGACGGCGTCATCACCGCCATCACCTCGCGCCACATGGACGATTGCGGCGCCTACCCGCGCTATGAGCCGCTGGGATGCGTCATCTGGTCGCAGGTCTTTCCCGGCGTCTACCGCTTCCGCAACGCGCGCATCGAGTTCTCGCAGGCGGTGACCAACAAGTGCCCAGTCGGCCCCAACCGCGGTTACTCCCGCCTGCAGCAGCTCTGGTTCCTCGACCGCGTGCTCGACATCTGCGGCCACCAGCTCGGTATCCCCGCCGACGAGGTCCGCCGCCGCAACTACGTCCGCCCCGAGCAGTTCCCCTACACCACGCCCAACGGCTGCGTCTACGACTCGGGCAACTACCCGAAGATGCTGGAGATGGCCAAGCAGCTCATCGGCTGGAAGGCGTGGAAGGAGAAACAGACGCAGGCGCGCGCCCAAGGACGGTGGCTGGGCATCGGCATCGGCACCACGCTCGACTCCGGCACCAACAACTTCGGCCAGGCGCAGATCGTCAACCCGCACGCGCCGTTCTCGGGCAACTCCCAGGCGGCGAGCGCCAAGCTCGATATCTACGGCGAGATCGTGGTCGCGGTCGGCTCCGTGCCCCAGGGCCAGGGACACGAGACCACCGCGGCCCAGGTGGTCGCCGACATCCTCAACGTCACGCCCGACCTGGTCAAGGTCCGCGTCGGCTTCGATACCGAGCGCAACGTGCATACCGGTCACTCCGGCACCTACGCCAGCCAGTTCGCCGTTTCGGGGCTCTCCGCGGTCAACGGCGCCGCGCAGAAGCTGCGATCGGAGATGAGCCGGCTGGCCGCCTTCGCGCTCAAGGCCAAAGAAAAACACCTGGAGTTCGGCATCGGCAAGCAGGGGCCGGAGGTCCGCGTGAAGGGGACCGATCGCGCCATCCCTTACATCGGCCTGGCGAACCTGGCGAACGTGAACACCGCCGTCGTGCCGCCATCGCTGCGCGACGTTACGCTCAACTGCCGCTACACCTGGCGCGCGCCCTTCCAGGTGCCCGACGTGAAACGCAAGTACGGCGCGCTCACCCTCACCTACGCCGCGCAGCTGCACATCGCGGTGGTCGAAGTCGATCGCGCGACTTATGTCCCGAAGATCCTCGGCTACGCCATCGTGGACGACTGCGGCAAGGTCATCAACCCGCGCATCGTTGAAGGGCAGGTGCACGGAGCGGCGGCGCACGGCATCGGCGCTGCGCTGATGGAAAACTGCCTCTACGACGACTCCGGCAATCTGCTGACCGGCACCTTCAGCGACTACACGCCCATCAGCGTGCTCAACATGCCCACCCTGAAATGCGCCAGCCTCCAGACGCCCTCGCCGCACAGCTATAGCGGTGCCAAGGGCATGGGCGAGGGCGGCGGCGCGCCGCTGCACACCATCAGCGCGGCGCTGCAGGATGCGCTCTTTTCCGAAGGCATCATCATCAGCGACTCGCACAACAACGCCAGCAGCATCTTCAGCGCTCTGCAGGCGAAAAAGGCCGGGACCATGCCGGCCAACGTGCGCGTCGAGTCGCGCGTGAAGCCTGCGCGCAAGTAGCTATGTCCAAGCGCATTTGCATCATCGGGTGCGGGGCCATCGGCAGCCTGTATGCCGCGCACCTGGCGCGCGTGACCGAGGTGTGGGCCTTCGTGCGGCGCGAGGAGCACGCCCGCGTCATCAACCAGCATGGATTGCGGGTGAGCGGCCGCGCCGAGTTCACCGCCAAGCTTCGCGCCACCACGCGTCCATCAGATCTGCCCGATTTCGATTTCGGCATCCTCGCCAGCAAAGCCATCCAGACCGAAGAGGCCTTCCGGCCGGTCGCGCACCTGTTCGACTCAGGCGCCGTGCTCTCGGCGCAGAACGGGCTGGGCAGCGAGGAGATCGCCGCCTCGCTCACCAAGGGTTATCTCATCCGCGGCACTACTTTCATGGCGGGCACGCGGCTGAGCGACTTCCACGTCACCTACGAGCTCGATACGCCCACCTGGATGGGCCCCTTCGAGCCGACCCAAACGCCCTTCGAGCTCGTACAGGAGCTGGCTGGTCTCATCAAGAAGAGCGGACTCAAGGCCCAGGCGCTCGAGGACGCGCGCCCGGCACAGTGGTCCAAGCTCATCTTCAATGCTTCGGTGAACAGCGTCTCGGCGCTCACCGGGCTGCCGCACACGCCGCACTTCGCCGCCGAGGGACACATTACCGACCTCGGTCATCTCCTGCACGCGCTCATCGAGGAAGGCAAGCGCGTGGCCGAAGGTGTGGGCGTGCAGCTGCACCAGGACCCCTGGGAGATGAACAAGATCGGCGCGCAGACCAACCATCCCACTTCCATGCTCTACGACGTCCGCCACCGCCAGCTCACCGAGGTTGATTTCCTCGGCGGCGCCATCGCGCGCGAGGCCGAGCGTGTGGGCGTGGCAGCGCCGCTGCACACCGCGCTCTACCGGCTCATCAAGGGCCTCGAAGCCTCTTGGGCCTACGGGCCGCAAGCACCCCACAACCACGCGGAGGACGAGTAGACTGTTA
>JACXTT010006159.1_pt1 | contig 17205 bp, 14 predicted proteins | sample 9270951 | NCBI WGS metagenome assembly JACXTT01 (sample SAMN15532306, study PRJNA645909) | rock metagenome | isolation source: weathered quartz diorite | place: Puerto Rico | collected 2017-06-21 | reverse complement strand
GTACCTGTCCGACACCTGGTCGCTGACCCCCAGCACCTTCCTGACCGCCTCGGCCAGGTGGAACCACGTCGCGGTAAGCAGCACCCTGCGCAACAGCGACGGCAGCGAACAGCCGCGCGAGAGCTTTACCTACCGCCGCCTCAACCCGGCGCTGGGGCTCTCGCAGAAGCTGGGCGGCGGCGTCACCGTGTTCGGCGGCTACGCCCAGAACAACCGCGTGCCGACCGTCCTCGAACTCGGCTGCGCCGACCCGACGCGGCCCTGCCGCCTGCCGGCCGGCCTGCAGGCCGACCCCTACCTGAAGCAGGTGGTCTCACACTCCTACGAAGCAGGCGTGCGCTGGCACCGCGGCAAGGACACCGAAGTCACCGCGTCGCTCTACCGCGTCGACAATCACGACGACATCCTCTTCCTGCGCGCGCCGAACACCCAGCTCGGCTATTTCGCCAACTTCGACCGCACCCGCAACCAGGGCCTGGACCTCACCGCCCGCCAGCGCGTGGGCGATGTCACGCTGCGGCTTGCGTACAGCTATCTCCAGGCCACCTACCAGGCCGCCGGCCAGCTTGCCGCCGGCGAACGCACCATCGACATCCGGCCCGGCATGCGCATGGCTGGCCTGCCCCGCCATACGCTCAAGCTGGGCCTCGACTGGCAGGCACTGGCCGGCCTGACGCTTGGCGCCGACCTGGTGGCGGTGTCAAGCACCGTGTCCAGCGGCAACGAAGACGGCCTGCGCAGCGACCCGCAACCGGGCGCGCCGCCGAAAACCGCCGACTGGCATGTGCCCGGCTACGCCACCCTCAACCTGCGCGCGGCGTACAAGGTGAACAAGCAGTTTGAGATCTATGCGCGCGTGGCCAATGTCTTTGACCGGCGCTACGAGACCTATGGGCAGATCGCGAATGATGTGTTCCCCGGCGGCAGCCTGGTGCGCCCGCATGTGGCACCGGGGGATGCCGCCAGCGCGCTGTTCGTGGCACCGGGCGCGCCGCGGAGCTTCTGGCTGGGGGTGGTGTTCCGGATGTAGCAAGCCAGGCAGGTTCCGCTGAGCAATGCGACGCGGGCCGGCACGCAATGAGAACCAGTCGGCCCGCTCCCCGGGGCGCGCTACTATTCGCCTGACGCGGCGCCTTTGCGTCTGGCGTCAGCCCTCCCCCCACAACCCGTCATGACCCGCATTGTCCGCATCGCCCTCCACACCCTGGCATCCGCAGGCCTCATGTTCCTGAGCACCGCGCATGCCACCGACATCGACTGCGATCCGTCAGCCACCGCTGCCAGCGCCACGCAGGCGCAGCGCCTGATCTGCGAATCCGCGCTGTTTTCCATGGGCTACCAGCGCATCTATGCCGAGCAGCAGCGCCTGCTCAAGGCGCGGGCAATCACTGAGGCGGACATTGCAGCGTTCCGCAAGAAGCGGGACCGTTGCGATTCGGCGTCCTGCCTGGATACGGTCTTCCGGGAATGGAATGCGTTCGCCAGCCGGGCGCGGGTCCCTTGACTGGAGAGCCACAGCGGGCAGTCCTGCCCGCGCGGACTCAGAAAGCGCTGGCTGGCACAGCGCCGTGGCCGGCAAGGCCGGCCTTGCCTTTCTGGACCCCGGATGCCAGGGCGCGGATGGCGGCTTCGCGGGAGTTTCCGATGCGCTTGTGCGCGGTCTCCAGGACCGCATCGATGTCCCGCCTGGTCACGGCGCGCTGCAGGGCACGCCAGGTCTTGAAGGAATTTTCCAGCGACCCGGGACGGGACGCGAGCCCCAGCCGCACATAGCGCAGGACCCGCAGGGAGATCGAGTTCAGCAACTCCCCGACCAGCCGGTTGCTCGACAGGTCTGCCATGGCCATGTTCGCCAGGAAGGTCACGCTGATATAGGCGTCCACGGATTCCTCGACGGCCTTGCCGAGCCGCGGCATGAATTGCCCGAATAGCGCATCAAGCGCGTCCGCGCGCTCTTCCATCAGCTGCCTGAGCAGAATGGCAAACAGTGCGTCCCGCACGACGTAGATATCCCGCAGATCCTGGGCATTGGGCTCGGTGACAATGGCACCGCGCCGCGCGCGGAACTCGATCAGCCGCTCCCGCTCCAGGATGCGCAAGGCCTCGCGCACAGGAGCGCGGCTGACCTCCAGGATCTCGCTGATGTCTTTCTCAAGCAGGCGTTGGCCTGCGTGGATCACGTCGATCGTGATCAGTCCGGCCAGCCGCACCGCAATCTGGTCAGCGACTGATGCCGACCAGTCGCGTCCATGCATAAGCGCCTGCTCGACCGCCAGCGTGACCGGATTCTGCGGTGTTTGCGGCGCAAGCAGCAACTGCAGTTCTGGCGTGTTGGTAGTCTTGAGTCTGCCCATGAGGGGTAAATCCTTCCGATTATTGGGGAACCGGTCGGGTGCTGCCCTCGATCGGCGCTGCACCGCTCGCAGCGTCCAAGATCTTACCTTACGAGGCGTATCGGGCGGATGGCCGAGTGTGGCATTTCGGTCGGTGCAGGCTAAGCAGTCGTCTTGCGGCGCGCTGTGCCGCGTGTGGCCCGGCTCTCCTTGGGGCTGCAGCCAAATTGCGCGTGATACCAGCGCGAGAATCCGCTCGGCGCGGAAAAACCGAGTAGCGTCGCCACCTCGGTCAACGGACGATCGCTTTCGTTGACATGACGCGCGGCGAGTTCCGTGCGGATGTCGTTGACGATCGACGAGAAGCTCTGTCCCTCTTCCGCCAGCCGGCGCTGGACCGTGCGGCAGACCACGCCCAGGTGGTCCGCCACCTGCTCGATGCTGCAACGTCCGCTGGGCAACAGCAGCAGGACAATGCGCCGCACGTCCTCAAGCATTGTCGCCTGCTGCGACATGACAGACGCGTCTATCAGCTGCTGCGCGTAGCGCGCCATGGCCGGATCGGCAGACGGGTTGCGTGCATCGAGATCGGCCTTCGCGCAGATGATGCAGTTGAAGTCATAGTCGAACTCGACGCAAGGGCCAAAAAACCGTTGGTGCGTACTAAGGTCGCGCGGCGCCGGGTGCTCGAAGCACACACGCCGCGGCTCCCAGTCGGGCTTGAGAAGCTGGCGTATCAGCCGCACCATTACGCCCAGCGCCAGTTCAACCCTTTGGCGCGTGGGCTGATGTGCACTGCCAGCGATGACGGCCTCGCGAATAATGGCCAGTTCGCCGCACTCCTCTACCGCCAGCGACAGCGCACCGTTGAGCAACGCCTGATAGCGCATCAGCATGCGAAGCGAGTCGCGCAGCGTCGCCTGGTCGCGGATCAGCAATCCTACGGCCCCAAGATTCGACAACAGCCGCGACTCGGCCATGCACAGGCCGAAACTCTCGTTGCCAGACAGGGTTGCTGACGCCTGCAGCAGTCGTCCGACACGCTCCACCGGAATCATGAGGTCCGGCTCTTGCAGCACGCCTGGACTCAACCCCGCGTCAAGGAGCATCCGCACCGGATCCAGTCCGGCGGCTCGGGCGACCTCGCTGTAGTTGGTGAGGGCCGCAGCGCGGACAAGTGACGACATTGGAGGGCGGAGTAGAACATTGACATGGAATGATAAATCCCAGTCATGTACTGTCAAGCGGGAGAAACCCGTCACATCCAGACTCGCAAGGATCGATCGGCCTAATCGGCAATAGGAGACAGCGTTCATGATTCAGCACCTCAAGGCGGCACCCGCAGTGGTCCGCGCAACCTCTCTGGGCAATTCGATCCAGGTGGAGCAAGTCACTTGCACGATCGGTGCGGAACTCGGCAACGTCAACCTCGGCGCGGCTGCCGAAGACGACCAGCTGATGGCAGAAATCCGTGCCCTGCTCCTCAAGCATCGCGTGCTGTTCTTCCGCGACCAGGACATCACGCGCGCGCAGCACGTGGCTTTTGCAAGCCGCTTCGGCGAGCTGGAGGACCATCCGGTGGTGGGCAGCCATCCCGATTACCCGGGACTGGTTCAGATTTACAAGACCCCGGACAGCCCTCCCGAACGCAACGAGAATTCCTGGCATACCGATGCCACCTGGCGCGAAAAACCACCGCTGGGCTGCGTGCTGCGCTGTATCGAGTGCCCGCCCGTGGGCGGCGACACGATGTGGGTCAACATGGTCGAGGCCTATAACCAGTTGCCCGAGGAGATCAAGACGAAGATCGCCTCATTGCGCGCGCGCCACGGCATCGAGGCCAGCTTCGGCGCCGCCATGCCGATCGAAAAGCGTCTTGCACTGAAGGCTCAGTACCCCGATGCCGAGCACCCGGTTGTGCGCACCCATCCGGAAACCGGAGAGAAGATCCTGTTCGTCAACGGAAGCTATACGACGCACTTCACCAACTACAACGTGCCGGACAACGTGCGCTTCGGGCTGGACAAGGCGCCGGGTGCCAGCAATTTGCTGAACTACCTGGTCAGCCAGGCCACCATCCCCGAATACCAGGTGCGTTTTCGCTGGAAGAAAAACAGTGTTGCGTTCTGGGACAACCGTTCAACCCAGCACTACGCAGTGATGGATTACCCCCCGTGCCACCGGAAGATGGAGCGCACCGCCATCATCGGTGACGCGACTTACTGAAAGATCGACGTGATCGGTCGGGCATCTGAATCCCCGCTATGGCGAGTGGCCGCAGGCCGAAGCGTTCATGCGCAAACGCTCGTGATCGGGCTTCACCAGGGCCTGCCGCAACGGTAGTCACCCAGCCAGTTGCGCGGCCAGGTGACTGCCGTATTACTCTGGCTGGTAGTTAATGGACTTCAGCAGCGCGGCCTGTTGCTGGTATGCCTGCTTCAGGTCCGCCATCATCTCTTCCGAGGTGACGGCATTCCCCTGCTCCATGCCCATATCTTTGACGCGGCTCTGCACTGCGGGTTGCTTGAAGTACGCCAGCGTCGCCTCGCGGATTTTTTGCTGGACTGCCGGAGCGACATCCGGGCGCGACCACACGGCGAACCAGCCTGCCTGCGCCAGCTGCGGGTAGCCGAGCTCCTTGAACGTAGGCACATCCGCCAATGCGGCGATTCGGCTTGGATAAGCCACAGCAATCGCTTTGATCTTTCCCGCCTTGATCAGCGGCAATGAGGTAGTCACCCCATCGAACATCAGCGGCACGTGGCCGCCCATCAGGTCGTTCAATGCCGGAGGAGAGCCCTTGTAGCCAACATGCCGCATTGGCACATGGGTGAGTTGCCCGAGCAGTATGCCCGAGGTGTGGCCCCTCAATCCCGCAGCGTAAGACGCGAAAACCAGGCCATCCTTTTGCGATTTGCCGTAGTCCACCAACTGCTTCAGGTTGGATACAGGCACATCCTTGTTGGCAACCAGCACCAACCCCGTGCGGCTGACCTGGGCCAGGGGCTTCAGGTCGGCAAAGGGCTTGTAATGGACCTTGTAGGCCAACGGCGCTTCGCTCACGACGCCGCCCTGAATGACCAGAAGGGTATGACCATCCTTGCCGGTGGCCTGCAAATCGCTGATCGCCAGCGCGCCGGCGGCACCGGGCTTGTTTTCTACGATAACCGGCTTGCTCCATGCCTTCTGCAGGCCTTCCGCCAGCAGCCGGGCCAACGCGTCGGCGCTGCCGCCGGCAGGCCCCCCCACCACCAGGCGGATCGGCTTGCTTGGCCAATCCTCCTGGGCCTGAGCCACGGGCATCCCACCGACGACACCAACACCGATCGCCAAGGCGTATCCGCGCCACCATAAGTTATTGGTCCGCTTCCTCATGTCTGTACCTCTTGATTGCCGTCTTTTCTCCATTCTCGGATCGCCCCGCGTCAACCGGCTTGACCGATCACGACAAGTTGTTGTCGATTCGCGCAAACAGAGGGAAAACCCTGCCCGCGGTATCGGCCACACGGCAATTGAGGTCTTGAGGGTCCACGGCAGCAAGGCGAAAGAACGGGACGCATACCGCCGCGGGTCCCGCCTTCGGCACTCACATGGTGGGTCCAGGGTGCCCGGCCGTCAGTTCCCCCAAGGGCTTTTTACATGCATTCGGCCTTGCGCAGGAAGCCCTGGTGGCCACCGTTACGATTGGGTGCGAAGCCATTCTTCTGAAGCGTCTCTTCCACCGTGTCGTAGAAGACCCCAAGCTGCAAGATCTCCCGGGTCTGCTGCGCCGTCGCGATGGGGCGACCAAATTCGCCGGCGATACGCACCAGTTGCTTGATCTGCTCGACGGTGCTCATCTTTCCCGTGCGGGTCTGGTTCCAGAGTACGTCCTCGATGCCGCACCGCACATGCAGGCCCAAAGCCATGCCGATCATGTTGATGGGAAGCACATTCAGCACCGAACTCTCCACCGTTACCACGGCTCCGTCCGGCACAGCTCGCAGGATGTTTGCCAGGTTGTAGATGTTCGCCTGATCCATGCCGCCGCTGATAGCCACCCAGTTCATCACCAGCGGGCCCTTGTAGACGCCGCGGCGAATCATCCGCTCAATCGTTTCAAAGCTGTTGATGTTGTAGCACTGAAACTCACTCTGGATTCCGGCGGCTGTCAGGCGTCGAACGTGCTCCTCGAACCAGCTGGGATTCGACGGCACGACCATGTCCTTGTAGGTATCGTAGAGGTGCGCGAACCCTCGCGACACCCCCTTGAAATCATCCACACCAGCATGCTCCGTCACATTCATCTGCGAGGTATTGACGGTCACCGTCACCTGGTCGGGCTTCGGATCGAGTTCGGCCAGCATATGCCGCGTGTCATCGCTAAGCCATTTGGCGGCTTGCCCCTCTTCAGGCGCGAAGCTGATAGAGCCTCCCACCTGGATGACCATTTCCGGACAGGCCTTGCGCACGCCGGCGATCAGCTCATTGAACTTGGACAGGCGCTTGCTGCCCTTGCCGTCCTCTTCGCGCACGTGCAGATGCAGCACTCTCGCACCGGCTTCATAGCAATCCACCGCCTTCTGGATCTGATCCGCCATGGTGACTGGGATATCTTCCGGGAAGTCTGACGGGATCCAGCCCGGCGCATAGGGAGCGGCGGTGATGATCAGAGGCTGCTGGTTCTCGGGATACAGGTGGCCGTCAAGGAAGTTCATGTTGATGGATCTCCAGGTTGAGACGCGAATCTTGAGAATGTCGAATTGGATGAGAGCGCTGCTTCGTGCTGTCAAATCACGAAAATGGACGAGCCGGTGGTCTTTCGAGACTCCAGGTCCCGGTGTGCCTGCACCGCATCCTCCAGGGCATAGCGCTGATTGATCCCGATGCGGATGCGGCCAGCCGCCACGTGGCCGAACAGCTCGCCGACCAGTTCCTCCTTCTCGGCAGGATCGGCGATATAGTCGGCCAGGCCCGGGCGCGTCAGGAATGCCGAGCCTTTGCGGGCCAGAATTGCCGGATCGAACCCGGTGACCGGGCCGGAGGCGAAACCCACGCACACCAGCAGGCCGCGACGCTTGAGGGAGTCCAGCGAGGACATGAAGGTGTCCTTGCCCACGCTGTCGAAGACCACGTTCACGCCAACGCCGTCCGTCAGTTCCCGCACGCGCCTGGCCACGTCCTCATGGCTGTAGTTGATCGTGTGGTCACAGCCGTGGGCGCGCGCCACTTCGGCCTTGGCATCGGTCGAAACCGTGCCGATCACTGTCAGCCCCAGCAGTTTGGCCCACTGCGAAACAATCAGGCCGACACCACCTGCCGCGGCATGCAGCAGGACGGAGTCGCCCGCCTTGAAGGGGTAGATCCGGCGCATCAGGTAGGCCGCTGACAAGCCCCGCATGGTCATGGCCGCCGCGACTTCGCAACTGATTGCCTCCGGCAGCCTGATCAGCGGATCGGCAGAGATCAGCCGCTCCGTGCTGTAAGCGCCCAGCGTGTTGGTAAATCCCGTATAGGTGACACGGTCGCCGACCGCCAGATGGGTGACGCCGGCACCGACGGCCTCGATCACGCCAGCGGCCTCGTTGCCGATGCCGCTGGGCAGCGGAACCTTGTAAGTACCGCTGCGGAAGTAGGTATCGGCAAAGTTCAGGCCTGCCGCCACGTGGCGGACGCGGACCTCGCCCGGTCCGGGCTCACCAACGCTGCCGTCCTCAAAACGAAGGACGTCGGGTCCGCCTGTTTCGTAAAACTTAACCAATTTCGCCATGTCGTCTCCTGTGCTCTATCGAATATGACCGTTCACCTGCGGATCGCCGCTTGAGTTCGCCAAAGGACAAACCGGTTTGGTGACGCAGTGGATCGGTTGATGTCTGAGTGTCTTTCTCGACGAATGAATCATCTGGCAAGGCGCAACGTTCCGCTTTACCTTGCACGCCTTGAACTTGCCTTCTTGTGACAAGGATCCGCTGGTGCAGGTGCGCCAGCTCCTATTCGTCGACCTTGATCCCTGCGTCGTTGGCGATCTTCGTCCAGACTTGCAGATCGTTCAGGACAATCTCGCCCAACTGCGCGGAGGTCTTTACCGGAGGTGGCTCGAAGTTCAGTCTCTTCATCAGCGCCGCGATCTCCGGCAATGCCTGCACCTTGTTGGCCTCATCGGCCAGCCGCTTCACGATCGCCGGACTGGTTCCGGCCGGCGCGAACATGCCGAACCATCCCACCGTATTGAACTTGTAGCCCTGTTCACTCATCGTTTTGACGTTGGCAAGCTGTGGCGAGCGCACGTTGCCGACAATGGCAATGCCACGCACTTTCCCCGAACGCAGGAACGGAACCGCCACGCTGGGATCAGTCCAGCCGATCTTCAGCACCCCCGAGGAAAGCTCGGTGAGCAGCTGACTGGATGTCCGGTATGCAACGTGCTCGGTCTTCATGCCGGTCTGCTTCTTCAGCCATTCCATCGTCAGGTGCGCGGACGAGCCGGTGGCCCAGCTGCCATAGCTGTACTTGTCCGGATTGGCCTTCACCAGCTCGATCAGTCCTGGCAAGTCGTGCACCGGCAGATCCGGGCTCACCAGCAGCAACACCCCACCCGCAGCTGTCTGCGCGATCGGCACGAGGCTCTTCCTTGCCTCCTGGGATACGGACTTCATGACGGCCGGCGCAACCACCATGTTGGATGCCGTTGTGTAGAGAATCGTGTAGCCGTCCGGCGCCGCCTTGAGAACGGCATTGGTCCCGATCACCCCGCTGCCGCCCGGCCGGTTCTCCACGACCACAGCCTGCTTCAGCGATTCAGAAAGGCGTTGCGCCATGGCCCGCGCCAGCGCGTCGGTTCCCGACCCGGGAGACGACGGAACGATCATTTGAATCGGGCGCGCGGGCCAGGCTTCCTGTGCCTGCACCGGTCCCGGCGCGCACAGTGCAATGATTGCCCCGGCGCACAATGTGATGGCGAGCAGCTTGTTCAGTGATGACATCGTCGTCCCCATTCTCTGTCGACTATTTCCCAGCCTGAAAAGTGCTGCCAGCCCGCACCACTGTGCGGCAAGCGATTTCTACCGGCTCAGGCTATCGTGCGGCCAATCATAGCAGTCGTATTTTTTATTGTCGACATGAATATATTGGCTTGTCGTGAGGTGCAGGGATCGACTCAGTCCGATCTCTTTCCCGTCGGCGCCGTGCCCTCCGCCGCAGGCGCCTCGAAGGCGTCGAACATCAAGTCGGGGGCGCTGGTGTTGTGACGCGACCGGACCGTACGGCCGAATCGCACCGCGGTCGCCTGCATTGAAGTGACGGCCATCACTGGCTTCCTGATGGCCTCACCGGCCGGCCCGGTCGTCCAGGTGACCTCGCTCGCGTCTGCATTGTCGTCGGCAACATACATGGAACGCAGCATCGCAAAGGGACGTTTCGCGTCATAGGCCGGCAGGAACCGGACATCGAGCGCCGTGCGCATGTCGCTGATTTCAGTGATCGTGACCGTTGCCTGGCCTCCTTCCGTGAAATCCAGCCTGAAGGCCAGGGGCTGCGGCTCGATTTCTATCCGCGCGATGTTGACCACCGGGCGCCCCTCCTGCTCTACCGGCCCCAGCAGGAACGAAGAGCCATACGCATTGACACCCAGATGGCGGGCCGGCAACGGTTTCGCCCGCCAGTAGCCATCGGCGGGATAGAGCACCAGGACCTCCGTACGCGTCCGGCCGGATTTCCGGAACACCTGGATCAGGTGAAAGCCGGCATCGGCCCTGCCCGCTACCGTGACCGGGACCCGATGTGGCCGCCAGAAGCTGGCGAACGTGATGCCGACAATGGCAATGTTCCTGTCGTCATGAAGGATGACCGTGCGCGGCACGAAGACATGACGCGGATCAGTCGGGTGAGGCGTCTTGCCGAAGTTGCACCCGGAGAAATCCGGCGCGGAGTTGTCAATGCGGATGGCGTTGACGTAGGGGGGATGCAATGCCTGGATCCGGAACCTGCCAACCGCGGCGGCGGACAGGGCGAACGAGACATTATCTTCTTCCGCACAAGGGCCTGGCGTGCTGAAGTTCTCGACCTCCACGGCCAGCCGCTGCGCGCAAGCCGGCACGGAAAGCAGCGCCAGGCACAGGGTCGCGACCAGGCGCGTTGCGCGCATGACAGGCTCCGTGAACGGGAACGAGCCGGGAACCCGTTCCCGCCGCCGCGGGCCTGTGCCTACTTGGTCCTGGGCGGCACGATCGCCGTGCCGGCGTCTGTCGTGCGCTCATGCTGCATGGTCGGCATCATATTGCTGTTCAGGTGGAACATCACCCATAGCGAACCCGTCAGCGCGATCACCACCAGCACCAGCGTGAACATCAGCGACAGCATGTTCCAGCCGCCCTCCGACCTGGCGTTCATGTGCAGGAAGTAGATCATGTGCACCACGATCTGCACGGCGCCGATCAGCAGGATGACGATGGCGGTGGTGGACGACTTGTCGAACACCTTTCCCATCACCAGCCAGAACGGGATCGCGGTCAGGAAGACGGACAGCACGAAGCCCGTCAGATAGCCGCCCAGCGTGGCGTGCGGCCCCACTTCCTCGTCATGTCCATGGCTGTGTCCGTGGCTGTCCAGCGTTTCGTCGTGCGCGCTCATGGCAACGCTCCCATCAGGTAGACGAAGGTAAAGACGCCGATCCAGACGACGTCGAGAAAGTGCCAGAACATCGACAGGCACATCAGCCTGCGCTTGTTGGCCGTGATCAGCCCGTGCTGCGCCACCTGGGTCATCAGCACGATCAGCCAGATAATGCCGCACGTCACGTGCAGCCCGTGGGTGCCGACGAGCGCGAAGAACGAGGTCAGGAACGCACTGCGCTGCGGCCCTGCGCCCTCATGGACCAGGTGCGCGAACTCATAAAGCTCGACCGCCAGGAACCCCGCGCCGAAGATCCCCGTGATGACCAGCCAGATCTGGGTGCCGGCGATGCGGTTCTGCTGCGTCTGCAGCATGGCAAAGCCGTAGGTGATCGAGGACAGCAGCAGGAACGAGGTGTTCAGCGCCACCAGCGGCAACTCGAACAGCTCTGCCCCGCTCGGCCCTCCCGCATACTCCCGGCCCAGCACGCCATACGCGGCGAACAGGCACGCGAATACCAGGCAGTCGCTCATCAGGTAAAGCCAGAACCCGAGCAGCGTCCCGTTCTGCGGGTGATGGTCTTCGGGCAGGTAGAACTGGTAGCCTCCAGGCGGGGCCGTGTCCGCGGCGGCGGTGCCGCTCACATGGTTGGGAAAGGTCGTGTCAGCCATGGCCTGCCATCCGTAGTGTGCGCGCCGCCTCGGTCTGGACCACCAGATCGGCCGGGAGGTAGTAGTCGCGCTTGTAGTTGAACGTATGGATGATCGCGCCGATGATCGTCGCCGCGAATGCTGCCGCAGCGAGCCACCAGATGTGCCAGATCAACGCGAAGCCGCAGAGCGTGGAGAACCCCGCGAGCACGATGCCGGCCGCAGTGTTCTTCGGCATGTGGATCGGAATAAAGCCCTGCTGCGGCCGCGCATAGCCATTCTGCTTCATGTGCCACCAGGCGTCGGTGTCGTGCACCACCGGCGTAAAGGCGAAGTTGTACTGCGGCGGCGGCGATGAGGTCGACCATTCGAGCGTGCGGCCGTTCCACGGATCGCCGGTCAGGTCGCGAAGCGCCTCGCGGTGGATGAAGCTGACCACCAGCTGGACCAGGAAACAGGCAATGCCGATGGCGATCAGCAAGGCGCCGAACGCAGCCAGCTGGAACCAGGCCTGGTACGTTGCGTCCTCGAAATGGCTCATGCGCCGGGTCACGCCATGCAGCCCCAGCCAGTACAGCGGCATGAACGCAAAGTAGAAGCCGACCAGCCAGAACCAGAACGATGCCTTGCCCCAGGACGAGACCAGGCGATAGCCGAATGCCTTCGGGAACCAGTAGGTGATGCCTGCCATCAGGCCGAACAGCACGCCGCCGATGATCACGTTGTGGAAATGCGCGATCAGGAACAGGCTGTTGTGCAAGGAGAAGTCAGCCGGCGGCACCGCCAGCAGCACGCCGGTCATGCCGCCGATCACGAACGTGACCATGAAGCCGATGGTCCAGAGCATCGGCGGCTCGAAGCGGATCTTGCCGTGGTACATCGTGAACAGCCAGTTGAAGATCTTGGCACCGGTCGGAATCGAGATGATCATGGTGGTGATGCCGAAGAACGAATTGACGCTGGCGCCCGATCCCATCGTGAAGAAATGGTGCAGCCAGACCAGGTACGACAGCACGGTGATCACCACCGTGGCGTAGACCATCGACGCGTACCCGAACAGGCGCTTGCGGCAGAACGTGGCGACCACTTCCGAGAACACCCCGAACACGGGAAGCACAAGGATGTACACCTCCGGATGGCCCCATATCCAGATCAGGTTCACGTACATCATGGCGCTGCCGCCCTGCTCGGCGGTGAAGAAGTTGGTGCCGGCGTAGCGGTCCAGGGCAAGCAGCGCCAGCGCCGCGGTCAGCACCGGGAACGCGGCGATGATCAGCACGTTGGTGCACAACGCGGTCCAGGTGAAGATCGGCATGCGCATCAGCGTCATGCCGGGCGCCCGCATCTTGACGATGGTCACAAGCAGGTTGATCCCGGACAGCAAGGTCCCTACCCCGGCTACCTGCAGCGCCCAGATGTAGTAGTCGACGCCGACGTCAGGGCTGTGGATGATGCCGGACAACGGCGGATAGGCCAGCCAGCCGGTGCGCGCGAACTCGCCCACGAACAGCGACATCATGACCAGGATGGCCCCGCCCGTGGTCATCCAGAAGCTGAAGTTGTTCAGGAACGGGAAGGCCACGTCGCGGGCGCCGATCTGCAGCGGCATGACGAAGTTCATCAACCCCGTGACCAGCGGCATGGCCACGAAGAAGATCATGATCACGCCGTGCGCGGTAAAGATCTGGTCGTAGTGGTGCGGCGGCAGGTAGCCAAGGTTGTCGCCGAACGCGACGGCCTGCTGGATGCGCATCATGACCGCGTCGGCAAAGCCCCGCAGCAGCATCACGATGCCCAGGATCACATACATGATGCCGATCTTCTTGTGGTCAATGCTGGTGAACCATTCCCGCCACAGGTAGCCCCAGAGGCGGTAGTAGGTAAGCGCCGCGACCAGTGCGCCCCCGCCGAGCACCACCACCAGGAAGGTGCCGAGCAGGATGGGTTCATGCAGCGGGACGGCCTCCCACGAAAGTCGGCCGAAGATCAAATTGGCGAGTTCCGAGCGCTCGGGCATGTTTGTCACCTGGGGCCTGAATTAACCAACCATGGCCGATGGGGCTGGCCAGAACCGCAAGGGAGGATCCGGATCCGCGCCTTACTGCAGCAGCACCCGGCCGTCATTGCGCGCGAACACCGGTGCTGTGGCCGGGGTGTTGCGCGCCGTGCAGACCGCGCCGGACGGGTCGAATCTGCCGCGGCTGCGGTCAAGCGCCATGGTGTCTGCCATGCACGGCCCGCCGCCCACGCAACGGTTCAGGATCAGGTCGTAGAGGCCTGGCGCCACGCTGGCATAGCGTTGCACCGCCTCGCGTTCGCTGGGCTGCGCGAGCTTGAGGTAGGTGTCCGTTGACAGCCCCTGGCCCGATGCCTTGACCTGCTGGATCCAGCGCTCGAAATCCTCGCTCGACAGCCCGTGGAACTTGAAACGCATGTGCGAGAAGCCCGCGCCGCTGTAGTTGGCCGAGAAGCCTTCATATACGCCGGACTTGTTGATCACGGCATGCAGCTTGGTTTCCATTCCGGGCATGGCGTAGACCATGCCGGCCAGCGACGGGACGAAGAATGCGTTCATCACCGAGGTGGCGGTGATGCGGAAAGCGATGGGACGGTCGACCGGTGCAGCCAGTTCGTTGACGGTGGCGATGCCCTGCTCGGGATACAGGAACAGCCACTTCCAGTCCATCGCCACCACCTCCACCGTCAGCGGCTTCACGTCCACCGGCACCGGCCGGCCTGGTTCGATCCGCGTCAGCGGACGGTAGGGATCGAGCTGGTGGGTGCTGACCCAGGTCACGGCGCCCAGCGCGATGATGATCAGCAGCGGCGCGGACCATATCGCCAGCTCAAGCACCGTGGAGTGGTCCCAGTCGGGGTTGTAGGGCGCGTCGGTTGCGCTTTCCCGATAGCGCCACGCGAACAGCAGCGTGAGGATGATCACCGGAACGATGATCAGCAACATCAGGCAGGTGGCGATGAGGATCAGGTCGCGCTGGCGCACGGCCATGTCTCCGGATGGCGCAAGCAGCACTGCATTGCAACCGGCCAGGCACGCCAGCATGACTGCGGCGGCACACCGAAGCAGTAACCTTCCCTGCACACGTCTTAGCGGCACTACAGCGTCGAAGCGGCCCATAGTCTCGGATGTGGCGTCTGAGGAATATCGGCAAACTGCCGGTGAACCCGCCTTTCGTTTTTCTAAGGCAGTTTAGGCGCTATTCTTGTGAGTGCGAGACTTAAGAGCCAATTTCATCCGAATGGGGTCGGCTCGGTGTGCAGTATCGAAGCACTCCTGCCAGAAGGAGACTTGACGATGGCCAGCCTCACCCACCAGCATCGCGCATCGCCGACTGCACCTCCGGCGCCCGGCCACCACCAGGTGGCACCCGCCGAGATCGCCACCGGGGTGGTGATCGGACGGGCCTCGGAGTACTTCGACTTCTTCGTGTACGGCATCGCCTCCGTGCTCGTCTTCCCGGCGGTCTACTTTCCGTTCGCGGGCGAGCTGGCCGGGCTGCTCTACAGTTTCACGATCTTCTCGTTTGCGTTCATCGGGCGCCCGTTCGGCACCGCGCTGTTCATGCGCATCCAGCGGCGCTGGGGCCGGGGCATCAAGCTGACGGCGTCACTGTTCCTGCTTGGCACGGCCACGGTGGGGATCGCGTTCCTGCCGTCGTACGCGTCGATCGGTGCCGCGTCGATCTACCTGCTGGCGCTGTTCCGCTTCCTGCAGGGGATTGCGTTCGGCGGGTCGTGGGACGGGCTGCCGTCGTTGCTGGCGCTCAACACGCCGGAGAACAAGCGCGGCTGGTATGCGATGGTGGGCCAGCTCGGCGCGCCCACTGGCTTTATCATCGCCAGTTCGCTGTACCTGTTCCTGCATGCCAGCCTGACCCCGCCTGAATTCATCGAATGGGGCTGGCGCTATCCGTTCTATGTGGCCTTCGCCATCAACGTCGTGGCGCTGTTTGCGCGGCTGCGCCTGGTGGTGACCCATGAGTACACGCAACTGCTTGAAGAAGACGAGCTGGAGCCGATCAGCACCTTGCAGATGGTGAACGCGCAAGGCTTCAACATCTTCCTGGGGGCCTTTGCAGCGCTGGCCAGCTATGCGCTGTTCCACCTTGTCACGGTGTTCCCGCTCTCCTGGGTGATCCTGCACCGCACACAGGACATCTCCGACGTGCTGGCCGTGCAGATCGTGGGCGGCTTCATCGCGTTCATCGGCACGCTGCTTTCCGGCTGGATCGCGGACCGCATCGGCCGGCGCACCACGCTGTCGGCAATGGCCGTGCTGATCGGCATTTTCAGCCTGGCAACGCCGTGGCTGCTCGGTGGCGGCGCCACCGGCCAGGACACCTTCATCCTGGTCGGCTTCGGCCTGCTGGGCCTGTCGTACGGGCAGGCCGCGGGCGTAGTGACGTCAAACTTCGAACGCCGTTTCCGCTACACCGGGGCCGCCCTGACCACCGACTTCGGCTGGCTGTTCGGCGCCGCCTTTGCGCCGCTGGTGGCGCTGGGCCTGTCATCGCTGTTCGGCCTGGCGGCGGTCAGCCTCTACCTGCTGTCTGGCGTGATCGGCACCCTGGGAGCGTTGCGCATCAGCCGCGCGCTCGGGACACCTGACCAATGACTACGGTCATGGTCTGCGCAAGGCCATGACGAATCCCCTGCGACGGGCGGGCTGATTCGCCGCCCGATGTCTCCCTCCCCTTCCTTGCTTGCTGGCCTCTGCCCGGCTGCCTGACTCTTGGCGCCTGGCGCCCCGGCGCCGTTCATCAGACTTGCTCCGCGAAACCCCGACCTTCAGGGCGGGGAGTGAAAGGAGTGCTGCCGGCAGCAAGCAATCTCAATAGAATGCCCGGCATGCTTCTCGTCTATCGCTACCGGGTGAAGTCGCTTAACGGCCTGCTCAATCAGCAGAGCCGCGCGGTGAACTACGTCTGGAACTTCTGCAATGACACGCAGAAGCACTCGCTGAAATGGGGCAAGAAATGGCCCACGGGTTTCGATCTGAACGTATTGACCACCGGCAGCAGCAAGGAACTCCGTATCCATTCCGGCACCGTCAACGCGGTTTGCGAGCAGTACGCCAAGTCGCGTAGCCAGCACCGCCGGCCATACCTGCGCTATCGTGGCCGCAAGTCCCTCGGCTGGGTGCCGCTCAAGGGGCGGGATCTCAAGCGCTCGGGAGACGCATTCCGCTTTGCCGGCAATACGTTTCGCGTGTTCAACTGCAGGCCCCTTCCCGAGGGCAAGATCAAGGACGGGACGAATTTCTCCCGCGACGCGCGAGGCAACTGGTTCCTGAACATCGTGATTGAAGTTGCCGACACCCAGGCCCGGTCCCCGGCACGCGGCGTCGGCATCGATCTTGGCCTGAAGAACCTTGCCACGCTTTCCACTGGCGAGAAAGTCGCAAATCCACGTCACCTTGGCCAACTCGAGCAAGCCCTTGCCAAGACCCAGCGGGCGCGAAAGAAACGACAGGCGACGAACCTCCACGCGCGCATCAAAAATGCACGGCGTGACTTCCTTCACAAGCTCTCGCATCGCATCGTGCGGGACTTTGACTACATCGCGGTGGGGAATGTGAATGCCGCCGGCCTCGCCGGGACCAGCATGGCGAAGTC
>JACXTT010006158.1_pt1 | contig 17205 bp, 15 predicted proteins | sample 9270951 | NCBI WGS metagenome assembly JACXTT01 (sample SAMN15532306, study PRJNA645909) | rock metagenome | isolation source: weathered quartz diorite | place: Puerto Rico | collected 2017-06-21 | reverse complement strand
CCCGGGGGATTGGGCCCTGTAACGGAAAGCAACGCGCGTTTGCCCACCGCCATCGGGCCGGGAACGACGGGTTGGGTTTGTTGGCCGACTTTTGTCAGCACCTGCCCAGGATAGTTCGTGGGAATGCCGCCCATATTGTAGTGAACGGTCGGCAACACTGGATCGGCTGGCGCGTGACATCGACGCCGGCGAAAATCCGCGCGCTCTCGGAAATCCCTGGCAGCCGCTCGTGCAGCACTTTCGGATCGAGATGATCCAAGTGCAGAAAGATGTGATCCTTGCGTTCGCCCACGCCGCGCCCCTCGCGGATTTCGAGCGTCATGGCGCGCGAGACCATGTCGCGCGGGGCGAGATCCTTCACGGTGGGCGCATAGCGCTCCATGAACCGCTCGCCGTTCGAATTGGTGAGATAGCCGCCCTCTCCGCGCGCGCCTTCGGTGATGAGGCAGCCTGCGCCATAAATGCCGGTTGGATGGAATTGCACGAATTCCATGTCCTGGAGCGGCAATCCGGCGCGCAAAACCATGGCGTTGCCGTCGCCGGTTTGGGTATGGGCGCCTGTGCAGGTGAGATAGGCGCGGCCATAGCCGCCGGTGGCGACGACGACCGTTTGCGCACGGAAACGATGCAGGCTGCCGTCATCGAGGCGCCAAGCGGTGAGGCCGCGGCAGACGCCGTTCTCCATGATGAGGTCGAGCGCGAAATACTCGATGAAGAAATCGACGTCGTGCCTCAACGACTGGCCGTACATCGTATGCAGCATGGCGTGGCCCGTGCGGTCGGCTGCAGCACACGTGCGCTGGATCGGCGCTTCGCCGTAATTCTTGGTCATGCCGCCAAAGGCGCGCTGATAGATCTTGCCTTCTTCCGTGCGCGAGAACGGCACGCCCCAATGTTCGAGCTCATAGACGGCGGCGGGCGCGTTCTTGGTGAGATATTCGATGGCGTCTTGATCGCCTAGCCAGTCCGACCCTTTCACGGTGTCGAACATGTGCCATTGCCATTTGTCCTCGCCCATATTGCCGAGTGCGGCCGAGATGCCGCCTTGGGCGGCGACCGTGTGCGAACGGGTGGGAAAGACCTTGGTGATGCAGGCGGTCTTCAGACCCGCTTGTGCAGATCCCAATGCGGCGCGGAGACCTGAGCCGCCGGCGCCCAAGACGACGACGTCGAAGGTGTGATCGATCCAGGTATAGGCGGCCAAGAGATCAGGCTCCGAAATTCACGATCAGCACGGCGAAAATGGCGCCGGCGCCGAGCGCAATGGGGATGAGCGTGTTGAGCAGCACGAGAATTGTGCGCGTGACGGGCTTTTGGATGTAGTCCTCGATGATCGCCTGCATGCCGATCTGCATGTGATAGATGGCCGCAATCAGGAGCAGCGCGACGCCAACAGCGTTGAGCGGCGTGGAAAGGAAATCGATCGCCGAGACAAAGCCCGGATTGTGCATTTCGAGCACGACCGAGATCAAAAACCAGCCGCCAAGCGCCAGGAGCGCAATGGCCGAAACGCGCTGGCCGATGAAATGGCCGGTCCCTTGGCCGCTCGCTCCGTGGGCGCGGACGCGGCCCAAGGGCGTGCGCATGCTGCGCTGGCTCATCGGTGCAATCCCCCGAAACTGAGGAGCGCCCATAGGCCGATCGGCGCGGCGATCGCAAAGAGGATGGCAAACCAAGCTGTGAGCTCAGCGTCGGCGGGTTTGAGGCCTGCGCCTGTGTCCCACACGAGATGGCGGATGCCGTTGGCGAGATGAAACGCCAGCGAGGCGACCAGAAGATAAAGTGAGATCTGGCCGATGGGCGAGGCAAGCAGGTTGCCGATCGGGGCATAGGCTTCGGGGCCGGCGGCGACGACCATGAGCCAGACCGCAAACAATACCGCGCCGCCATAAAGGGCGACCCCGGTGGCCCGATGGATGATCGAGGCGGCCATTGTGATGTGCCAGCGCCAGACCGTGAGAAACGGCGATACGGGTCTGTCTTCCGGACGGATCGCGCCGGCCATCGAGCGCCCTCTTCTGTCTTGGATATAAGGTGGAATCTCGCGCCGCGAAGATAGGCGCGCCGGTCATCAAGTCAATCAAACAGCTTGTCGCTCTTTGGCTTTCTGGCGGGCGCGGAGCGGTGCTAGGACTGAGCGCTTCGAGGGAAACGCTCATGATCCGTCAGATTGTCGCCTGCGCCGCGTTTTCGATTGTGGCCGCCTCAGCGCCCGTGCTCGCGCAACAGCAACCTCAACAAGCAAGCAATGCGCAGCTCGCCGCTGTGATATCGGCGTTCGAACAATTGCAGCGCCGTGTCGATCCGCTGACCGCCGGCGGGGAAGGCGATCGCGCCGCGTTGAGGCGCCTGCCGGACGCCTCAGCCGAGGCGCAAGCGGCGCTGAAGCGCGATTTGGCGGCGTTGCGCGCGCAACTCGCCCAGACGCCCGAGCATGGGCTCAGCGATGGGGATGCGATCAACCGTGCGTTTCTGATGCGGGTGATCAGCGAGGGCGTCGAATCGCTCGATTTCGACGAAGCGCGCGTGCCGATCAGCAATGGCGACGGCTTCTTCACGCTGATGTCGGGGCTTGCCTACAACACCCCGATCCAATCGGCAGACGATGCGGAGGCTTGGATCGCGCGCCTCCAGGCGGCGCCGCTTTGGTACCAGCAGAACATCGCCAATGCGCGGCGCGGGATCGCAACAGGCTGGGTGCAGCCGCGCGTGGTCTCCGAGCGGGCGCTGGCGACGGCGCGAGCGCAGACCGACACGTTGACGGACACATTGTTGCTGCCCTTCGCGCAAATGCCCTCGACCATCCCCGCTGCCGACCAGCAGCGCTATCGCGATCGCGCGCGAGCGGTCATTCACGACCAGATCCTGCCGGCGCATCAGGCGGCCTTGAATTTCTTGGAGCGCGAATACCTGCCGCGGTCGCGCTCGGCCATTGGGCTGAACGCCATCCCGCATGGGCGGGAGTATTACGCGTATCTGGCGCGCTCGTTCACGACGACGAACATGACGCCCGAGCAGATCCATGCGCTGGGGCTATCGGAAGTCGCCCGCATCCGCGCCGAGATGGAAGCGGAAATCCGCGCCAGCGGCTTCCACGGCGACTTCGCCGCGTTCGTGAACTTCCTGCACACGGATCCGCAATTCTACGCCCATACGCCCGAAGAGCTGACGATGCGCTATGCCGAGCTCGCCAAGCGAGCGGACGCGCAATTGCCGCGCCTCTTCGGCACGCTGCCGCGACTGACCTATGGCATCCGTCCGATTCCGGCGGAAACCGCCGAGGGTTCAACGACCGCCTATTACACGCAAGGTTCGCCCGCGCTCGGCCAAAGCGGCACCTATTGGATCAATCTCACGCATCTCGATCAAAGGCCGCTCTACGAAATGCCGGCGCTGACGCTGCATGAATCGGTGCCGGGCCACCACTTGCAGATATCGCTGGCCCAGGAGCAAGGCGCGCTCCCCTATTATCGGCGCAACGCCAACGTGACCGCGTTCATCGAAGGCTGGGGACTTTATGCGGAATCGCTCGGCAACGATATGGGTATGTACCGCACGCCCTACGAGCGCTTCGGGCGCTTGAGCTACGAAATGTGGCGCGCGTGCCGGCTGGTGGCCGACACGGGCATCCATTGGATGGGCTGGGATATCGAGCAGGCGCGGCAGTGCTTTGCGCAAAACACCGCGCTTTCGCCGCACAACATCCAGACCGAGCTCGAGCGCTATGTGGCCACGCCCGGCCAGGCGCTGGCCTACAAGATCGGCGAACTGAACTTCCAAGCGTTGAGGCGCGATGCGACACAAGCTCTGGGCTCGCGCTTCGACATCCGGGCTTTCCACGACGAAGTGCTGGGCGCCGGGGCGCTGCCGATCGATCTCTTGAATATGCGCGTGCACGCTTGGATCGCAGCGCAGACGGCGCGGCGCTGATTTCAGCGGTTAGCGCCGCCGATATGTGCGCCGATGAAGCGTTCCGTCTCCTGCAGCAGGCGCTGGCGATCGGCCGGCGTCCAGTTGGACCAGAGATGGGCTTCCTGTTCGATGCGGAGGTATTCCACATGCTTGCCGGCGGCCTGGAGCGCATCGCGCATGAGCTCCGATTGACGGATGGGCACGGCGCCGTCCTCGTTGCCATGGATGAGCAGGATCGGGATCTGGATCGAGGCCGCATGACGGGCCGGCGACACAGCGACGAGCTCGTCGTGTTGAGGTCCTGGATCGCCAATGAGATTGATCCAATAAGCATAGGCGACCGAGCCATGGCCTTCTGCGATGCGCTCGTCATTGAGCATTTCGAGCAGATCTGAAACGCCGGCGATGGAAACCGCACATTTGTACAGGGATGGCGTCAGCGCCGCGCCCGCAAGTGCGGCGTACCCGCCGTAAGATGCGCCGACGATACAGATGCGGTTGCGATCGACCGCCCCAGTATCGATCAGATGCTGCACTCCGTCGGTGATGTCGTCCTGCATGCGGCGGCCCCACTGATGATGGCCGGCGTCAGCGAAGGAACGCCCCGATCCTTCCGAGCCGCGAAAGTTGGGTTGGAAGATCGCGTATCCGCGCGAGGCGAAGTATTGGACGAAAAAATCGAAGGCGAAGGAATCGCGCGACTCCGGTCCGCCGTGGGGCAGCACGATGAGCGGCTGAGGGCCAGAAGCGTTGCGCGGCGTGGTCAGATAGCCCCATAAGTCGGTGTTGTCGCGGGCGTGATAGTGCACGACTTGCGAAGGCGCGAGGCTTGCGCGCGGCAATTGCGGAAATTCCGAACCGAGCGGTTGGATGTGCGTGGCGTCGAGATCGTAGACGTAATAAGTGCCCGGGATTGAGGGCCCGTTGGCGTAAAGAAGCCAGACTTTCTTATCGGCTGAAACGTCGACGACCGAAAAATCGGCCAGATCCTGGAAATAAGCCGCCAGCGCACTGATATGGCGCTGCAAGTGCGGATCGATGGCCCGGCACTGCCAGCGCTGCAGCTCACCGCAGCCGAACAACACCGAATTGTCGTTGGGATCACGGGCGATGACTTGGGCGTCGGCGTGGTCGCCTTGAAATACGGGAGCGCCGAGTTCGCCGGTGGCGGTGTTGTAGAGATAGACGGCTTGATATTCTTGCCCGCTGGGGCGGGCTGCAACGTAGATCTGCCCTGCCCCAGGGCCCGCGCCGAGCGGACTGAAGTCGCGGTTTTGCGCGGCCGTAGAGCGGCGAATTTCGTAGGCTTGCACCCAATTGTGCGTCCCCGGCGCGCGGCGGAAATAGCGAATGCCGGAATCGCTCGGCAGCCACTCAGCGCGCATCACAGCATTGCCCTGGCCGTCGACGAGCACTTGGCTCGAACGCCATTGCATGCGCTCGACCTCGTCGGCATGTCCGGTGTTCACATCGACGCTAAAGAGCGAGAAGCCGTAGGCGCCCCACGTGCTCAACAGAATGTGGACTGGATCGTGACGCTCGATATCCACAAGCGTCCATGGCGCGGAATCGCTTGCGAGCTGACGGAGCTGGCCCTCGAACATCTGCTTTAGCTGCGTGCCGTCGCGATTGACGGCGAAGACGCGCGTCACGTCCTGCGTCGAGTTCGCATGGGGACGGCCGCGCCAATAGGCGCGCTGGTGCAGCGCAAACATAACCCGGTCGTCGGTCTTCCAAGCAATCCAGTCGATGAAGAGAAAATCGTCGCTGCGGGCGCTTTCGAGCGTGGCGCCTTGGTTGGCCCGCCAGTCGTAGATGATGATGCTCTGCGCTTGCTCGGTTTGACGCAGGATCGCGACATAGCGCCCGTTCGGCGACAACACCGCTGAGAGGACGGCCGGATCGCGCGCAAACAAATCGGCGGTCAAGCCCTGTTGGGGCGTCTGCGCTCCGCCGTCGCCAAGCAAAAAAAGCGCGAAAGCCGCCAAGGCGGCTAGGATTGACACCGCCCGCATGCCACCCTCCCGTTGCATGGATTACACCGCACAACTGAAAGAGTGGCAAGCGCGTCCTTTGCAAACGAGGACGGCGCGCCCGGCGCATGGCCCCTTTCCTTTGCGCTCGCGAGGGGCGTAAAGCGGCGGCCATGGTGAACTTCAATTTGATCGCCCGGATCGCCAAACTGGCGGCGCTGTTTGCTTTTTTCCTGCCGTGGATTTTGGTGTCGTGTTCGGGAAACGAGATCGCGCACGGCAGCGGCTGGGACATGATGGTGGGCCGCCTCCACCCCAGCGATCAAATCGCAAACGCCCAGGCGCAGTTCGGAAACGAGCACACCCAAGAGCAGATGGACCGCCCGGCGCCGGAGATCTTTGCGATTGCAGCCTTCGGCGTGATTGCGTTGGGGCTTTTGGTGAGTTTTGTCCTGAAGAGCAGGGCCGCGGCAGGGGCGATGCTGGCGACATCGCTCATCGGCGCAGGCCTTTGCTTTGGCGCCTTCGAGCACATCAAGAGTGAAATGAACCATCAGGTCGAGCACGCCGCGCGCAAGCAGCACAATTCGCTGGGCATCGACTTCAGCGGTTCGGTCGAGAGCGCGGTTAGAGTAGAGAAGCAGGAGGGCTTCTGGGTGACGATCATTGCGCTTGTTGCGGCGGCCACGATGTCGGGCGCGGCGCTGACAATGCGGCGCGGCGCGCAGAGCGAGCCAAACCGGGAATGACGCCGCTAGCGGCGCTTCGCAATGGCGGCCCAATAATCGAAATCGAGGACGACGGCCGGATCGTATTCGCCCGCCTCATTCTTCAACGGCAAATCGGCGCAGGGCCTGTTCTTGGTCGCGACCAATCGCAAGCGTAGTGCGCCGGCGCCCCCGAGATCGGCTGCATCCAGCACCTGCGACCACGCATAGAGCGTGTCGCCGGCGAAAAGCGGATTGACGTGGCGCCCGGCATTGATCGCCAGCATCAGCGCCGCATTGCTGAGGCCGTTGAACGCAAGCGCCCGGGCAAGCGAGATAGCGACGCCGCCATAGATGAGACGCTTGCCGAAGCGCGAATTGGCTTGCGCCAGCGCGTCGAAATGCACTTTGGCGGTATTTTGATAGAGGCGAGTGGCGAGCTGATGCTCGGCCTCCTCGACGCTCATGCCGTCGACGTGATCGATGGTCTCGCCGATGGCGTAGTCTTCGAACGCGTGGGGGGCGCCGGCCAGCGTCCAATCGTAGTTCGACAAATCAAGGTCGCCCGGAAGGACGAGATCTGGAGCGGCCAAATTTGGCTTTAGACTGGGCGTTGAGCCGGCGCTCGCTGGGGCGCTTTCGGTTCGCTTGTTCACCATCACCCAGCGCACATAAGAAAGCACAGGTTCGCCAAGCTGGTTTGCGCCGGTCGTTCGCACGGTGACGATGCCGGTCTTGCCGTTGGAAGTTTCCTTGAGGCCGATCACTTCCGATGTCGCTGCAAGCGTGTCGCCGGGATAGACGAGCGCAAGGAAACGGCCCTCGGCATAGCCCAGATTAGCGACGGCGTTTAGCGAAATGTCTCCCACGCTCTTGCCGAAGACGATGTGAAAGACGAGCAGAGGATCTATCGGCGCCGAACCCAGGCCGCAGTTCTGCGCGAACGTATCGGCTGAGAAGAGCGCATAGCGCGAACCTGTAAGCGCGATGTTGAGCGCCGCATCGGCTTCGGTGAGCGTACGCGGGGTGGCGTGCGCGATGGTCTCGCCGAGCGTGAAGTCTTCGAAGAAGCGGCCGAGATTGGATTTGGTCATACCCGCTCAGGTACGGCCGAGGACGCGCCCTCTTCAACCTCTTCCGCCACGAGCCAGCCGGAATAATGAATGAGGCGCCCAAGTAGCGGCAGCGCAATGGGCACATCGAAATGGAAGCGCCCGTCCGCATCCGTTTCCGTGGCGTGAGAGCGCGGCGCAAGCCATGACGGCAGCGGAATGGGCCCGAAACGCCAGCCAACGACGCGCATGCTCAAGCGATCGGGCGTCGCGTCCATGGCCATGTCGAAGGCAAAGGGCCCAAAGCTTTCGCGCACGACGCCGGGACGGGTTGCGCGAAGGCGGCTCGTGAGTTTCCGGGCCCCGAATTCCCGCGCCCAGGTTTCGCCGCCGGCGGCGTCGAGGCGCATGGTGACCGCGATTGGCGTTGCCGGCGAGGCCGGTGGGAAGCCGAAGACGTGCGCGATCAGGCGCGCGAGCGGCGATGAGCCGCCGGCGACGTGCGCAATCCCGCGCAAGCGGGTGACCGGGCCGCCGCGATGGGCTCTGCGAACGGCGGCGGGCGCGCTGTGGAATTTGTCTGGCAGGCTCGTTTCGAAGGGTGCTGCGAGCGGGGTCACGTCTATCGAAGTTGTGAAACCGTTGCGGGCGAACTCGGCCTCGAAATCCTCGAGCCGCAACATAGCGACGCAAGCGCGCGCCCCGACAGGCAAGACGCCTTCGGCTAGAAAGCGGCGCGCCAAAATGAGCGCCGCGAATGTGGGCGTGTTGGGACCAAGACCGTTTGGAGCGATCATGGTCCAACGTGCGAAGACGGGGCGATCGTCGCCGTCGCGGCCGAACGCTTCGACGACCATGGCGCCGCGATCGCTGCCGAGGGGCGAAAGGGCATAGCCTGCGCGGCGCAGGACTTCGCTCCAACGCCGCGGCTCGCGCAAGAGGTCCCACTGGCGAAGCGCACTCATCGTTTCCATGCCGCGCTGCATCAGCGGGATCTCGAGACCCGCCATGAAGAGAGCCGTATCGTGGGGCCCGTAGCGCGCGGGGATAAGATCGAGGTCAGGCGTTTCGGCCAAAGCAAAACGCCGCCGGCCAAGGCCGGGCACGTCGATATCCCCACAATAGGACCAGCCGCTCAAAATCCGCCATTCACCTTTCTCCCACACCGGCACGGGCGCGCCCGTCCAAGAGAGGATCGCCTTCATAACCGATGCTCCGCGCTCCATCTTGCTTGCGGGCGCAATGCCGGCGCGGACAATGTCGAGACGCCGCCAACCGGCGCGAAGGGTGTCGAGCACTGCGTGGGTGAGTGCGGGCGTTGAGCTTGCCCCAGTAATGGCCGCGACATTGCGCCGGCGCGCAAGTGGGTCGAGCTGCGGAAAGGCCGCAACGAAATCGCGCGCGTCGGCGAGATCGAGATAGTTCGCGCCAGATGCAATCGCGTTGCGGGCAAAACTCAAATCTGCGCCTTGGAAGGGTCCGGCTGCGTCGATGACGAGGTCGGCGCCGATGGCTTTCAGGGCTTCGGCGTCGGCGGTATCGCGATCGAGCGAGACGGCGCCTGCAGCGCCCACCTCCTGTGCTGCGCGTACGGCGCGTTCTTGGGAGCGGCCAGCGAGGATGATACGCGCATTCGCACTTGCACGCAGGCCTTCGGCCAAACGGCGTCCGAACACGCCCGCGCCGCCAACGATGAGGACAGTCTTCATGGCGCTCGTTCAAGGATGCGGGCCGCGAAATCCGGTTCGCCCGCCCAGCATTGTTGGCGACGGCCAAAAATCGCGTAGCGATTGCGCGCGATGCGGTCGTAGATCCAGTCGCGCACCGGTTTTGGAATGGCCTTGAGCGCAATGATCCATCGCCAGGATGGCAGCCCGGCCAGAACCGCGATGACCGCATCGAATTTGAAGAAGACGACGCCATCGAGGACGGCAAGATTAGTCTCCGGCCTTTCTGGATCGATGCCGAAGCGAGCTGCGAGCGCGCGGCCCAGGGGCGACTTTACGGCGACGAAACGAAAGCGGAGCCGGCCGTCGCGCCGATGCACGAAGCGCGCCGAACGCGAACAGAGCACGCAATCGCCGTCGAACAGGATGAGATCCTGCGTCAGATCCTCGGCGAGCTGAACCTCCCAGCGCATGCGTCGAATCTATGACTGTTCACCGGCGACAAATATGAGACAAAGCGTCCGGCATGGACGGGATTGTGTGGCTCAGATGGGCGCATGTGATCGGCGCGTGCGTGCTCTTGGGCACGGGCGCAGGCATCGCCTTCTTCATGCTGATGGCGCATCGCACGCGCGATCCGGCGCTGATCGCGCACACAGCCGCCATCGTGGTGATGGCCGATTGGGTGTTCACTGCGTCCGCAGTCGTGCTGCAGCCAATCACCGGCGCCTTGCTTGCGAACGCGCTGGGCTGGCGATGGAGCCAAGGTTGGCTCGAACTCGCTTTGGCGCTCTACGTTGTGACCGGCCTCTTCTGGGTCCCGGTGATGTGGATGCAACAGCGCATGCGTCGCCTTGCTGAGGAAGCGGCAAAGTCAGGGGCAGCGCTTCCGTCGCAATATTTCGTGCTGTTTCGGGCATGGTTTGCGTGCGGCGTCCCGGCGTTTATCGCTGTGCTTGCGATCGTGTGGCTAATGCTGGCGCGCCCATCGTTTGCGCTGTTCGGGTGAGCAGCGAAATACCGGAAACGTTTGCGCAGAAAAAAGACGGCCCTCGTGAGAGAGCCGTCTGCTGAGTTGGGGCTCGGCGAAGAAAATCAGAATTGGGTGCGGATCGTCGCCAGGATGGTGCGCGGGGAGCCAACGCTATAGGTCGGCGCCGAGACGCCCGACGTTTGCAGAGGCGTCGCCGCGTTCCCGTCGTCGTCATAAGGGTGGGCGGCGTTCGTCGAGGAAATGCTCCCCAGATAGGTCTCGTCGAACAAGTTGGTGACATTGAGCTGCAGAAACGTGTTGTGCATCCCAATGAAATCGAAATTGAGCCGCGCGTCGAGATTGACGACATTGTACTCGGGCGCGACTTCGTCATTGACGTCCGTCGAGAAGCGTCGCGCGATGTGACGGCCTTCGACGCCCACGCTCAGCCAGTGCGTTGGATCCCATTGGGCGCGCGCGGCGTATGTCCAGTCTGGCGATTCGACCAGTTCCTTGCCTCGCGTGGGATAAAACGACGTCGCCGTCCGCTGGATGTTGTCCTGCAATTCGCTATGGAGATACGAGGCCGACCCATACAAGGTAAGACCGTGGGTCGGCGAGAAGCCAAGTTGTGCGTCGACGCCATCCAGGCGCACGTCGCCGATATTGCGGTCGACGAAGAAGCCTAAATCCTGGTCGAACGAGCTGACGATGCGGTTGTGATAGTCTGTGCGCCAAAGAGCGATCGAGGCGATTGCGCTGCCGCCCTCATAGCGATAGCCGAGATCGTATGATTGCGTCGTCTCCGGCGCGGCGTCGGAAAACAGGATGGGGCCGGCGACAATGCGGTTTACGGTATAGAGATTATCCGTTCGCGGCGCTGAGAAGCCCTCGGCATAGCTCACATAGACCGAATTGTGATCGTCGAAACGCCAGCTAACGCCAACGTTCGGCAACACGTCGCTGTAATGCTTGCTCGCATGGTAGGGAGCGATGAACTGAGTTGAGCCGGTGGAAGCGAATTGCACGTTGCCGTTGGCGAGAACAGCGCTCGGCGTTTCGGTCGTGCAACGCACATTGCTTGAGGCATTTTGCGAATAGCAGAACTGGTTCAAGTCGCGCCAGAAGAAAGGCGCGCGCAGGCCCGCATTGATGGTGAGCGCATCGCCGAAGAAATCGCCGCGGTATTCGAGAGCGATCTGGCTCAGCGTCGCTTCGGAATAACGGTCGCGGCCGCGTAGATCGCTGCCGTCGACGCCGAGCACCCTGCGTCCATAACCTGCCTTGCCGCCGAACACGTCCTCGGGGTTGCCGAACATGTCGTAATAGCCGTAGTCGCCGGTTTGACGATGCTGGGCGATATCCACCGTATACGCCGCACGGAATCTGCTGTGCTCATCCATATCCCAGATCAGCGAAGAGGTCAGACCGTAACGGTGTGTGTTGGTGGTGTTGGGCGAATAGAGCGAGACGGTGTCGCAAGTATCGCCGTCGCCGTTCAAGTCGACGCCGGTGTTGAAAGACCCTGTCGCGCATTGCGTGTTGGTGATGGCGTAGGCGGCGCCGCCATTGTTCACGTTGTTGGCGGGATTTCGATCGAGCCGGTCGTCGCGCTCGGAAACGGTGGTGTAGCCGCCGCCATTGGCGAGAACGTATTGGAAGGAGGGATCGACGGTGAGGCGTAGGTTCGACGCCAGCGCAAAGCTGAACTCGCCGCGAATATTGCCGGTGTCGGACGGATTGATGCGGGTGTTGAAATAATTGGTGCAGGAGCCGACGCCCGTCACGCCAGCCCAGTCGACAAAAGTGGATTGCGTATTGTCGTTCTGAACTGAGCCGAACGCCCCTGTCGGGCGTGTGCAGGAACGATCTTCTTCGAAGCCGGGTGTCGCCAGGTATTGCGCGAGCGTCGGGTTGCGAAAGAAATTATTGCGGTTGCGGTTGAAATGGATGGCGAGGGAGGCGAAATTGTCGCCGCCGAGATCCTGGAACAGGCGCGCGTTGAATTGCTCCTTGTGTTCTGAGCCCGGGCCCTTCCATTTGTCGTAATCGGTGTTGGAATAAGTGGCGAAAGCGGTTGTGCCGAACGGGCCCACATGCCCGGTGTCGAGCGAGCCGAAGAGGCGCCGGTAATCGAAATCGCCGAGGCCGCCTTCCAGCATGATGCCGAAATCGTCGTTGGGTCGGCGGGTAATGAAATTGACCGTGCCGCCGGTGGCTGACGCGGTGGGGCTATCCACGTCGGTTGTGCCCATATTGACGGTGGCGCGCATGATCAGTTCGGGATCGAGCAATTGGTTGGAAAAGATCGCGTAATTGCCGCTGTCGTTGAGCGGCACGCCGTCGAAGGTGAGCGAGACGCGTGGGCCATCGAAGCTGCGGAGCCGAAGGTTGCCCCCGCTCGAACCGTAGGGGTCGTTATTGGTGAAATTGACGCCGGGAACCAGGTTGAGGGTTTCAAGGATCGTCTGGCCGGGCGTTTCGCGCGCGATGTGTTCTTGTGTGACAGTCGCGCGCGTCTTCGCAATCGACTCGGCGCTAATCTCGCCGTCGATATTGGAGCGCGTCGAGGTGACGACTATCGTCTCTTCTTCCTGAACTTGTGAACCCGTCGATTGCGCCTGCGCGACACCCGCCATTGACGCTGACAGCGCCGCCAGAGCAGCACCCGACAACAAACGCTTTGCAGAGAACATGAGCTTACCCCCACCGACGAGCGCGTCGTGCGCCCGTGCGGCGCGCGCTCTAGGGGAAATTCTTTACGTCTCGGCGAAGCGGCGATGTCACGTCGTTAAACAACGGATGTAGTTTTGACGACATGGACACAGTGGATTGAAATGCGACTTGAGCGGCGCAAGCGCCGTTCAACGTTTCTTGCGCTTGGTTGGCAGCGCAATTGCTTGACCTGGGTTGCGCAGCGCAAGTGCGACGGCGACCGGATCGTCCGTGATCGTCGCTTCGCCGGTGGCGAAGAGGTTACGGCTCACGTCCCAGGCTTCAAGCGCCGCTTGCTGGCTCGAGGTTGCAACGACCCAGTCAGTGAAGCCGATGGTGGTGCGGAAAACTTTGATCCGCGGCGGGAGTTTGGGTTTTGCTTTGGCCATGTCAGGCGCCGATGGCTTCGCTCATTGCAACGATGCGCTTGGCTTCTTCAAGGTGCAGCAATTCTGTCATGCGCCCGTCAACCTTGATGACGCCCTTGCCTCTATTCTCGCTCAGGGCGAAGGCCGCGATGATGTCGCGGGCGCGGGCGATTGCTTCTGGCGATGGCGCAAAGACCCCATTGGCGATGTCGATTTGACTGGGATGGATGAGGGTCTTGCCGTCGTAGCCGAATTCGAGCGCTTGGCGGCATTCGGCTTCGAAGCCGGCCGTGTCGGCAATATCGTTGAAGACGCCGTCGATGGCGGTCAGTCGTTCCGAGCGCGCGGCCAAGATTGCCAGCGAAAGCGCAGTCTGGAAGGCTGCGCGGCCGGGCCTTTGGCTAGCGCGCGTCTCCTTGGAGAGATCGTTGAGGCCCATGACGAAGCAATTGAGCCGGGTCGAGCGGGCGGCGCTGGCGATGTCGGCGAGGTTTATGATCGCGCGCGGGGTTTCGATGTTGGCCCAAAGCGTTGTGTCTTTTGATAGGCCGGCTTCGGTCAGGATGGCGTCGAGTTCGGCGACTTCCGCGCCGGTTTCGATCTTTGGCGCAAGGACGCCGTTTGGACCGCATGGGCAAATAGCCGCAATGTCGTCCCTGCCCCAGGGCGTCGAAAGGCCATTCACGCGCACGATGATCTCGCGCTTGCCGTATCCGCCCGCTTTGACGAAAGCTACGACCTCGGCGCGCGCCTCTCGCTTGGCTTCCGGCGCAACCGAATCTTCGAGATCGAAGATGAGCACGTCGGCGGCGAGCGTCTTGGCCTTCTCCAGCGCTTTGGGATTAGCGCCCGGCATATAGAGGCACGAGCGGCGCGGACGTGCGGAATTCATCTCTTGCTCGCAATCGAAACTGGGGCGACCATCGCCTTCCATGCTCGAGCCTAGCCGGACGAAGACGATTTTGTCGATGCAGAGTCAGGTCGTTGGCGCGCGCGTCGGCAATTCGGTCGCCGCGTTTGCGATGGAGCGCCTGGGCGTGCGCGTGTTTCAGCTGCCAACGACGTTGCTGGGGCGCCGGCCAGATCACGGACCGCCAGGCGGGGGACCCATCCCCGCAGACACTTTGAGTTCGCTGCTTCGGGGTTTGGAGGATGATGGCGTACTTGGCGAGATCGACGCCGTGCTCACAGGCTATATCGGCGATGCCGAACAGACGCCGGTGATCCTCGATGCTGTCGAGCGGATCAAGGACGCCAACCCGAAAGCCCTTTTCATTTGCGATCCCGTACTGGGCGATGATGGGCGCGCTTATGTGGACGGCGCGATCCTCGATGCGGTGCTGAACGGTCTTGCGCCGCGCGCCGATTGGCTGACCCCGAATGCCTACGAATTGGGCTTGCTGGCCGGGCGCGAAATCGACGGCCTGCAAGCGGCGCGCGATGCGGCGCGGCGGATCGGCAAGCCCGTTATGGCCTCCTCGATCCGCACTGCCGTCGGCATCGGGAACCTCTATTCGGCGGCGAAAGTGGAATGGTTCTGCGAAACCGCGCGCCTGCCGCGGGCGCCGAAAGGCGCAGGCGACCTTTTGTCATCCCTCTTTGTTGCAAGGCGCCTGCGCGGAGAAGCCCCAGCTGTGGCCCTCGAAGCGGCGACCGGCGCCGTCTATGACGTCATCGTCAGATCGCTGGCGGGCGAGAGCGAAGACCTCGTTCTTCCCGCCGCGCAGGACGTGTTGGCCGAGCCGGTGACGTGGCCGCTCGCGCGGCCGCTGGAGATTTGAATGACGGGGGGCTTTGTCGCGCCGGGATTTGAAGCCGTGCGCGACGCATTCGAAGCAGGCCTGGCGGAAGAGCTTGGCGCGAGCTTTGCGGTCGTGCGCGACGGCGAAGTCGTGGTCAATCTCTGGGGCGGCTGGGCCGATCGCGCGCATACGCGCAATTGGGCGCATGACACGATCGCGCCGGTCTATTCGACGACCAAGGGGGTGTCGGCGATTGTGATGGCGTGGCTCGCAGATCGCGGGCTTATGAATTACGAAGCGCCAAGTGCGAGGGTGTGGCCGGCGTTCGGTGCGCACGGGAAAGACAAGGTTACGGTGGCGCAGACCCTGGCGCATCAGGCCGGCGTGCCGGGATTTCTTCAGCCGATCGATCCGGACCTGTGGCTTCAGCCCCCGGCCTGTGCGGCGGCGATCGCCGCCCTTGAGCCGCTCTGGCCGCCCGGAAGCGCCAGCGGCTATCATCCCCTCACCTGGGGCTACATTGCGGGCGAACTGGCAAAGCGTGCGTCGGGACGAACGCTCGGGACTATTTTGCGAGAAGAGATTTGCGCCCCCCTGGGCATCGATTTTTCCATCGGCACGCCCGAAAGCGAGCATGTACGCGCTGCCGAGATGAAGAAGCCGACACAAGCCGGCGACTTCGGCCAGATCACGCCGCCACGGAAGGCGGCGTTCTTCACCAGATGGGCGGCGCCCGTGCGCGGCTCGACGCAATGGCGGAGAATTGAAATTCCTTCCGTCAACGGTCATGGCACGGCGCTGGCCGTGGCCCGGCTTTTTGAGATTTATGCGACGGGCGGCTCGATCGGCGGCGCTCAAGTGCTGTCGCCTGGCGCCTTCGCTCAACTGACGGCTGAGCGCTGGCGGGGCGAAGACTTGGTGTTGCCGTTCAATGTCGATTGGCGAACGGGCGTGATCGGCAATAACAATCGCTTTTATGGGCCGAACGCGGAGGCGATCGGTCATTCGGGGATGGGCGGGTCTGTAGGTTTCGGCGATCCGGTCGCCGGCATTTCCGCCGGCTATGTGATGAACAAGCAGTCGCATCACATCATGGGCGATCCCCGGTCGTTGAAACTCATAGACGCATTGTATTCATGCGTATGACGCGCAGGCTCTTCGAAATCGCCGCCGTGGTGGTAACCATCGGCCTGCTTCTGGTGTTCGGGCAGCGGACGCTGGGCGTACACGGATATCGGCTGGCGAGCGGTCAGCCGCTATTTGGCGACTTCATCGCCTTCTGGAGCGCAGGCAAAGCAGCGCTCGAAGGACATGTCGCGCAATTGCACGACCGCGTCTTCCTCGCCCATATCCAGCAGACGACCATCCCCGGCATGCACGTGATGGCGCCATGGAATTCGCCGCCGCCCTTCCTTTTCTTCGTCATTCCGTTTGCGCTTCTGCCCTATGGGCCGGCGGCGGTGGCCTGGCTCATTCTCACCGGCGCGCTTTACCTTTTCGCGGCCGCCAAGATCCTGCCGGACAAGCGCGCGCTCATCTTTGCAGTGACGCTGCCGGCGGCCCTTTATCATTTAGGCACCGAGCAAGTCGGTCTTTTGATCGCGGGGCTCAATGGGCTTGCGCTCTATTGGCTCGACAAGCGGCCGCGCGCGGCGGGAACCCTCGTCGGCATGCTGATCATCAAACCGCATTTGGCGATTCTGTGGCCATTCTTGCTGCTGGCGACACGGCGCTGGACGACATTCTTGGCGGCGGCGATTTGCACGACGATCTTGATTGTGGCCGCGGGACTGGCGTTCGGGTTCGAGTCCTACGTTCGTTTCTTCGAGAATCTACAAGCGTCGCAGGACCTGATCGCGCGCCTCGGCGTCGGCAGGCAAACCTTCGGCAGCTTGTTCGGCAATCTCTTGGCGCTGCACGCGCCAATGGCGGTGGCGATCGCTGGACACGCGGCGAGCGCGGCGCTGGCGATTTTGGCGGCTTTTTACGTGTTTACGCGCAAGGTGGATTGGCGCGTGCAAGGAGCCGCGCTCTGTTCGGCGGCGCTGCTCGTATCGAGCTATCTCTTCTTCTACGACTTCGTGCTGTTGGGCCTG
>JACXTT010006157.1_pt1 | contig 17210 bp, 16 predicted proteins | sample 9270951 | NCBI WGS metagenome assembly JACXTT01 (sample SAMN15532306, study PRJNA645909) | rock metagenome | isolation source: weathered quartz diorite | place: Puerto Rico | collected 2017-06-21 | reverse complement strand
CTCCTTCTCGTCCGTGGGTAGACACGGCTGGGCGGGCCTCTCGGCCGTCATGCCGGCCTTCGGCCACGAAAGCGCTGCGCTCCGACCAGACGTACCAACCAAGCGCACCGATACGCTGCCGCCGTGACAGGGGCCTACGTGTTCCAGTTGGGTCTCGTGCCGTACGCGGAGGCGTTCGCGCTGCAACGGTCGCTCGCCGGCGCCGTCTCCCAGGGAGCAATACCCGACACGATCGTCCTGCTCGAGCATCCACCGGTCGTCACCATCGGCCGCCGCACGAGCGCGGATGAGCTCCATCTGCCCGGCGACGTCGACATCGACGTGTTCGAGACCGACCGCGGCGGCAAGTCGACCTTCCACGGCCCGGGCCAGATCGTGTGTTACCCGATCCTCGATCTGACGCGTCACGGCCGCGACGTCAAGCGGTACGTCCGCAACCTCGAAGAGACCATCGTCCAAACGCTTGCAGCGTTTGGACTAACCGGCACTCTGATCGAAGGCTTGACCGGTGTCTGGATGCCACCACAAGAGGGTCAGGGGCCCCGCAAGATCGCGTCGATCGGCGTCCATGTCTCGCGCTGGGTGACGACGCACGGCTTCGCCCTCAACGTCGATCTCGACCCTGGTCCGTTCACGGCGTGGATCACCGCGTGCGGTCTCGCCGACGCAACGTTCACGACGATGACGATGGAGCTCGGCATGCCGGTGTCGATCGCCGCCGTGCGCTCAGCGGCGACCGCGGCGATCGCCGATGTCTTCGAGCTCGAGCTCGAGGAGCTTTCGCCAGACGACGGTCACGGGCTCTGGCCTCAACCGGTCCACGACCGGCTTGCCGTTCGGTGACAATGGCGCCCATGCAGCGTTCGCTTCCCGTCGCCGACCGGCCACGCCGCCCCGAATGGATGAAGGTCCGGGCGCCGAGCGCCGACGGCCGCTACTTCGACGTCAAGAAGCTGATCCACGGACACGGCCTGCACACTGTGTGCGAGGAGGCGCGCTGTCCGAACATCGCCGAATGCTGGGGTCGCGGCACGGCGACGTTCCAGATTCTCGGCGACACGTGCACACGCGCCTGCCGCTATTGCTACGTGCACTCGGGCACGCCCGAAGCGCCACCCGACCCGCTCGAGCCGCTGCGGCTCGCCCAGGCGGCCAAGCAGATGGCCCTCTCGCACGTGGTGGTGACGTCAGTCGACCGCGACGACCTGCCCGACAAGGGGGCGGGACACTTCGCGGCGACGATCCGCGCCCTGCACGCCAAGCTGCCCGCAAGCACCGTCGAGGTGCTCACACCGGACTTTCTCGGCGTCGAGGACGACGCGCTGCGAGAGGTGATCGGCGCACGCCCCGACGTCTTCAACCACAACATCGAGACGGTGCGCCGGCTGCACAGGCGTATGCGCGGCGCGAAGGCGAGCTACGACACCGCGCTCTGGCTGTTGCGGCGCGCGAAGGAGCTCGCTGACTACCCCGTGCTGACGAAGTCCGGGATCATCGTCGGCCTCGGCGAGACGAATGACGAGGTCGTCGAGACGATGCGAGACCTGCGGGGGCACGACGTCGACGTCGTCACGATCGGCCAATATCTGCAGCCGTCCGGCAAGCACGCGCCGATCGCCCGCTGGGTGCATCCGGACGAATTCCGCTGGCTTCGCGAGCAGGGCGAGCAGCTCGGCTTCGGCTCGGTCTTCGCCGGCCCGCTCGTCCGGTCGAGCTACCGGGCCGACGAGCAGCGCCACGCGGCAGCGACGGGTCGCGGCGCGGTCGCGTACTAGACGCAGCCGAGAGCGGTGCGAAGCGCCGTGAGATTGGTGCCCATGACCGAGAAGTAGGTGGCGCCGTGTTTGACGGCGTCCGGAGTGAGCCCCTCGAGCGGGTCGAGAACTGCGGCTCGGACGTGTGCTTCCCGCGCGACCGTCTCCGCAAGCTTCGGTGACACGAGCGTCTCGAAGAAGACGGTCGTCGCATGCGAACGCCGCACCGTCACGATGAGTCGCGCCAAGGCTCTCGGTGACGGCTCCGCCTCGGGCGACAGTCCCTCGAGCGCGAGCTGGCTCAGGCCGTAGCGCGCCGCCAGGTACCCGAATGCGGCGTGGCTGGTGACGATCGTCCGCCTGCGGCAGCGCGCAAGCCCCGTCCGGTACTCCCGGTCGAGTACCCGAAGCCGCACGGCGAACGCGGCGGCCTCACGGGGACGTCCGAGTTCCTTCCCGATCCTCGTCGCGATGCGGCTATAGAGGAGGGGATCGAGCCAGACGTGCGGGTCCACGGCCGCACGGCCTTGCTCGTCGCTCCCAGGCCGGAGCCGCAGACCGGCGAGCAAATCGACGCCATGGGCATGCGTCGACTCGACCGCCTTCTCCACGGCCGGCTGGAACCCCTCACCGAGGTAGAAGACGACATCGGCGCGGCCGATCGCGACAACGTCGGATGGCTTCAGCTCGAGATCGTGTGGCTCGGCTCCGGCCGGCGTCAGGTTCTCGACCGACGCCGACGGCCCGCCGATGTGCTGTGCGGCATACGCGACCGGGTAGAAAGCGGCGACGACGCGCGTTGTCGACTGGGCGGTCGCAGCTGCGCTTACGCCGAGTACCACTCCGGTGATCAAGATAGTAATAATCATTCTCGTTCCCATGACGAGAGTATTGCACGCAAGACGGTGACCCTGGGGGGTCGACGTTCCGAACAGAACGCGTCAGCGTATGCCGGTGTCGATCGACAGGGTGACGCGCGAATACGCCCCGTCGCGCACCTGAAGGTCGACCGGCGCAGTGCGTGGGGCCAACGCGCTTACCGCATACGAGCCGGGCGGAACCTGCATGACGAAGTGCCCCTTTGCATCCGTGACCGTCGTCGCGACCGGAGCCGCTGCCTGCGAAACCACGACCGTGACACCGGGCGCCGGCCCGTCACACGGCAGCTCGACGGTACAGACGGGGCGAATCGGCCCTCGGCGCACGCTGCCCGCAATCCCCGTCCCGGCGGGTGGAGGAGGCCAGGTCGGTTCGGGACGGCACTCGACGGTCGGGCTCCGAAACGTCGCGCGGCCGCTGCGCGCGCCGACCACGATCGCACGCCAAACGAGACAGCCGCGGAGCACCCGGAGACGGATGACGAACGTGCCGTCGGCGCGCACCGCGAGGGCAGCCGTTCGCCTGCTGCCGGCGAAGACCGTGACCGTGAGCCGTTCGCCCGGCACGAATGCGCGGCCGGTGAGCACGAGCGTCTGGCCCGCCCTGACCCCGTGGACTGACCGGGAGACGGACCCGGACGCGGCCTGGGCGAGAATCACGGCCACCACGACTGTCAAGGCGACACGGAACGCCTTCACGACGCGAGTATCGCTCACTGGGGTTAGAAAACCGTTAAGCGCTCGGGGCCGGCATCAGCCGGCCCCGAAACATCGATTGCTGCTGTGAGCGAAGCTACGGCGTCAGCTTGCTGACACGGGTCGACCAGTTGGCCAGCGACGTCCTTGTGCCCCCACAGGAGCCGATCGCGACGAAGCCGTTTACATACTGGTCGAAGTTGCACGTCTGCCCGATCCACTCGGATGCGATCCAGAGCGTGTTCCCGTCCGTGACCGCCGCGCCGTAGTCACCCCAGCGCGGTCGCGTCGGCGGAAACGCCTTGTAGCCCGAGAAGCCGTCGTCGGGTCCCGCTCCGAGGCCCGCGACGTGGATGGGCCCGGTAGGGCCGTTGGTGTCGAACAGGACGTACGCCGCGCTCGGGAAGTAGTCCTGGCCGAGCAGGGTGAATGCCATCACGCCTTTGCCGTTCGGCGCCACGGCCAGCGCCGGGTACGTGAGGTTGTTGCCGGCCACACCGAGGTAGCCCTGATTCTTGACCTGGCCCTCGACCTTGCCGTCACCGTTGATCTTCGGTGAGACCGCGAACCAGGCGACACCCGCCTTCAGTGTGCCGCCGACCCAGACAGCCGTGTCGGTCGAGCCCCAGAGCGTGCCGTTGACATACCAGGTCTGCTGCATCCGCGTGTCGTTCGAGTCCGGAGCCACCTCGCTCTCGGGCTGCCACGTCGGAGGCGGGTCGAAGAACAGGAACCAACAGCCCAGCCCCGGCTCGATGAAGTCGAACAGGGAGTTGTCGTTGAGACAGTCGCGAAGCGGCGTGTCACCGACCTTCTGGTCGGCTCTCGGCGGGACGACGTACGTCTCGCTGTTGATCAACCTGCTCGCGATCGCCGGAGCAGGCGAGAACAGGTCGAGCGACTTGGTGTTCGTCAGCCCCCAAAGCCCGATGCGCCGCGCGGTGCCCGTCGGGTTACCGGTCTCCGATCCGTCGCCGGCGATGGTGCTGAGGAAGTACTCAGTCCCGCTGTTGTCCGGCGCGTACTGACCCACCGGCGAGTTCGCGGGCCACACGGTGAAGCCGGGTGAGCCGTCGACGTTCAGGTTGTCGACAAGCGTCATGTTGATCGCGGCCGGGTGTGCCGCGAGTTGTGCCTTGGAGAAGGCGAAGATCTGCGCTGCATTGAAGTTCGGCCCGAAAAGGTCGTACTCGTTCGTCGTGATGTAGACCCCGTACCGATCGGCGCCGATGTGCGGGTAGTCCTGGAAGCAGGGCCCGGGCGTCGAACCGTCGAGCGTGCAGCCGTGATTCGGCGTGCCGTCCTGCCCGTCGTTCTGAGCCGGTACGTGGTAGACCGTCCACGTCCCCCTCGGGTCGCCGGTGTTGCTGACGGCCAGGTCGATGTCGTTCTTGCCGGTGGCGTTCCCGCCCGGATCCACGTACAGCGTGGTCAGCGCGACGACGAAACGGTTGTTGTCCGGGTCGTAGTAGCAGACCGGGTCGATGACCTCCGGACCGATCACCCCGGTCGACCGGTCGATAGCGGCCGCGTACCCGAAGAACGTGTTCAGGTCCATCACGCCCGTCAGCGCGTTTCCGCTGGTGTCCCAGATCTTCAGCACGCTGTTGATCACCTCGACGGTGAAGCCGTTCCCCACGCAGAGTCCCTGGTCGGGAGGCTCGAGTGAGAACTGGTTGCCGCCGTTGGCGAGTCGCTGCTGACGATGGTTGAGCGCCGCGAAGCTGAAGTTCAGCTCGGAGCCCGGCGTGGTGACGGTGCTCGACGGGATCGTCGGCGCATCCAGCGGCTGCTTCGGAAACTTGCCGTTCTTGAACCCGGGGCGAGGTCTGTTGAAGCTTCCCGCTCCGTCGTCCCCCTCCGAGCCAGTACGGAACTCAGGCTTCTGGACCGCGTCTGTCCCAAGCGGCGTCGAACGAATGCTCGTCGTGCCGCTGCTGGGAATGAGCCGCGTACCCGCTCCCGCAGTGCCGACGAGCCACAGGGCCGCAGCCACCGCCGACGCGGCAGCCACGATCAGCCGTGCGTGCATTCTTGACATTGATCCCCCCGGTTGGGCTCCTGAACCGCCACGTCTCGATCGAGACGAGACGCTACCTCTGAGAGTGGTGACAACCTCAGCAAGCATCGCACAGCCTGACGTCCGCGATTCAAGACGTCAAGGGCTAATTGCAGCCGTGCCCGAAGCGGCGGGACGCGTGCCGTCGGCTCAACCGTTCGGACGGGCCATGCGGTGGTAGTCGAGCGCCTCGTCGAGCACGCTCTCCTCGACACCGGCTTCCCGCGCCACCTCGCGCAGCGGACGCCCGCTGCCCGAGGCGATCTTCACGATCTCGGCTGCCTTGTCGTAGCCGATGTACGGGTTGAGCGCCGTGGCCGCTGAAAGCGTCAGCTCCGCGTAGCGCTCGCACTGCTCGCGGTTCGGCTCGATCCCGTTGACGCACTTCTCGGCCAGAAGCCGCGAGGCGCTCGCGAGGAGGTGGACCGACTGGAGCAGGTTTCGCGCCAGCAACGGCACGAAGACGTTGAGCTCGAAGTGGCCCTGGAGACCGCCGACGGTGACGGCCGCGTCGTTTCCGATCACCTGGGCGGCCACCTGCGTCACGACCTCCGGGATGACGGGGTTGACCTTGCCCGGCATGATCGAGCTCCCCTTCTGCAACTCGGGAAGGAAGATCTCGGCGAGGCCGGCGCGCGGCCCAGAGCCCATCAAGCGCAGGTCGTTGGCGATCTTCGTCAGCGAGACCGCGACGACCTTGAGCGCGCCGGACGCCTCGACGAGGCCGTCGCGGGCCGCCTGCGCCTCGAACGGATCCGCCGGCGGCAGGATGGCGAGACCGGTGTCCGCCTGCAGCACGTCGCGCACCCTGGCCGCGAACTGCGGGTGGGTGTTCAGCCCGGTCCCGGTCGCCGTGCCGCCGAGCGGGATCTGGCCCAGTCGCGGCATTGCGTCGCGGACGCGCGCCGCACCCTGGTGCACCTGAGCTGCATACCCGCCGAACTCCTGACCGAGCGTCACCGGCACGGCGTCCATCAGGTGCGTCCGCCCCGACTTGACGACGTCGGCGAACTCACGCGCCTTCGCCTCGAGCGCTCCCGCGAGCTCGTCGAGAGCGGGAAGGAGGTCGTTTGCGAGGCGGTCGAGAGCCGCCAGGTGAACCGCCGACGGGAACACGTCGTTCGACGACTGCCCCATGTTGACGTCGTCGTTCGGGTGGACGTCGGCGCCCGCAAGCGTCGCGATCACCTCGTTGGCGTTGGTGTTGGAGCTCGTTCCGGAGCCGGTCTGGAAGACGTCGATCGGGAACTGGTCGTCGAGCTCGCCGGCGGCGACGCGATCCGCGGCGGCCGCAATTCGCTCCGCCTTCTCGCCGTCGAGCAGACCCAGCTCGGCGTTGACGCGGGCGGCAGCCGCCTTCAGGCGACCGAGCCAGCGCACGACGTGAACCGGGATCGGCTCGCCGGACACCGTGAAGTTGGCGATCGCCTTTCTGGTCTCGCCCCCCCAGAGCTCGGTCTCGTGCGCCGGCGTCGTCACGCGGTCGAGTGTAGAGAGTCGATCTCGCCGTGCGCCGCGGCCAGGAGCTCGTTCCAGGAGCAGAGCTTCACGCGCGGCCGCCCGAGCGGCTCACCCCGGGCACGCTCGACCGCGTCGATCGCCTCCCAGCCCGAGTACGTGACGATGCCGCCCACGCGTTCGGCGAGCAGCGTGTCGAGATCTGCAGACCGTTCGTCCGGCGCGGGCAACATCCCCGACCTCGCATCCCCCAGGAGCAGCTCGACGGTCTCGCTCGCATCCTTCTTGTTCGTGCCGATGACGCCGCTTGGGCCGCGTTTGATCCACCCAGTGCAGTAGACGCCGGGTATCGCCGCTCCGTCGGTATCGAGCACGCGGCCACCGTCGTTCGGGATCGTCCCGCCGCGCTCGTCGAAGGGGAGACCCGGCAGAACGACTCCCAGATACCCGACGCTGCGGAAGACGACGCCGCAAGGGATCACCTCGCGTTCGTCGGTCGGCTCCGCGCGAATGCGCCCGTTCGCGTCGCGCACGAGGACGTTCCTGACGATCTCGATTGCCTCGACCCGTCCTTCACCCAGGATCGCAACCGGCGAGACGCAGAAGCGAAGCCTGACGCTGCGCGGCTTGCCCACCGGAGCGCGGGCCGCGTACTCGCGCAGAATCTCCACGTTCCGCCGTGCGATCGGCGTCGCGTCGGCGAGCTCGGCCTCGCCTGCGGCATCGAGCTGGAGGTCGGCGGCCTCGACCATCACGTCGGCGCCGGCCAGCTCGCCCAGCTCCTGCAGCTCAGGGGTCGTGAACGCACCCTGCACCGGTCCGCGGCGCCCGAGCATCAGGATCTCTCGAATCCCGGCGCCGACGATTGCGTCGGCCGCGGGATCGGTCGTGTCGGTGGGGGCCAGCTCGGCCTCCGTCAGCGCCAGCATGCGGGCGACGTCGACGGCGACGTTCCCGTTCCCGACCACGACGGCGCGCTCGCTCGAGAGGTCGAAGGACAGATCCTGGAAATCGGGATGGCCGTTGTACCAGGCGACGAACGCCGTCGCCGGCCACGAGCCGGGAAGATCCTCCCCGGGGACGGCGAGATGCCGGTCGGTCTGCGCGCCGACCGCGTAGACGACTGCATCGAACGCACCGGCGAGCTCCTCGTGGGTGACGTCACGTCCGACCTCGACGTTGCCGAAGAAGCGAAAGCCCGGTCGCGCCGCGATGCGCTCGAACGCGCGCGAGACCGACTTGATGTTCGGATGGTCGGGTGCGACGCCGAGGCGGACGAGCCCCCACGGAGTCGGCAGCCGCTCGATCATGTCGACCTCGACCGTCGGCTCCTCGCTCTTCAAGAGCGCGTCGGCGGCATAGAAGCCCGCCGGCCCTGAACCTACGACCGCGACACGAAGATCAGCCACGGGGTGAATCTAGAGATTTCGCGAACGCGACTATCTAATGGCTGCAGCCGCTGCCGCAACCGGGCGCGTCGCCCGCTTCGCCCTCTTCCACCTGGAACGAGTGGCCGCAGCCGCACGAGGAGACGGCGTTCGGGTTGTCGATCTTGAACCCGGACTCTTGGAGGCCGGTGAGAAAGTCGACGGTGGCGCCTCGCAGGTACGGGGCGCTGTAGGGATCGACGACCACGCGCACGCCCTCGAGCGAGAGCTCGTGGTCGCCCTCCGCGGGCCCGGAGTCGAAGCCGAGCCCGTACTGGAAGCCGGAGCAGCCGCCGCCCTGAATGGCAACCCGGAGCACGAGCGCATCGGCGTCCGGCTCCTCCGCCATCAACTCCTTCACCTTCGCCGCAGCGAGCGGCGTCAGGTTCAGAAGCGACTCGGCCGTACCCTCGCTGGGGCGCTCCGCGATCTCCATACACGCATGGTATCGGACGGTGAAGAGGCCAGGTTGAGTGCGACTTTGTAACAGGCGATCACAAGCGTTCAAGGCGATTTCCGATGTCTTCGTGCGTCGGAAGCGAAGGTGCTAGGTTTCGCTCGTGGGCTTGTTGGCGCCCCACTCGTCGGGAAACGGATAGCGCATGCTCTCCAACTGGCTGCCGTTCCTCATCTATGGGTTCTTTGCGGCCGCGATCCCCGCCTCGATGCTCGCGTTCACCTTCCTGTTCGCGACACGCCCGCGCACGAAGGTGAAGCAGCAGCTGATGCCGTTCGAGTCCGGCGTCTCGGCGGGGGCGCCGAGCCAGCACAGGCGCTTCACCGTCAGCTTCTACCTGACGGCGATGCTGTTCATCCTCTTCGACATCGAGATCGTCTTTCTCTACCCCCTCGCGATCCAGCTCAACGCGCTCGGCTGGTTCGGTCTCACCGAGTTCCTCACGTTCATCGCCGTGCTCGCCGTGGCCTATGTCTACATCTGGCGGAAGGGGGCTCTGGAGTGGCACTAGCCAGACGCCGGTTGCCCCTGCTCAGCGACCGCCCGCTCGCGCAGGCGGGTCTCAATTCCGAGCGCGTGCTCTGGCCCACCAAGGGCCCGGGCGTGTTCGAGCAAGAGATCGAGAACATCGAGGACGCCCTCGGGCTGACGACGATGGAGAAGGCGGTCGCGTGGGCGCAGGCGAACTCCGTCTGGCCGGACACGTTCGGTCTCGCCTGCTGCGCGATGGAGATGATCTCGATCGTCGGCTCGCACCACGACATCGCGCGTTTCGGCATGGAGCGCTTTTCCTCGTCGCCGCGACAGGCAGACCTGCTGATCGTGTCGGGACGCGTGGTGCACAAGATGGCCGGGCCGCTGCGACAGGTCTACGACCAGATGCTCGAGCCGAAATGGGTGATCGCCATGGGCGCGTGCGCGAGCTCGGGTGGGATGTTCAACAACTACACGGTCCTGCAGGGCGTCGACAAGATCGTCCCTGTCGACATCCACGTCCCGGGCTGCCCCCCACGACCCGAGGCGCTGATCGAGGGCATCATCCGGTTGCACGAGAAGATCAAGGCGGGCGTGCCGCCGGCGTACGCCATCCGCGGGGTAGCCGAGTAGTGGGCGCGGCGGACTACGAGTCGGTGCCAGGTTTCGTGGAGACGAAGACCGCCTACGGGGAGACCACGATCGTCATCGACCCGGGGAGATTGCTGGACGCCTGCCACCACCTCCGCGACGAGGAAGGCTTCGCGTTCCTGTCCGACATCTCGGCCACCGACTACCTGGGCTGGGGCGACAAGCCGGTCGCGGGCTACATCGGCACTGCAGCTGGGCGCGACCTCAACGCACCGGGCTCGCAGGGCCTCGCACGCCTCCCCGAGCCGAAGCGCGCGCGCTTCTCGGTCAGCTACCACCTGCTCGAGCTCGCGCAGCCGCCACGCCGTGTGCGGCTCCAGGCCTGGCTGGAGGACGGCGTCGAGATCGACTCGGTCGTGCCCGTCTGGCCCACCGCCGACTGGCACGAGCGCGAAATCTGGGATCTGATGGGAATCCGCTTCCGCGGCCACCCCAACCTGGTTCGGATCCTCATGGACGACGACTGGGAGGGTCATCCGCTGCGCAAGGACTACCCGCTCGGCGGCGAGCCGGTTCGCTTCTCGGGGGCCGAGTGACGACGGTCGCCGGCATCGAGACCGGGGCCCGGATCTACCAGGGCACCCGCATCCCGAGCCCGATCCCGACCGTGCTCCAGGTCGACCCCGAGGAACACAACCTCGACGACATCCTCACCGTCAACTTCGGGCCCAACCATCCGTCGACGCACGGCGTGCTGCGCCTGATCGTCGACCTCGACGGCGAGCACGTGGCGGGCATCTCCGCCGTGATCGGCTATCTGCACACGGGCTTCGAGAAGACGATGGAGCAGAAGACCTGGTGGAAGTGCATGACGTATCCCGAGCGGATCGACTACGTCTCCTATCTCAACAACGGCCTCGTCTGGGTGCTGGCGGTCGAGAAGCTGCTCGGTATCGAGGTGCCCCGCAAGGCGACCTGGATGCGCATGTGCATGGCCGAGATCAACCGCCTGCACTCCCATCTGATCTGGCTCGGCACGTCCGCGCTCGAGATCGGCGCCATCTCGATGCTCTGGTACGCGTTCCGCGAGCGCGAGAAGACGGCCGAGATCTCGGAGCTCGTCGGCGGCACCCGCATGCACACGCGCTACTTCCAGGCGGGCGGCCTCGCCGAGGACATCCCACCCGGCTTTTTCCCCGTCGCCCGCGACTTCTGCACGCAGATGAGCGACGGGATCCGCGACTACGACACAATCCTGACGCAGAACAAGATCTGGCTCGAGCGGACGAAGGGCGTCGGCCTGCTCTCGGCGGACGATGCGATCGCGCTCGGACAATCAGGCCCCGTGGCCCGCGCGTCGGGGGTGGACTGGGACCTGCGCAAGAACCAGCCGTACCTCGCGTACGACGAGGTCGAGTTCGACATTCCCGTCTACCACGGCGGCGATGTCTTCGACCGCTATCTGGTGCACATCGAGGAGATGCGCGAGTCGGTGCGGATCATCCGCCAGTGCGTCGACCGGCTCGAGGAGATGGAAGGCGAGCCGTGGACCTCGGACGACCGCAAGGTCGTGCTCCCGCCCCGGCACGAGCTCCACACCTCGATGGAGACGCTGATCCACCACTTCAAGATCGTCACCGAGGGCTACACCGTCCCCGAGGGGGAGGTCTACGTCACGATCGAGTCGCCGCGCGGCGAGCTCGGGTGCTACGTGGTGTCCGAGGGCGGGCCGAAACCGTGGCGGGTGAAGTTCCGGGCCCCGAGCTTCGTCGCACTCGAGGCGACCGCGACGTGCATGCGCGACGCGGCCGTCGCTGATCTGATCGCGATCGTCGGCTCCCTCGACGGGGTCATGGGCGAGGTCGACAGGTAATGCCCGAGAGCGCCCTGTACGAGCGCATCCGGGAGGTACGCGCGCACTATCCGAGCTCGTTGTCGGCCGTCATGCCGGCACTGCAACTCGCCCAGTCCGAGCACGGCGGCTGGTTACCGCCGGAGGCATTCCGTGAGGTCGCGGATGCGCTCGATCTGACGCCCGCCTACTGCCTGTCGATCGCGTCGTTCTACGACATGTTCCGGCTCGAGCCCGTCGGCGAGACCCTCATCGAGGTCTGCACGAACATCTCATGCGGGCTCGCCGGAGCGCAGCAGGTCGTCGAAGGCTTCGAGCGCGAGCTGGGCATCACGGCCGGCGACACGTCGCGCGACGGGCGCTTTACGCTGCGTGCGGTCGAGTGCATCGGCGGCTGCGGCTGGGCCACCGTCGTCGCGGTGAACAACCGGCACCGCCTGCATGTCAAGCCCGAGGACGTGCCGGCGCTCGCCGCCGAGCTGCGCGGTGAAGCCGCCGAGGGAGACGATGGCGACGCCGGCTGAGGTCGTCTTCGCCGGGACGAACGGCGGCGCCGTCACCGACATCGCGGAGTACGAGGCGCGCAGCGGCTTCGAGGCGCTGGCGAAGGCGCGCGCGATGGCGCCGGACGACGTGATCGAGGAGCTCAACGCATCACAGCTGCGCGGGCGCGGCGGCGCCTTCTTCCCCACCGGGCGCAAGTGGAGCTTCCTCCCCAAGCCCGATCAGCTTGCGAAGCCGCACTACCTCGTCGTCAACGCGGACGAGTCGGAACCGGGCACGTTCAAGGACCGGGAAATCATGCTCCGCGTCCCCTACCGCTTCCTCGAGGGGTGCCTGATCGCGGCGCATGCGATCCAGTCCAGGCACGTCTTCATCTACATCCGCGGCGAGTACCAAGAGGAGTTCGAGGTGCTCCGCGACGCGCTCGCGGCGATGCGCAAGCGGAAGCTGCTCGGCGGCGTCACCTTCGTGCTCCACCGCGGTGCAGGTGCGTACATCTGCGGCGAGGAGACAGCGCTGCTCGAGTCGCTCGAGGGCAAGCGCGGACAGCCGCGCACCAAACCGCCGTTTCCGGCGATCGCGGGTCTCTACGCGGCGCCGACGGCGGTCAACAACGTCGAGTCGATCACGTCAGCCACCTCGGTGCTCGAACTGGGAGGCGCCGCCTACGCCGAGCTGGGCGTCAAGGACTCGACCGGTACGCGCGTGTTCTCGCTCTCGGGCGACGTCGTCAACGGCGGCAACTACGAGCTCCCGCACGGGTTCCCGCTGAAGGACCTGATCTACGACCTCGGGGGAGGCATCGGGGCCGGCCGCACGCTCAAGGCCGTCATCCCGGGCGGCTCGTCGACCGTCGTGCTGACAGCCGTGGAAGCGGAGGGAGCGACGCTCGACTTCGACTCGCTCACCTCGCTCGGAAGCGCCATCGGCTCTGCGGCGGTGATCGCGATCGACGACCGCTGCTGCATGGTGCAGCTCGGGATCCGCGTCTCGCAGTTCTACGAACACGAGTCCTGCGGCAAGTGCACGCCGTGCCGCGTCGGAACGCGCTGGCTGACGCAGATCCTGCAGAAGATCGAGGAGGGCCGGGCGTCGCAGGCCGACTTCGACCTGCTGCTGGACGTCTGCGATCGGATCCTGGGGAAGTGCCTCTGCCCACTCGGTGACTCCGACGCGATCGCCGTCGCGAGCTACGTCGACAAGTTCCGAAGCGAGTTCCAGGCCCACATCGACCTCGGCCGCTGCCCCTTCGACGGCGGATCGTCGCTCGAGGGGATCCTGGCGCCGGTCGCCATGCACGCGCATGCAGGTCACGAGGCGGTGCACGCGTGACGAAGCAAGTAACAGTCTGTTACAAGGTTGGTCTGACGCTGTGAGCGACGGCGTGAAGCTGACGGTGGACGGCCGCCAGATCGAGGTCGCAAAGGGCACCGGACTCGTCGAGACCGCCGCTGCCGCCGGAGTCGAGATCCCCGTCTTCTGCTACGAGCCGCGCCTCGGGCCGCCGGTGGGCGCGTGCCGTATGTGCCTCGTCGAGATCGAGGGGCTGCCGAAGCTCCAGGCCGCCTGCACGCTCACCGCTCAGGACGGCATGGTGATCAAGACGGCGGCCACCTCGGACAAGGCGGCAGCCGGCCAGAACGCAACGCTCGAGTTCATCCTCGCCAACCACCCGCTCGACTGCCCCGTCTGCGACAAGGGCGGCGAGTGCCCGCTGCAGGACCTGACCTTCCGCTACGGCCCCGGCAGCACGCGCATGAGCTTCTCCAAGGTGACCTTCGACAAGCCGATCCCGGTGTCGCCCTTGATCGCGCTCGACCGCGAGCGCTGCATCCTCTGCTACCGCTGCACGCGCTTCTCGCAGGAAGTGGCAGAGGACGGGCAGCTCGTTGCGATCAATCGCGGCGCCCACTCCCAGATCGCAACGTTCGACGACGAGCCGTACCGTGCCCCGTTCTCCGGCAACGTCGTCGAGCTCTGCCCCGTCGGCGCACTCACCTCGACGCAGTACCGCTTCGAGGCGAGGCCCTGGGACATCCAGCAGGTGCCGACGGTGTGCGGCCTCTGCCCGGTCGGGTGCAACACGTCGGTGACGACGCGCGAGGGCAAGGTCAAGCGCGTTCTCTCGCGCAACCACCCCGAAGTCGACGGCGGGTGGCTCTGTGACAAGGGCCGCTTCTCCTACCCGCACCTCTACTCGCCGGATCGGATCACGGAGCCGCTGCGCCGCGTCGACCGGATGGGGCTCGAGCCCATCTCGTGGGACTCCGCTCTCGACGAGGCGGAGCGGCTGCTGCGTGGCGCGGAGGGGAGCATCGTCACCGCGCTCTCCGGCTCGGAGACGATCGAGCAGGCGTACGCGCTGGCGCGGCTGCTGCGCGGCGGGCTCGGAGCGCACTCGGCCGTTCTGCCGGAGTCGACGTCTCGGACACTGGAGGCGTTCAGGCTGCCGCTCTCGGCGATCGCGCACGCGGAGCTGGTCGTTGTCGTCGGCGACGACGCGATCGCCGACCGCGCGCCCGTCGTCGACCTCTGGCTCAAGGCAGCACGGCGCAACGGCGCCGACGTCGTCACGCTGAGCCCGGCCGGGACCGAGCACACCGCGCCAGGCGCCGCGAGCGACGCACTCCATGACCTCACCGAGCCCGAAAGCACGCTCGGCAAACGGCTGCGCGCATCCGAACGAGCGGTGCTCATCTGGTCGGGCCCGGGTGGCGGTGGAGGCGCGCGTGTCGCCGAGACGGCGCATGCGCTCGGTTTCGAGGGAAAGCCAGGCTGCGGCGCCTTCCACCTCCCGGCGACGCCCAACGGACGTGGCGTGGCCATGGCCTGGGCAGCGGCATCTGACGCCGACGAGACGGATCCGGGCCACATCGGGCTGCTGCTCGTGATCGGCGACGACGCCGCCGCCTCACCGGGCGTCCGCTCGCTCGCCGAACACGCCGACGCCGTCATCGTCGTGTCGATGTTCCAGGGGATCGCGATCGGCTGGGCCGACCTCGTGCTGCCGGGAACGGCCATGCTCGAGCGGGACGGCACGTTGCTCAACCTGGAGGGCCGGTTGCAGCGCCTCCGCCGGGCAGCGGTACCGCCCGTTCCCGACGAGCTCGCCTGGATCGCGAAGCTCGCCGGCCGCTTCCGCGTCGACATCTCGCCGCACGCATCGGCGCTCTTCGAGGAAGTGTCGGAGCGCTGTTTCGCGAGTGTTGGCGCCGGAGTCATGGGTGAGCACGCACGGCTCGCGGCGAGAGCGCCCTACGAGACACCAGAGGCCGCGACCACCACGGCAACGGTTGCGGTCCCGGTGCCCGACGAGCACTTCCTGGGCGAGCTCAGGCTCGTCCGCTACAGCCCGCTCTTTGCCGGCCCGGTTGTCGAGCGGGTCGAGGAGCTCGAGTTCCTTCGCCCGCCTGCAGAGATCGAGCTGGCGACCGCAGACGCGGAGCGCCGCGAGATCGCGAACGGCGACCTCGTCCAGGTGAAGTCGAACGGGACGAGTCTGGCGCTGCGCGCGCGGCTGGATAAGCGTTTGATGCCAGGGGTCGTACGGATCGCGGAAGAGCACGCCGGTGACCTCCATCCGACAGTCGAAGTGTTGAAGGCATGACGCCGGCGATCCTCCTGGACGTCAACGGCGAGCCGTGGTGGATCACGATCATCAAGGCCTTCCTGATCATCAACCTCGTCCTCGTCACGTTCGCGTACCTGACGCTTGCCGAGCGCAAGGTGATGGGACGGATGCAGCTCCGCTACGGCCCGAACCGCGCAGGCCCGTTCGGCCTGCTGCAGCCGATCGCCGATCTGCTCAAGCTGATCCGCAAGGAGAGCTTCTTCCCAGCTGCGGCCGTTGACGTCCTCTACCTCTTCTCGCCGTTCGTCGCCGCGTTCGCCGCACTCTCGACGTTCTCCGTGATCCCCTGGGGCCCGGGCTGGAACGTCGGCCGCTATCACGTCAACGGCTTCGTGGCGAACGTTCCGATCGCGCTGATCCTGATGTTCGCCCTCGGCTCGATCGGGATCTACGGGTTCATCGTCGGCGGCTGGGCGTCCGATTCCAAGTACGCCCTCCTCGGCTCGATGCGCACGTGCGCGCAGCTGGTCTCGTACGAGGTCTCGCTCGCGCTCTCGGTGCTCGGCGTGATCATGATGGCGCGCACGCTGTCGCTGACCGGCGTCGTCGAGGCGCAGTACCACGACGTCTGGTACATCGGGCCGCAGTTCGTCGGCTTCCTGGTCTTCATGCTGGCGGGCACGGCCGAGACGGCGCGCGCGCCGTTCGACCTGCCGGAGGCCGAGCAGGAGCTCGTTGCGGGCTACCACACCGAATACGGCGGGATGCGCTTCGGGCTCTTCACGATGAGCGAGTACATCAACCTGATCACGCTTTCCGGGCTCGCCGTGACGCTCTTCCTCGGCGGCTGGCACGGGCCGTGGCTGCAGTCGATCGGGCCGGTCTGGTTCCTGCTGAAGCTCTTCGTGCTTCTCTTCGTGTTCATCTGGATGCGAACGACGCTGCCGCGCCTTCGCTACGACCAGCTGATGCGGTTCGGCTGGAAGGTGCTCCTGCCCGTCGCGACGCTGAACGCAGTCGTGACCGCGATCGTGGTGGTGGCGGTCTGATGGCCCAGCCGGTGGGAACGCTCAAGGGCTTCGCCGTCACCTTCCGGCAGATCTTCAAGAAGCCGATCACGCAGCAGTACCCGGAGTACAAGCGTCCGGTCTACCCGCGCTTTCGCGGCCGCCACCGCCTGCACCGCTTCGAGAACGGGCTCGAGAAGTGCGTCGGCTGCTCGCTCTGCGCCGCCGCCTGCCCCGCCGACTGCATCCGGGTCGTCGCTGCCGAGAACACCGCCGACAACCGCGTCTCGGCGGGTGAGCGATACGCCCGCATCTACGAGATCAACCTCAGCCGCTGCATCTTCTGCGGCTACTGCGAGCTCGCATGCCCGTTCGACGCGATTACGCTCGGGAACGAGTTCGTTTTTTTTAAGGATTCGGGCACCGCCCAGATCTACACGAAGGACATGCTGCTCGCGGAGCCGATCAAGCAGGTGCCGGTC
>JACXTT010006156.1_pt1 | contig 17210 bp, 27 predicted proteins | sample 9270951 | NCBI WGS metagenome assembly JACXTT01 (sample SAMN15532306, study PRJNA645909) | rock metagenome | isolation source: weathered quartz diorite | place: Puerto Rico | collected 2017-06-21 | reverse complement strand
ACTTAACTTCAAGCGCCGCATGTCTGGGGGCGGATCGGGCCTGGTGGTCCGACTGGTCTTCAAAACCAGCTGGGGTCCGTTAGGACCTCGGTAGGTTCGATCCCTACCCGCTCCCGCCAGCCCCCTACCAAGACAAGCGGGCGCAGACTATCGAGTTAGGCGCCCTTCGCGAGCGAGAGCGTCGGCGCACCGGCGGGACTTTCGGCGGGACTTCCGAATAGCACCGCCGTCATCGCCGCCGTGTTCACCCCGCGGTCTCGCTGCTTCACGTACCGCGCGGTCATCGCCGCCGTCTTGTGCCGCATGCCGACCTGCACGACCGACTGCGGCACGCCGGCGTTGACGAGCCACTGACCGAACGCGTGGCGCAAGTCGTAGAGTCGGAGCTCGGGCGCGCCGGCCTTCACGGCGGCCGCCTTCCACCTGCGGTAGAGATACCCCGGCGTGAAGGTGCACGGGACCGCCTGGCGCGCGTAAGTCCACAACTCCGGCGAGAGCGGGATCGCCGTCAGCCCCTCGCGCCCCTTCTTGTGCCCTTGAACGACGACCGCCTTGCGCTCGGGCGCGAGCCGCGCCGTCGGCATCACGCCCGGCTCGAGCCCTGTCCCGACCATGAGCACATAGATGGGCCGGAGCGGCTCGGGGACGTGGCCCAGGACCTCCCAGAACCGCGCCGGCGTCAGGTCGGGCACGCGGCCCTCGCCCTCGTCGGCGTGCGGGAGCTTCGCCATCACGCTGCGCCGCGTTGGATCGTACTTGTCGCCGAGCGCCATGGAGAGAAACCGTGACAGTGCCCCCCGCATCCGGTTCCACATCACCGGGCCCGTGGGCCAGCGGTTGTACACCGCTTGCCAGTCCACGAGCGTCAGCCCGCGGACGGTGATGTTCTCGGCGAGCTCGTTGGTGCGCTTGAGCGCGGCCATCATGCGCTTGTAGTGGTCTCGGGTCCCTGGGGCCTTTGCCGAGCCGGGCAGCCACTCGTTGACCGCCTCCCAGAAGCGGCGGTCGAGCACGACGTCGTTGACGGCGAACGTCAGCTTACCGGCGCAGTGAGCGGCGTAGGCCTGGCCGATGCCGAGGCGGTTCGCGGCGATCGCGTTCAGGATCTCGAGCCGCCCCGTGTCGTGCAGCCAGGTCAGGAAGTCATTGCGCGCGCGGTGCTCGGCTGGCGTCGTCGCGCCGCTCGAGCGGTTGATGCGAACGCCGTCGAACACGCGATCCACCTTGAAGCACTTGCTCATCGTCCCTCCGCGTTGGGGTCGCGCGATCATACGAGGGGCGCGTGAGCCCGCGAAAGCCGGAACGTTTGCCGAACACTTCCGCGTTGTCACGCCGAGCTCCCCTCGATCCAACGGAGGACGTCGCTGCGATACCACCGCTTGGTCCGCTGGCCTAGGCTGAGCTTACCGGGCACATTTCGTAACGCCCACTGCGGCGTCACGCCCCCGACCAAGTCCGCGACTTGTTGCGGGGTCATGAGTGGACCGCGGTCGCTGGAAGGAAGCTCGAGCCTTCTCGGGGTCAAGGCGCTACTCAATCGGCGGCCGTTCGTTTGCCTGAGACCAACCTAGACCCAGTTGCGCGCAAGGTAGAGAGCTCTCTCCTTCGCGCCGAACGCTCGTTCCACCGCGGCGCGCGAGCCGCTCGAGCGATGCATCGAACTTCTGGTCGCCGGTCAGCGGGATTCGCACCAGCCCGCCCATCGTTGCGACGAGCAGTTCGCCGCGCGCGCGGCTCATGGCGCCTCACCCCCGCCGGGGAGAACGCGCTTGGCCTTGAACTTCTCCATCACCGCGGCGAGCTTCTCCGGCTCACCGTTCGGAACGCCCGCCGTTGCCGTTTCTCCCGCCTCTCCCCGTCCGTCAGGACGGGCTCTCCAACCTCTGAGGTTGGAGTTCCTCCCCCCTCTGGGGGGAGGGGAGGTGGGAGTAGTACTCCTACCGTAGTCATCTCCTTCGACGTCGTTTACGCCGGTTTGAGCACGATTCTCGGGCCTAGGTGGTTGCGTAGAACACGCCGGACCGGCGTAAACGGCGTAGGACGAGGGGTCCGGGCCTTCGACGTCGTTTACGCCGGTTTGAGCACGATTCTCGGCGGGAAGGGCGTTCGCGGCATCCCTCGAAACACCGTGTGGGCCTTCGACGCCGTTTACGCCGGTCACCTCGCTCGAAATGCCGCTCCGAACTCGGCGGATATGAGCGTCGAGCCGTTCGGCGAGGTCGGCGACTACTCCGACGCTCGGGCGCGCCGTCGATGGGATACAATCAGCCGGGAGCACCGCGAAGTACGTCGCCGTCCGGCCGTTGAGCCGCGCCCCGGTGGAAAGCAGACCGAGGCGCACCAGCTCGCGCCGATCGCGTTCCACGGATTCGCGACACCGACCAATCCGCTGTCCAAGCTGGCCGGCGCCGATGAACGCGCCCTCGGGCCCGAGGTCGAGCTCTAGGTGTTCGAGCCAGGTGAGCTTGATCCCCTCGCCCAACATGAGGCAAGCCTTCACCACGCGCCTAGCGCAGTAGGGCAGCTTCGCAGGTCGGGCGGCCACTGTCAGGTCCGTATTACTCCGTCGGCCGCGCCGAGACGGGGACGGAGAGGGGCGACGCAGGCGTCGCCGTCGCCGCCAGGTCGGACAGCCAGTGCTTCGCGGCGGTCTCGACGACGGCGGACCGCGTGCTGTTGAGCTGATCGACCAAGCGGTCCAAACGCTCCACCACGGCGCGGTCGATGTACACGCAGATCGCAACCTTCTTCACGCTCATGTTTTCCGTCCCTTGAGGAGGGCGCTGATTCGAGAAATGACCACCTCCGCCGCAACCGCGGCGGCGACGTCAATTGCGAGGTCCTTGAGCCCGAATCCACAGCCGGGCTTCCCCAGGCAAGAGGGGCGAACCGTGTGAACGTCGACGTCCCACTGGGCGAGTTCGACGACGGCACCGGTGAACGCCACGAAGGCGACGCGCTGCGCCGGCCTCTTGATGACGAGCCTAGCGGCCACGTCGAGGACCGCGCCGCCGGCGGCGTGTTGGACGACGTCGCGACAGGTGAGGCAGTGGTCGGGATCGAGGAATTGCCCAGAAGCGCGGGCCGCGCAAAGGGCCAGGGCGAGGATGATGAGCACAGCGATCCCCAGGGCCCGTGTCTTGGCGGGCGCTAGGTGGAGCGCCTGTTGACGGTCTTGAGTTGTGGGTACTTCAGCGGGGGACAACGACGGAGCCGATTCGGGCTCCGAGTACACCAGAAACGCTCCTTTCGTTTATTTACGACGAGTGCCTATCGCGATTATAAGTGGGACCCCAAAGCCTCGGAAGTCCCCTCGAGCTCGCTGCACACCTCGGAAATGACCTCTGCCCAATCGTTCGGCGGCGTCCAATTCCGAATGAGTTCGACACTCGAATACCAAGGTCCTCCCCGCGGCACGCGGCGATGGCGCGCGTCCGGTTCGAGCCAGGGCACTTGCTTGTTGTCGGCGGCGAGCAGATATGTCGGGCGTCCGAGCGTCGCGGCCAGGTGGAACACAGCGGTGTCGCTCGAAACCACGGCGTCGCATTGCTGGACGACTCCGGCTGTATCGGCCCAATCACAAACCCCGAGGTCCGCAAGACCCAGCACGTCTTTTCCTTCCGGAAGCTCTCGGAGCTCGGCTACGCTGGCTGGCGTGTCGTGCAACGCGATGAACTGGACGCCCGACATCGCCAGCAGCGGCCGCAGGGCTTCGACGGGGACAGCGCGAGGATCGCGACGCGGCCCCGTGCTCCCGTGCCAGCAAAGGCCAATCCGAAAGCCGTCGGCCTCGGGCACTCGGATGTAGGGGTCCCACCACAGCGGCGCCGGCCGCACGCCGCGAAATAGTTCCAAGACGATCCGCTCACCGTCGCGCAGCGACGCACTGTAACCGATGACGTCCTGAGTGCCGTAGTCGTCTCCGCGCCAAAGCCGCAGCGCCCTCGCCCGGTCTCGCGGGTCCACTTCGTTCACCGTGGCCACCGGCATCCCTAGCAGCCCAAACAGTCGCTTCAACGACGGCCGCACGACGAGGGTGAGGCCCGGAATCGCCGCGGCGGCCGGCGGCACAAACCGCGACTCAGCGATGTGGTCGCCGAAACCGCCAATGGCGAACTCGAGCAGCGGCATCAGATGGTCACCGGTTCGACAATGACGTTACGACCGGAGAGGTCCCGCAGCACGTTCGCGAGTGCGTCTTGGTTCCGAGTGTCCTCGAACAGCGCGCTGACCATGCCGTCACCGTGGAGTTCGAGCACGATCGTTCCCGAGCCCGGCCCCTCTGGCGACGTCGGCGCCGGCGCCGCGGCCGCCCCTCCACCACCGCCACCGGTCAAGTTTTGCTGGACGCTCTGCTCTGCGGCATGCGCGAACACCTTGCCTAGGGCTATGAGCGCGATGCCGGCGCCGATCGCTAGTAGGGGATTCGCTGCGAATTTCTGGATAGCCGCACCGACCGTGCCGAAGCCGATGCTGAGCAGTCCCAGCGCAATTGCTGCCTTTCCGACTTGCTGCAGCACACCGCCGATAACTGCGGCCAACGCCCGCCCGAAGTTGCTGAATCCGCCTGAGACGCCGGAGAGCATGTCGCCGATTGCGCCCCCAAAGGCGGCGATCGTATCCTGCAGGCCGCCGAGAAGGTCTTGGATCACGCCGGCCTCAATCTCGAGGATCTTCGACGCCTGCTGCATGGTGATAGCGCCGCTGGCGACCTGGTTGGCGAGCTCCTGCGCGGCCGCGTAGGTGAGCAGGCCGTTGGACACGGCGCCCAGGGCCTGGTCGTAGGTCCGGGCTGCATCATCGGCGCGCTGCCACATCGCGGCGAGCTGCCCAAGTGGCATAACCATCCCTTCAAACTGTGCGCGCATCTCGGGACTGAGCTTGGCCACGCCGTCGAGCTGCTGCTTTAGGAGCCGCGCCTGCTCGGCGAAGGCATTGAAGCGCGGGCCGATCGCGGCGCTCATCGTCGCGAGCTCTCGCATCCCTTGGTTGTAGCGGTCGATCACGTCGCGGACCGCCTGGAACACGGCGCCGTGCTCCTGGACCGCCTGCGTGCCGCTGCGCAGCCCCTTCTCGAGCTCTTGGATGCGCTCGGCGGAGTGCGCCAGCGACCGATCGGCCCACGCGTCGAAATCGGCCCGCAACTTCTTGACTGAGTCTCCGAGCACCGGTATCCAGCCTACGAGCGTCTCTAGGACACCGATCAGCCCATCGACAGCCCCGAACACAGCCTCCTTGATTGCGGTCCAAACGAGCACCATCCGGAGCTTGACCTGCTCCCAGTGCGTGATGACGTAGAGGCCGGCCGCCGCGAAGGCCGCGATCGCGACGACGGCGAGACCAACCGGACTCGTGATCGCCGCAAACAGGCTCGGAATCGCGCCGAGCACCTTGATCAGTTTCCCGACGACTAGGACCGTTGGCCCGAGGGCTGCGAGGAACAGGAGTGTGGTCGTGATGGCCTTCTGGACGCCCGAAGGAAGCCGAGAGAAGGCCTCCACGATGGACAGCACGTAGGTAATGACCGAGCGCGCAACGCCGATCAGCTGTAGGAACATCGGCGTCAGGTCCTTCCCGAGCGCGACGCCGACGTCGCGAACCCTCGCCTTCAGTTGCTCCCAAGCCGTGAACAGCGGGCCGAAGGACCGATGGGACTCGTCGAGCGCGGCCTTGAACGCCGCGGCGCCGGCCGCGAGCAGCGGTAGCGAAATGGCCTGCGAAATCTCGAGGCCGGCCTTCGCGATACGGCGGCCGACGCGCTCCGTCCGACGCGCTACGTCCTCCATTTGTCGGTGATAGTCGGCGGTTACGGCGCTGAGCCTAACTTCAAGGGACGCGATGGTCACAAGACAATCCTCCGCCCGATTTCGGGGTGTTGATTCACCCACCTCACGAGCTCTTTGTTGGACGCCCGCTCGGTCAACTGGTGGGCTCGGAGACAGCGGCCAATCAGCGTCGCGTCGGGAGGCGACATCCTAAGGGCTGCGGCGAGCTCCGTCGCCGTCTTGGCGACGTCGTCGAGCTTGGTGGCGGGATCCGGTCCAGGGTTCACAATTCCTCCTGCGACGGTTAACGACGAACCTTCCGGCCTGTGAGCAGTTCGATGACCCGGTCACGCACATTGAAGTGTTCCTGTTGGGCTTTCACGAACCGGCGCAAGACTCGATCGACCGCAGCCGCTGGCGCGCTGCCGGGCGCAGTGAAGTGTTTCAACACTGCGGCCACATCGTTCGCGGCCTCAGCGAGCTCCTCGAGGACGGCAACGGGATCCGGCTTCACGCCTCCTCCCACAGGCGCGCGGGCCAGGGCTTCCGCCCCGGATGCGTCGCGCTGTATTCCTCGAGCAGCTCATCGCGGTGTGACCGCCAGGCCGTTCGGGCCTCGGCCGCCGAGGCGAAGACGATGCGATGCGCGTAGGTGCACGGTCCATCGTTGGCCATCGTATCGAGCCGGGCGAACTCAGTGAAAAACCAAGCGCGCTGATCGGGCGTGAGCCGGTCCACGGCACCGGTCCGCGGCTTCGGGATTCGGAGACGCCGCGGCATCAGCGCATCCGGCGCAGCGCCGGAGGCCGCGCAGGCTCGGGTGGTGCGGCACAGTCAAGGTCGAGCTCGCGGACGCACTGACGGAAAGCGGCGCGGCTGTCTCGCTCAACAGCAACCGCAGGATGGACCTTCGGAACCCCGTGGCGATCCGCGACGGTCAGTCCCTCGCGCTCGAGGATCTCGCGGGCGGCGACGGTGCGATCCCAGCTCTCGCACGCCAAGGTGAGCAGACGCACGTGATGTGCGTCCAGTTCCCACGTCGTAACGACCTCGATGAACCAAGCTTGTGTCTCCGGTCGCAGATGCGCCGGCGCGGTGGGTTTGGTGCGCTCTAGGTGGGGCTTTGCCGCCATTGCGCCATTACTCCTGTTCTTGTCTCATTCGTTCGAGTCGGCTCTCATCGACCACAATCGGGGTGCATCGACCGCAATCCGAGCGTATCGCGTTCATTCGGGGACACGTGCACGAAAAAAGACCTGCCGAGCGGTCTCTGTGGGTGTGTGGCTAGAGATTCGACCCACCCCCCACAGAGCTTTTTTCGGAGGGCCGGGCCCAGGGCAGCGGGGCCAACCGCTGCACCCGGCTTGCGCGTGGCGGTGAGACCACGACCCGGCCCACTCAGCGACGGGGAAGGTGCCAGGCTCGAGGCTGCGGGCAAGGACCGCCGCTCACGAGTTGCCCGCTGGTTACCCAGCGACCCGGCCCTACCCGCGATCCCGCGTGGCTCGCTCGCGCACTGTTGCATGTTCGTGTCGTTGCGTCGGAAGCTCGGGCAGGCCCGCGAGCCTACAGCGGAGAGCGAACACTTCACCTCGCAGACGATCGACCGACCTCTTCACCATCGCTCGTAGCCAGTGGGGCTCGCCCCGCCGTTCCATCGTGTCGAGCGCTTGCTGGGTCGAGGCCAGGCTGCCCTTCGCGAGTTCAATCTCGCGCCCCAACAATCTCTGCTCGATGTGGTCCATGGCCCTTACACGATCCTCCGCCGACCGACCGCCTCGAGCGCCCTCACGTGGCTGGACCGGGCCTCGCCGAGTGCAAACTCGGCTTGCTCGAACAGACCCTTGGCCCTTTCCGCGGCGGCGCGACGGATGGGGAGCTCGAGGATCGCACGCCGGCGGGATTCGTCGAGGCCCCGCAGGGGCTCGATGTCGAGTTCATCGCCTGCGAGTAATCGGCTGGCCGCGGCCTCTTGAAGCACGCGCACGTCGGCATCGATCGCGGTAACGCGGCCGGCCACAGCATCGGCCTCGGCCTTCAGTTTGTGGAACCGCTCGGCCGCAGCGTCACGCGCAGCCACACGTCGCTCGATTTCCTCGGCCATCCGCTTCGTAACATCGGCGGCCGCTTGTCTGAGGTCGTTCATTGCCCTCCTTCGTGGGAACGGCGGTTCAGTTCGTCGGCGATCGCGAGGCCCGCACTCCGCAGAAACTTGGCCACCGGCGTTCCTTGTGCTGCGGCGCGAATTGTTGCGAGCTCGTCCCTGTGAAGACGCACAAGCGCTGCCTCTCCCCGGCGTTCCGACCGTTCGATTTGCTCGTCCATCACTGTCCTCCGGATTATCGCGCTTATCGCTTGCCTAAAGACGATCATAAGGGGGGGAACACATGCTAGCGCTAGCCCCTCGTTGCTCTCGTGCGGCTTCGTGTGTACGGGATTCGCATCAGGTACAGCGCAACGTCGGGATGCGGTAACGCGATTCTCGTGGGGGGGCGTGTTGGATTTCAGGAGCATTGATCTGCGACAGCATTGTAGCTACCAACACGCATGGCGTATGATGACATTTCGTCTCATGGAGCAAGCGTCATTGTTCGACGACGGCCAGAGGACTCGACACGAGTTTGCGCGGTACTCGGAGTCGGACTTCTCGTTTCTGAACAGCTCGGCTTGGCCCGAAGCCGTCCGGGTTCGCGGTCAACTTGAAGAGTGGTTTGGACGCTATCCGGCTGCCGCCGAGGACCCGGTTCGCGAGCGACGCGATCTCCGCGGGCGCCTCCGCTCAACACGAGACATCTACCATGCAGGAGCGTTCTTCGAGCTAGTGCTTCACGAGCTCCTTCTGAAGCTGGACTGTCGATTGGAGGTCCACCCACGCATATCCGTTTCCGGCAATCGACCCGACTTCTTGGTCACGCCACTCATCGGAGCGCCGTTCTACCTCGAGGCGGTGGTTGCCACCGGCGAATCGAAGGAGGAAGCTGCGGCGAAGGCGAGACTCAACCAAGTCTACGATCTCCTGAACCGGCTGGAGTCGCCCAACTTCTTCATCCACGTAAGAGTGGACGGCAAACTACAGGTTCAACCGCCGGTTGGCCGGTTGCGCCGCTTCCTGGAGAAGCAGTTGTCGGCGCTGGATCCCGATGAGATGACGGGGTTACTGCGGCAGGGCCTTGATTCCCTTCCAAGCTGGCACTGGCAGCACGAGGGCTGCCGGTTCGTGTTTCAGCCAATCCCCATTACGAAGACAGAGAGACGCGGTGGTGTTGGGCATCGCCCGGTAGGGTCCACGTCCGAGGGCGCAAAGATGATTGATCCTAGAACGCCGCTTCGGGATGCGATCATGGCAAAGGCAGAGCGGCTCAAGGGCCTAGAAGCGCCACTGGTGATTGCCGTGAACGCCCTCGACTCTTTTGTAGATCGCGACGCCATCTTGGAGGCGTTGTTCGGCCGAGAGGCGATTCGCGTGCGAGCTCTAGACGTCGGCAGTAGTGAGCCCGAGCCCTTCAGAATTCTCGACGGAGCCTTCACCACGCCATCCGGACCGCGCTATAGACGAGTGAGCGGTGTTCTGATAGCCCAGTCCCTCAACCATTGGTCGATCGGCTCAGCTGCGGATCTGTGTTTGTATCACAATCCGTACGCCGCTCGTCCATTGGGAAGCGAATTGGACAGGCTGCGTCGCGCCGTACCACAAGACGGTGTAATGAGGTGGGAGGACGGTGATGGGCTGGCCAGTCTTCTGGAGCTTCCGATGGGCTGGCCCTAACGGGGTCTGACCACGGTCGTAGAGTCGCGAGGTGAAGGCGTCGCATTGGGCGAGCGATTCAGTCGGGACCAAAGCTGTTCGATCCCAACAATCACAGCTGCAACGAGCAAAATGGCCACGAGAGGTCTCAAGACGTCCCACAGGGTGACCCACCTCGCGTCCACAGACTCTCGCATGCGGACTACCGCCCGGCCCTTGCTTAGTATGACCGACGGGGTTTCTGCGAACTCGTGGCGAGCCCACGCCACAACATTCACGGTTTCGCCCGGTCGAACATCGCCGACGGCAGCACGATCCTTTTCAAACACGTCCCGGGCCCCGGCTCGCTCCACCGCGATTTGAACGCCCCCAGGTACGTAAAGCTCAATACCATCTGCACGCTCATGGCCGTGATTGGTAAGCGTGAGACGCCAGCAGGTGGTGACATCACGCATCGAGCGAACGCCAAACAGCTTGTCCAGAGTCTGGATGCGGCGTTGAATTTCTTCGGCCACTCGAACAGGGGGCTTCTCGATGTCCCAAGGTTCCAGCAACTCAGACAGCTCGGAGACGGCCCGCTGAGCTGTCACCGGCAACTCGAATGGATACTTCGTAACTACGACACGTAGGTTGGAGCGGGAACGAACAAATTGGAGTATGCCGATCGCGGCCAGTATCACCGTCGCGGCGGCGCCGGCGCCCACCCAGAATGTGGCCATCAGGCCACTAAGCTAAGGGGATTTCGAACCAAACAGAACGGATCCCCGTCGCGTAGTTCCACATTGCGTGGCCGCGATCCAAGCGTTGACGATCTGTTGAGACTCCTAAGGAGAATGGGGATGAGGAGAATGGGGATATGAACGGGGGCCTCGTCCTTATCCCTATCCCTATCCCAGCCGCGATTGACGCCGCGCTCCTGCGTGACGTGGGGCGCCTGACCGCCTGGCTCGAAAGGCAGGTGCGAGCGGCCGAACGGCTTGTCGACTATGCGATCATGGTTGCCGGGAAGCCGGCCCCTAACTAGGGGAGCCTGTCGCACCCCCGCCCCTACGTGCCGCAAAAACGCCCTAACGCCCCTCGGCACTTGGCGGCATGTTTCGCGACGACCTTCAAGCTGGGTGAAGACTGTGTCTCAACTCCTCGCGCTCGCGCTGGTGGTGGTCGCCCAGGGGCCGATTACGGCGAGGGACTTTGAACAGCCGAAACCACTTGACCCGTGGCTCGTCGTCGCTGTTGTGGCCGTGTTGGGCCTACTCGGAGTCATATCGACGCGGGGATTGAGAGATCCGGTCCCAACCTTTCGGCGGGCCGTATCGTGGCTCCGAACCCGTCGCGTCGTCATCGCTGTCGGTCTGATCGTCTGGGGCTTCGCGGGTGCCTATCCCCCGTGGCACGCGCGCTACCCTCAGGAGGTCGTGTCGTGCGGCTTCGGACCCGTATGGTCTGGGCCCTCACCGTCGTACCCGTATGACCAGTACTGTGGATCCGGACGCGCACAAATTGACCTGCCGCGGTTGTTGGTCGAGTGGGCAGTGGTCGCGGGAGTGACGGGCGGATTAGCCGCACTCGCTAGGCGCCAGGACCCCACGAATCATCAAGGGTGATCCGCCGCGAGTTGCTGGCGGACATGGGAGAAGTCGAGGGGCGCGTCCACCAAACGCGGTAACGCGACGTTACCACGTTACGCCGACCTGGGCGTGGACAAGATGCAGGCCCACCGCTGCGGCTGCGTGCTCGCGGGCTTGCCCCTTTACAGGGTGACGACTACAAGCCGTGAGGGGCCATGAGCGTCGCGGACGTTTTCAAGACCGCGCTTGCAGTCCTCGCGTCAGTCGGCGGAGGAGGTGCAATCGTGTTGGGGCTGTCGGGCTGGCTCGGCAAGGTGTGGGCCGAGCGGCTCATGGAGCGAGAGCGCCAGGACTACCGGAAGGAGCTCGAGCGGCTGCGGGCCGACCTGGACCGAGAGAACGCCACTGCCCTCGAGCGGGTCCGCGCTGAATGGGAGGTGCTCAAGACGAAGGCGCTCGGCGCGCATGCCGAGAAAATTGCGCACTACCAGATGTTCATTGACATCCTAGCGCCCATGGCGGCGGACGTAGCCTCGGCCGCGCTAGGTGTCACGTTTTCGCCCGAACAGGTCAACGCCAAGATCGAGACCTTCGAGAAGGCGCGGCTGCGGGCCTACGGTTATCTGGCTATGTTCGCGCCGCCGGCAGTGATGGACGCGCAGGACGTCGTGGTGGACTATCTACACGCCAGTTTGGAGGGCTCTACTCCCTTCCAGTGGCCCGAGTTTCGCCACCGCGCGATTGCGATGCTCAACGCGATTCGCGAGGACTTGGGACTCGACACTCGGCCGATTGAGTATCACGGCTCGCGTTGAGCCCCAGTCGCGAGACGAGCTCGAATCGACCGCGCGCGCGAAGGATACCGACCAGCGGCGCGACCGGCCCTCAACGATCAGCGGAAGCCTACGAGGCCCTGCGTAAAAAGGGCCAAATTTCGGAGGCCCAACTCGCGAAACTCGCAGAACAGCAGGGTGCTTAAGGCTTCCCCCCCTCCGGGGGCGGGGAAGCACAAAGGCAGCAAACGAGAACTCGCGGCTGCGGCGGCGGGTTTGGCCCACGTGGGTAGATTTCAGTCATGGACTCGAACATGAGTTTCGGCGCCGGCCCGCCCGTTCCGATTGGCAAGAGGGGCGAGCCGCGCGTTACCGAACTCGTGATCGAGCTCCTCGAACGAGCGGGCCACTCAACTACGACACAACCCTCTAACGATGCTCGGGGCGAGGATGCGCGATTGCTGGTGGACGACGTCCCTCACACCCTTCAGATAACCGGCATCCCCGGCGCGGCCCCGTTCTGGGCCGCGGCTGCTCACGGCTCGACCAGCACGCAGGTGACGACGGCGAAGGCCGCGGAGTGGCTCGAGTACGGGATTGCCGAAAAGGCACGCTCAAGCGATCCTGCCGAGCTCGCGACTACGATCCTAGCTCTCGATGTTCATGAATGGGGTGATCGACTCGCGGGGCGCGATGTCGTGTCAAAGCTTTTCAGGCAGGGGCAAAGTCCAGCGCAGAGGTATGGCCTAGCCGGCGTCGCCATTGTGGGCGACCGCCTGAGCAACTCGACGTGGTTCGGGGCGTGACGCTCGCCGAGCTGCGCGCCAGGCTGGAACAGGACGAAGACGCTTTTATCGAGCGCAAGGAGACGCCACATCAGACCGAGGTTGTGGAGACGGTGGTAGCCTTCGCGAATTCGACGCCGCCGGATCGCGAGGCAGTGCTGTTCCTCGGTCAGCGCGCAGACATGACGGTCGTTGGCTTGGCCGGCGACGTTGACAAGTTGCAGCGCAAAGTGGACGGCTGGATTGCCTCCTGCTATCCGCCCATTAAGGTCCACCTAGAGGTCCTGAAGGACGTTGGTCCGGACCCGGTCCTAGCAGTCGTCGTTCCTGGGAGCAAGGACCGTCCCCATTTCGCCGGTCCGGCGTGGGTTCGCGTCGGATCGATGACAAAGCGGGCGCCACCCGAGCTCTACGAGGAACTGATCGCGAGCCGCAACACGACGGCTGGTGCGATTCTCAGGCATAAAGGCAAAGTGGTAGCTGTCGACGAGTATTTCGCGGGGTTGTACGGCGGTCCGCCCGCTCTCCACACCCAAGACTACCGAATTGAGGATTGCACGGCGCAGTCGGTCGATCTGTATCTCCTCAGTGCAGGTACCAACCGTAGCGTCCCTTTAGAACAAGTAACTCTCAGCAAGGACCCACAACGCCTGCGCCCACTCAAGCTAATCATCAAGCCGCTGATCTGAGCGGATCGTGCTCATGAGGTGGCTCGCGATCACGCTCGCGCTACTCGGATGCAAGAACGCCGAACGCGAGCGCAATCACCAACTCGTGCAGACGCAGGGCACTCCCCGCAGGTGGTACTGGGAACAGCGGGGATCGTGGATATATGCTCCCTCCACCATCACACGCGGCGACGGCAAAGCGTACCTTTGGACGCGGTTTCCGGCGGATCGGGAACGTTTTCCGCATCTCCGTGGCAGTGACACGGTCTACCTACTCGTGTATCATCAATTCGACTGTGCCCGTCACTTGATAGCGGAAGGCCCAATGTCCGTTTGGCTTCAGCATAGCGGCGCAGACACGCTCCATGCGGACAGTCTACTCGAGGAGAGCGATTCGGCGACGGAGTGGAGTCCGATTCCCGTCCAGGTCGGCGAGCCGCTCTTCCAACTCGCTTGCGCACCAGATCAGTAGCTTGTCGCACCCCCGCCCCTACGTGCCGCAAAAACGCCCTATGTCGAGCTTTCAAGACGCGTAGGTTTGGGCTTGGGTCTCCCAACTGTAAATGGAGGGTCCCATGAACCGGCTGCGGCTTCCCGCGAGGCTTTCCTGGATCGTTCTGCTCGGCGCCTGTCTGGCCGGTCGAATGAACGGGATCATGAACTCCTGGCAGGGCCATCACTACTCTGAACTCCTGATGAGTTGGGGACCGCCGCAGGCTGTATACGACGATGGCGCTGGCGGGCGAATCCTCGTTTACACGCAGCAACGCCGGTGGACGACGGCCGGTCAGGCTAGAACGATCACGACCGCGCAGGCCACGATCTATGACGACATGATCTGGGTGAACGCTCAGTCCTATTCTCAATACGTCCCTCCCCAGACCTACGGCTACACCGCTTGGCGCATGTTTAGGATCAACGAGCGCGGGATTATCTACGCGTGGAGTTGGAAAGGTTTGTGAACTCCAATCGAGTGCTCGGGCTCGGTTGCCTTCTTCTCGCCGTCGCGTGCCACTCAAAGACGGGCCCTGCGGAGGGACATTCGATCCTTGTAACGCAACCGGCGGGGTCGTTCTACGGTGAGCTAACGACTCCGCGGCGCCTACGTCGTGGTTTGCGCCCGCTCAGGGCTCGGATACCGTGCTGCCCGGCGGGGCATGGTGCGTTCACATCCCAACGACGGAACAAGTCGTCACTCTTACCGAAGTCAGCGCCGCTCCCGGAGCGAACCTCCTTTACGCGGGCTACGTTCACCTCTCGAGCGTCGCCCCCAGCTGGACGACGAGCGGCAGTCTCAACGGACTCGGTGAAATTGCAGTGTCCCCAGGCCCAGCCTGCTAAGCGGAGGCCCCGATGAATAGACATGCGGTCTGGTTGTTGTGGACCTTCGCAGGCGCTTTGGCGCTCCTTGAAGCCTGTTCGCCAGGCGTGACTCACGTAGCGCCCGTCACGATCGTCTCAGGCATTGATTTCACTCGGTACACCCAACGAGGGTTTCTCTTCACTCCCGAGGTGTACGACGGACCATACGAGGCTGTCGGGCTCATCACCGTCACTCGGTACGCAGAAGGTCGCTTCAACCAAGAGACGGCCAGTTGGGACTTCGACCCAATTTCGGTTCGTGATGTCGTTGATTCCATTTACGCCCGAGCTACCGCCATCGGTGCAGACGCGCTCATGCGTTTCCACCTCGAAAACGTCATGGGACCTCCTGCTGCGGCGCGACTGCCAGCAACGCCGGGGCTGGAAGTGTCGGGCTTCGCCATCCGCCGCCGCGGCTCACCGCCGTCGAAATGAAAGGGCCACGGCGGTCCGGGGCCTACGTCGATTTCGTGCCTGCGCGGGGGGGTTCAGGCGTCCAGCAGGCGATCGCCGTCGGAGATTTGTCACGCTCTAGGATCTAAGGTCGTTGTGCTACCGCAGCAGCGTGTTGAGCCCAGGTCCGAGGTGGGCCTCGACGGCCTTCTGCGACTCGGCGACGTCGTCGAGCGGGACGCCATAGACCTCGGCAATCAGGCGCCGCGCACGTTCCGCGAAGTGTTTGACGAATCGTTCCCGCTCTTGCGCTGACATGCCTCTGGGTTGGCCAGAGAGCAAGCCCGGTATCGAGCGCAGGAAGCTCCTGAAGCGGCGTTCCTGCTCCTCCTCGGACATGGCCACGGGTGACTCCTCGTTAGGGTCTGAGCGAAGGTACGACGCGGGCGCCGCGGCTCAAATACTCGCTAACGTGCGCGTGCTCGTCGTTAGCGAGCCTGACGGTCAATCGCTAACGGATCCCCGTGGAGCGAGCGAATAGGTTTCGGAACTCTTTGGCGAGATACAAGAGGCTGGAACAGCACGATCGAAAAAAGGACAATTCGAGTTCGATCTCGTTAGCGGGCGCTAGCCGATGCACGTCGAAATCCTTGTCGCATTCCCGCCCCTCAATGCCGCAAAAGCGCCCTACCCGAGCGATGGCAGCCCGCGCATGATGATGGTGACCCGGTTCCGAGAATCCCGCGATGAGAGGACAATGGATCGGCAGTTACACTGGCTCGAGTTCTGGGATGATCATCGTCAACGTCGATGAGCGTGCGACGAACTATCGGGGAGTGGCGTACCTACTGGAGAGCAACCTCGCCATCCCGCGCACTGTCGCTTCGTTCCTGACGCAAGACAAGAATCGGGCCTTTCACGTTCGCACCACCGGTATCGTTGCTGTCAACCCGCACACTGGCATTGTCGAATTCGACTGGGACAAAGTGAAGCCGTTTTACCCGGACGCGGCAATTTCGGCGTATGCCGACGTTGATGGCTCGTGGGAAGATGCCACGTTGAAGCTGACGTGGAAGACCGACACGGGCGTCACGGGCGCGTGCGAGTTGCCTCGGTCCAGCGCGGACCAGCCCTCACAATTGAGGGTTCTCCACAACGATTGGAAGGAATACAAAGCCAGTGTCGCCACCCTAGAGGGAAGGCGGTATCTGTATCGGGGGCAAAAGGGTCAATACAGACTCAGAACCGCATTCCACCGAACAGGGCGGGCTGACTTGATCTCGTTCCTCCTCGAGGACATCCAGGCTCTCAATAGACAACTAAGCGCCAGAATGAAACACGTCTTTAACCTTCTGATCCCGGACGAGCTCGGAGCCTTTATCAGTCTGGCCCAACATCACGGGTATCCGACTCCGCTCCTAGACTGGACATACTCGCCCTACGTCGCGGCCTTCTTTGCCTATCGTGGCGTGTCGAATGAGCAGGCTGGTAGGGCCACGCCGGAGGAAAGCGTAAGGATTTGGGTGTTCGATCAAGCGCAGTGGCGGGCTGACTGGGCCCAACCCCTTCAGCTGTTGTTGGCCGAGCCTTATGTGTCAGTCGGGGAGTTTATGGCCATCGAGAACGAGCGTATGATTCCGCAACAAGCGGCGTCCACGGTGACGAACATCGATGACATTGAGACGTACATCCGCTCCAAGGAATCGGCAGGTAAGACCTATCTCTGGGCGATTGACCTCCCCGTTCGCGCGCGCAAAGAGGTGATTCGCGAATTGGGATACATGGGCATTACTGCGGGGTCCCTGTTCCCTGGTCTGGATGGATCTTGTGAGGAACTGCGAGAGCGCAACTTCGATATTTGACCTTTGGCGGGGTTAAGTAGGGACGTCGGGCCTCTCGCACGAAACCAGCGGGACTTTCGGCGGGACTTTCTTCGACCGAGTGCACGCGCATCGGGCTGAGTCGGTTCGCATCGCTCCGGGTAAGTCCCGGAGTCGATTGGAGTAGGCCGACATCAGCCCGAGTCGCGCTAAGGTTCGATCCCTACCCGCTCCCGCCACCGCCACTTACCCGCGGGAAGTTTTGCTAGGCCGTTTGGGCGACAGCCGTTTGCTGCCCATCTGCTGCCTTAGGCTACTGGAAGGGCCGATT
>JACXTT010006155.1_pt1 | contig 17210 bp, 18 predicted proteins | sample 9270951 | NCBI WGS metagenome assembly JACXTT01 (sample SAMN15532306, study PRJNA645909) | rock metagenome | isolation source: weathered quartz diorite | place: Puerto Rico | collected 2017-06-21 | reverse complement strand
GCAAACGCCCGGCCCCATCTCCCGTTACCTCGGCGTAGGAATTTCTTCTTGGCCTCTTTTCTTTTGTGCAAGTGCGGAGGCTTGGAGCGGCCTTGTCGGTGGAGCAGGGACCCGCCGAGGAGGGCGCGCGTTGCGCGAGCAATGGGAGCAGCCTTCTTGCCCTCCTCTCGCCTCTTATGGCATCATGCCCCTCCCTGGAGATTGGCATGGCGAATCTGCTTGAATACGTCGGCTGCGTGCATATTTACCTTGGACCCTACCGAGGGAATCCGATCGCGTTGTATTTGAAACGGACCGAGACCGGCTGCCAGATCGGTCCGAAGGCGTATCCCTGGAATGATGTCCTTGGGAGCGGCGAGACCCCGAATAAGGCGGCCGCGGATTTCGAAGAGAAGTGGAAGAAGAACGGGCTGGCAGCGGAGATGTATTCCGGCCCTTCTTGGGAAGGAGGCATCAAGCCGGAGAAACCGGCACCTCCGAAACCTGCAACTCCACCTAAACCAGCCGCACCTGCTGCAATGCCTGGAACCTCCCCAGCACAGTCTCCTGCGCCGGCTGCTCAGCCGGCCGGCGAGTCGAACTGATCGCCCTTTCAATCTTATCGTGCTGATTGTTCGGTAGAACGGGCTTCGAGGGAGGGGTTTGCCAATTTGCTGTGGTTCATGCTGTAGAGCAGATAGACCAGGATGCCCACGATCGTCCAGACACCGAACCGAATCCACGTCAGCTGCGGCAGAGCGGCCATGAGTCCGATGCAGGCCAGCATCCCCAGGATCGGTACGGCCGGCATGAAGGGCAGGCGAAATGGCCGTGGCTGGTCCGGCTTGGTGTAGCGCAGGATCATCACGCCGAGGCACACAAGGACAAAGGCGAAGAAGGTTCCGATATTAGTCATGTCGGCTGCATCCCCGATAGGGATCAGAGCGGCTAAGGTGGCGACGGCCACGCCGGTGAGAATCGTCGCCCGGTAGGGGGTTCCAAAACGAGGATGGACTCTGGCCAACCACGGGCCGAGCAACCGGTCGCGCGACATGGCAAAAAACACCCGGATTTGCCCCAGCATCATGACGACCAACACGCTCGTGATACCAGCGACGGCACCGATCGCGACGACGGCTGCGCCCCATTTGAAGCCGATCAGGTTCAGGGCTTCGGCGACCGGCGCGTGAATATCGATCTGGCTGGATGGGATGAGGCCGGTGAGCACCGCGGCGACGGAAATGTAGAGCACGGTACAGATCGCCAATGACCCGATGATGCCGAGCGGGACATCGCGTTGCGGGTTCCGGGCTTCTTCGGCTGCGGTCGACACGGCATCAAAACCAATGTAGGCAAAAAAGATAATGGCGGCGGCGGCCTGGACGCCGGCAAACCCTTGCGGCATGAACGGAGTCCAATTCTCCGGCTTGACCGCCGGCGTTCCGATCGCGATGAAAAACAAGATCACCGCCAGCTTAATGACGACGACGACGCCGGTTGCCCGCGCACTTTCTTTGATCCCGATCACGAGGATGATCGTGACAAGCAGCACGATGATGGCCGCAGGAATGTTGGCAATCCCTCCATCGGGTCCGCCTGGTGGGTGCGTCGCCCAATAGGGCAGTTCGATGCCGGCCAGCTTTAGCAGATTGTTGAAGTAGCCGGACCAGCCGATGGCGACCGCGACGCAGGCAACGCCGTACTCCAAGATCAGATTCCAACCCGTTAGCCATGCGAGAAACTCTCCCAACGTGGCGTATGAATAGGTGTAGGCACTGCCGGCCACCGGAATCATGGCGGAAAATTCCGCGTAACAAAGGGCGGCCAGCGCGCAAGTGATGCCTGACAGCACGAACGAGAGGACGATGCCGGGTCCGGCGCCGGGCCGATGGGCATCGCCCACGATTGCCGTGCCGATGAGGACGAAGATACCGGTTCCGATGATGGCGCCAATCCCGAGACAGGTGAGGTCCCAGGCCGTGAGCGTCTTTTTCAACCGATGCTCGGGGTGTTCCGCATCGGCGAGAATCTGGGGGATCGGTTTCGTGCGGAAGAGTCGACGAATCAGCGATCCTTCGTTGCTGGAGGGCGTCGTCGATGCAGGCGGATCGAGCACGTGGTTACCCATACCCACCAAGTATAGCAGGCGACATGTGGTTGCCGGATCGGTCGTTCAATGGCGCGGCGGCCCGCATCTATGCTGTCCGGCGAGATGCGGCTCGCAAGAAGGCTTCGAACAATTTTCGGTGAAGCGGGTGGCGATCGAATAGAAATTCCGGATGCCACTGGATCCCGAGGAAGAAGCGATGAGTCGGTGATTCGATCGCTTCGACGATACCGTCCGGCGCGACGGCGCTGGCGATCAACGACGGTGCGACGGCCTTGACCGATTGGTGGTGCGAGCTGTTGACGCGGAGCGACATGGTGCGGAGGATGCGCCGGAGCAGGCTACCGGATGTCACGGTCACGGCATGGGAGAGATTCGTCGCGGGAGTCGGTTGCCGATGCTGCAAGGACTTCGTAATTTGGGATGGAATGTCTTGGAACAGGCTGCCGCCGCAGGCCACGTTCATCGCCTGCATGCCGCCGCAGATGCCGAGCACCGGAAGGTCGGCGCGTCGTGCCAAACGGACCATCTCGAGTTCGAACGCCGAGCGTCGTTCGCTCACCACTCGAAACGCGTACCGTTGACGTTCTCCGTACAGTGCAGGAGGAAGGTCGGGTCCACTCCCGGTCAGCAACAGTCCATCGATGTCCTTGAGAAGGCGCGCTCTGGCGGTCCGGTCCGCCACAAGGGGAAGAATGAGAGGGATGCCGCCCAACTCTTCAATGGCGCGGACGTAGCGCCCTCGCAAAAAATAGGTGGGCTCGCGTCCACCCCATTCTTTGCGATCACCGGCGTTATAGTCTGGCGTGACGCCGATGATCGGTTTCATTGGTTAGCGGATCGGCTCCGGTGCCGGCTGACTGGCTGCCGTATCCGGTTGATCGGGCACGCCTAGAAAGCGGATGGGTTTATCCCCCCGCAAGTGGTCGGGTGTGATGATGTAGGTGCCGTACAGCGTGGTGTTCCACACTTTCTTTGCCGAGTTTTCGTCGAGTCCGGAGAACAAGTAGGTGAGGCCTCCGACGATCCCTCCTCCGACGGCGAACGCGGCCTTCAGCGGAAGATACAGCAAGGTCGAGAAACCGGCCGCAGCTTGCATCCCCGCGCTGGAGGCTGTGCCGCCTTCCGAGCTGTCGGTCGACACTGGCGGCGGCGGCTCTTGGCTTCCCGCTATCGGAAGCATGGTGAGCGAACACAGTGCAATGAGGACGACGACCGAGACAAATCTCATACAGGGCGTCCCTCTGCGAACGAACAATGACGAGCAAGGCTTCATGACAATCTCCCTCCTCAACAACATGAACCGCGCGCTCCCATACATTCGGAGCAGGGCCGCTGGCGCACGCATGGAAAATGTAGGACAGCCGGTTATAACAAATTCAACGGTGAATGCAAACCCCCTGCCCGAGAAATGACGCTACGAGACAGAAGTCGCGGAATCATCTGATGCAAGGTCCAGTTCCGCGAGGATGTAGGATGTGATGTCATCAGCTCTCCGTTGCGTGACCTGCTGAAGTGACCGGGCGACTGTGTCGACGGCGAGACATTGGTTCGTTTGACTGATGCCGGATTGCAACACCGCATCCAGCTTGCAACGACAGACGATCTGGATAAAGGACTCCTCGGCCCGTTCTTCGAACGACGCGCGATCCTCTTGCGGCACCCTACGCAAAATCTTCCTCAGCCAGGGTTGAAAGTCGATGGTGCGTCGCACGTCATCCAGTTGCTGCTCATTCACTTCCACGGCGACTTGAATACCGCCCTTCCAGCTCCGTTTCTTCACATTGAACACGCAGTGCTGAGTGGAGGGTTTCCCCTCCACTGACTCCGGTCCGACAAATAGTGTGATGCGATAGTGCGAAAGATCCGATTCACCAGACATGGCGGCCATTGTAGCATGGCTGCGGTTCATGAACCGGCGTCTCATTGACGCCCTGTCGGGCCGACGATAAGATGCCAGGCGATGGCACTTTCGATACCGCATCAGCGTGTTCACGACATCCAACAGGCCCTTTGCGAGGCGGGCCAGATCGACGGCTGGCTCTTTTACGACTTTCGGGGAAGCGACCCCCTCGCCTACCGGGTTCTGCTGCTTGATCCGACGACGCATGTGACGCGGCGCTGGTACTATTGGATCCCCGCGCAGGGCGAGCCGGTCAAAGTGCTCCACCGCATCGAGCCGCACGTGCTCGATCCGTTGCCGGGTCGAGCCGAGTGCTATGTCTCGTGGGAGCAGCAACGCCAACTCCTCTCGCATCTGCTGGCGAGCGGCCTTCGAGTGGCTATGCAGTACTCTCCTCTGAACGCGGTTCCCTATGTTTCGCGTGTGGATGCCGGCACGATCGAATTGATCAGAAGTTTCGGGGTTGAGGTTGTCAGTTCGGCGGACCTGGTTCAGACGTTCGAAGCGGTATGGACGGATTGCCAGCTGGCGTCACATCAATTTGCCGCCGCCGCGCTCCGCCGCATCGTCGATGAGACGTTCGGCCATGTCCGCGACGCGGTCGTCAAGAGTCGTCCACTCACCGAATATGACGTGCAGCAGTTTATTCTTGGCCGTATTCACGACGCCGGGATGGTCACGTCGAGCCCACCTATTGCTGCTGTGAATGCCCACAGCGCCGATCCCCACTATGGTCCTCTTCCGTCCGGTTCGGCCCAGGTTCGGCGGGACGATTTGTTACTAATCGATCTCTGGGCGAAGCAGGCAGAAGCTGGTTCGGTCTATGGGGATATCACCTGGACCGGTTATGTCGGCACGACTGTGCCGACGAAACATCGAGCCGTCTTCGATCTCGTGCGTCAGGGGCGGGATGCGGCGCTGGCGTTCGTCCGGGCACAGATGCGAGCCGGCCAGCCTCCGTTCGGTTGGCAGGTTGACGAGGCCTGTCGACGGGTGATCGCAGCCGGTGGCTACGGCGAGCAGTTTGTCCACCGTACGGGCCATTCGATCGGAGCGGAAGTCCATGGAAACGGGGCGAATATCGATGGGCTGGAAACACAAGACACGCGTCGCGTGATCCCGCGAACCTGTTTTTCCATTGAGCCTGGGATCTACCTGCCCGGCGAATTCGGCATCCGGAGCGAATTGGATGTGTATCTAACCGATCGCGATGCGCAGGTATTCGGTTTGCCGTTGCAGACCGAGGTCGTGCCGATCTTGTAGCGGTCTCGGACCCCTTCCTTGACAGTGCCTCCTACCGGACTATACAGTTGGTTGAGCTTCTGAAGAGCCCTGCATAGGCTTCGGCAGCCGACTACATAGGAAAAGGACGGTCGCATGTTTGGCACGATGGGGATCTCCGAACTGATCATTATTCTCGTCATTGTGCTGATCATTTTCGGTGCGGGTAAGCTCCCGCAAATCGGCGAGGGGGTCGGCAAAGCGCTCAAAGGGTTTAAGAAAGAGGTTCACGATATTCCGCCACCGGAAGCCGCGCAGACCGAGGCGGGACAAACGCCTCCGGCTCAGATCCAGTCGCCGGGGCAGGCCACTCCGGTATCGACGGCTGTTCCCGCGCCAGCGGCGACACCGGCCTCCCAACCGGCAGTGCTCAAGCCCACGGCACCGTATGTACCTGGTCCGGAATTGACGCCCGGGACGACTGCTGCATTGATGCACAATATGGCCGCTGCGCCTCAGCCGCCACGAGCTACGGTTGCGGCATCGACGCACTCCACAGGGCAGGGCCAGCAACCCCCAACGATGGAAGATCGTGCCGCCAATCCGACGCCCATGATGCGGGCGCAGTATCCACCGTTGCCACCGAACGCGCAGCAAAAGCCTGCGGCCAAGCGTCCATCTGCGATCGTCAATAAGGATGCGGTGGCTCGTGTACAGGCCCAGCAGGCGGCCATGAAAGCCAAGACGGCTCAGCCGGCCGGGGTCTCTCCAGCTGATATGCAGAGCTTAGGAGAAGGGCTGGGCGATGCGCTGCGGACGTTCAAACAGGCGGTCGCAGATGTCCGGAATTCAGTCGATCCCGAAATGCGGACGATTCAAGCCGAGATGGATGCCGCGCAGAAAGAACTCCAGCAATCGATCGAAGCAGCCAAGGAACTCCCCGCCCTGCATGAAGAGCCTCCGAAGCCAGCGTGATTCCGGTCGGTACATCCGCCACACAGTAGGCCGTGGTCTGACGGCGCTGGTGATGGTCGCCATCATGAGCGGCAGCCTCACAGGCTGCATCCAAGACGCGGCAATCTCCTCCCCTGAGCGAACCGTCTCCCTCCTACTGGAATTGCTTCATGATGCGCAGTCGGACACCAGACAAACGGCGGCAGAGTCGCTCGGGAAGATCGGCGACCCAACGGCCGTCGCCTCGCTGATTCCTCTCGTGACCGATCGGGTTCCGCTAGTGCGTGAAGCGGCGGTGAAGGCCATCGGACGATTGCATCCTGTTGCAAACCCTGAGATCACGGCATCGTGCATATCGGCACTGGGCGACCCCATCGAATCGGTCAGGCGGGCTGCCGCGGTCGCCTTGGGCGACATCGAGCCTCCTGCCGAGCTGATGGCGACGGTGCCGATCCTCTTGTCCTCTGCCGATCCCGGCGTCAGGAAAGCGGCGGCACACGCGCTCTTGCAGTTTGATTCCACCCTGTGGGCTCCTCAGTTGGCTGCGGCATTACGCGATGCCGATCCAGAGGTTCGCCAGGTGCTGGTCGCTGCCTTGGGAGAATGGGGAGGATCGATGGCCGCACCCTGGCTGAAGGCACAACTCGCGCAGGACCTGTCGCCTGCTGTTCGGGTAGAAGCGGTCTATCGTCTTGGGAAAATCGGTGGCAGCGATGCAAAAGCGGCACTTGAAGCGGTGGTGGGGAAAGATTTCGATCCGGACGTGGGTCGCTGGGCAACGCGGGCAAGGCAGGAACTTAGGTTGTCGTGATCCTGGTCCGATTCAAGGCGGCGACGAGATCGACCAGTTCTTTGCGGGACTTGTCGTCGATGTCGGTGAATTGGACGCCCATTCCGGGAAAGAGCAGATAGCGCTCCGGTTTGTTGCGCGTCCAGGCGACTTTGGCTTTGGCTTTGTGTTTTTCCCAGGGTCGGTCCGGCAGCGCGAACTCGACGGCCAGTTCCGTGCCGGGAGCCAGAGGAGTGCTGCTCTCGATAAACAACCCGCCGCCGCCGATGCCGCCCGTGAGACTGTCGAATTGTTTTCCTTCCGGAGTCGTATAGCGCACTTTCAAGGCAAGCGGCGCCCTCGGGTGGGCACGGGCGTGGGCGAAGCGGACATCGTCCTCACTGGCCAGGATCCGTTCAATCACATCTCCCCACGACAGCGTACCGAGCAACTCTCCTTTCGCGTTTCGGAGCATGACGACCTCATGGTCGGCATCCATCTCGACAACCTTCCCCTCGTGTCCTTGGGTCAGCGTGACGGGAAACTTCATCAGGAAATCCTTCTCGATGCGGTGAACTGCGGCGGACTCTTCTCTCAGGCGGCCGGTTGGCCGACGGCTTGTAGCGCTTTCACCAATTCCAGGACTCGGTTCCGGATCTCGGGCGCGATGTCGGTAAAGCGCACGCCCATGCCGGGGCTAAACGTATATTGATCGGCCTTGGGGCAGACCCAGGCTACGACGCCTTTTGCCGGTAACCATTCAGATGGCCGCTCCGGCAGCGAGAATTCCAAGGCGAGTTTTGTGCCCATACTTAACGGGGTTTGGCTTTCGATAAAGAGTCCGCCGCCGCCGATGCCGCCGGCACGACTCTCATAATGGTGACCTTCCGGGGTCTTGTATTTGACGCGGAACGACAGTGTCACGCGAGGTTCCGTCCTGGCTTCTCTTGTGGCTGGCGGTTTGCGGTAGGCCAAGATCTGATCGATCACGAAATCCCAGGACAAATTACCCATCGGTTCGCCGTTGATACCGATGAGGGTAATGATTTCACGGGCGGCGTCAAGTTCGATGGTCTTCCCTTTATGTCTGAGGCTTGACGAAACGGGGTATTTCACGCGGTTCCTCCACTCCAAGATCGACAGTGCAAGTATAGCGCAGCATTTCCTCCTGTCGAGGAAACCGTCGATTTCTGAACGGGATGGACACGCCTGCGCCCCGTCCGTTACGGGCAGGATCGTGAAGAACGATTACGGGAAGATACGAATCGAATTCTGACGGTCCATTGGTGTCCAGTGGGCCGTCAGATGACCTCAAAAGCAAGACTTTGTAACAACTTAGGCGGTCTTGACGTCTTTGTCTTGCTCGAAGATTCGGATGGGAGGGTGCTTGCCCATGATGGCGTCTTCGGTAATGAGGACTTCCTTGATTTGTTTCTGTGAGGGGGCGTCATACATGACGTCCAGCATCACTTCTTCGAGAATCGCCCGCAGCCCGCGCGCGCCGGTCTTCTGCAGAAAAGCCTTCCGGGCCACGGCGCCCAATGCTCCGTCGGTAAATTTGAGCTTCACCTTCTCGAACGAGAGGAGTTTTTCGTATTGTTTCGTCAGCGCATTGCGCGGCTCCGTCAAGATACGGATGAGCGCGCGTTCGTCCAGTTCGTCCAGGGTGGCGACCACCGGTAACCGACCGACAAATTCAGGAATCAACCCATACTTGAGAAAATCTTCCGGCTGCACCTTTTCGAAGAGTTCGCCCAGTCTGACTTCGCTTCGGCCGCGCACTTCGGCGCCGAATCCCATCGATTTGCGGTTCAATCGTTGCTCAATGATCTGCTCCAATCCGACGAACGCGCCGCCGCAGATGAAGAGAATGTTGCTCGTGTTGACTTGAATGAATTCTTGATGGGGATGTTTGCGTCCGCCTTGAGGCGGGACGTTGGCGACGGTGCCCTCGATCAATTTGAGTAAGGCCTGCTGCACGCCCTCGCCGGACACGTCGCGTGTGATCGACGGGCTGTCGCTCTTCCGGCTGATCTTGTCGATTTCATCGATGTACACAATGCCGCGCTCCGCCCGTTCGACGTCGTAATCCGAGGCCTGTAAGAGCTTGAGGATGATGTTTTCCACATCCTCGCCGACATACCCGGCTTCGGTGAGTGTGGTGGCATCTGCGAGCGTGAACGGCACGTCGAGATACTTGGCGAGAGTCTGCGCCAACAGCGTCTTGCCGGTACCAGTTGGCCCCACCATGAGGATGTTGCCCTTCTGCAGCTCGACATCGTCGACGTCCTTTTCTTTCGCGGAAATCCGTTTGTAGTGGTTGTGAACCGCCACCGACAGGATTCGTTTGGCGCGTTCCTGGCCGACGACATATTGATCGAGATGATGTTTGATTTCCGATGGCTTCTTCAGCTTCGACGAGATTTCTTCTTTGGCCTCTTCCCAATCCTCGGCGATGATGTCGTTGCACAGATTGACGCATTCGTCGCAGATGTAGACGGTCGGACCGGCGATCAGTTTTCGCACTTCGTCTCGGCTCTTCCCGCAGAACGAGCAACGAAGATGGCGATCCAATTTCTCCTGCTTGGCCATGCGTCCTCCTGTAGGGCCTACTTATCCTTCGCCGCGTCTTTTCCGACGTCGCCGACCGCTTTTAAGAACTTCGGGGGTCTCGTAATGACTTCGTCGATCAGGCCGTACCGCTTTGCTTCTTCGCCGGACATGAAGTAGTCGCGCTCGGTATCGTGCGCGATCTTTTCGATGGGCTGTCCGGTGTGTTTCGCCATGATTTCATTCAGCCGCTCGCGGATCTTGAGAATCTCTTTCGCGTGAATGTCGATTTCGGTGGCCTGGCCCTGGAAGCCACCCAACGGTTGATGGATCATCACCCGCGCGTTCGGCAGGGCGAAGCGTTTGCCCTTCGTTCCTGCGGTCAACAGCAAGGCGCCCATGCTGGCGGCTTGGCCCAGGCAGATGGTGTTGATCGGCGGTTTCACGTATTGCATCGTGTCGTAGATGCCCATGCCGGCGGTCACGCTGCCGCCGGGCGAATTGACGTACAGATTGATGTCCTTCTCCGGATCCTCGGCTTCGAGAAACAGCAGCTGGGCGATGATCAAATTGGCGAAGATATCGTCGATCGGGGCGCCAAGAAAGATGATCCGATCTTTCAACAGCCGAGAATAGATGTCGTAGGCGCGCTCGCCTCGATTCGTCTGCTCAATGACAATGGGAACTAGCATGCCCGTCGTTCCTTTCACCTGACAAAATGCGGTTGGTTTACCCTTGTATGACGGCGTTACGATAGACAAAATCCAACGATTTGTCTGCAAGGATACGTGCCCGCAGCTCATCAATGGAGTCTTGTCCTCCGGACTTGATCATTTTAACCAGTTCCTCGGCCGGCAGTTTCAGCTCGGTAGCCAGCCTCGTAATCTCGTTGTTCACATCGTCCTGCGTCACTGTCAGCCGTTCTTTCTCGGCAACAGCTTCCAGGATCAACCCTACTTTCACACGCCGTGAGGCCTCGTCTCGATGTTCCTGACGGAGCTTGGTCAGATCCTCCAACGGCGGCTCCGACACGCTGTCGATGGCCTTCTTGCGTTGCTGTTGCTGCAGGTGTTGGCGAATGATCGCTTCCAGCTCTCGTTCCACCAGGGTTTCCGGCAGATCGAAATGATGGGTTTCCACGAGGCGCTTTACGATGGTGTCCTTATAGGACTCTTCGATTTCTCGCTTGAGCGCCTTTTCCATTTCAGCCTGCAACTTATCCTTGATCTCTTGCAGCGAGTTGTAGGGACCGCAGTCCTTGGCAAACTCGTCGTCGAGTGCGGGCAAGACCTTCGTCTTCACCGATTTCACGGTCAGCCGAAACAGGACTGTCTTACCGGCTACGCGCGAGTCGGGGTGGTTGCTCGGATAGGCTTGCGGCAGTTCCGCCACCTCGCCTTCTTTTTTCCCGAGCACCGAGGGATCGATCTGCAGTCCCAAGAGGATCGCCTTCGATCCCACGCGATGGAGATGGCCCTCTTTTTTCGTGCCGTCCAGCGGTTTCCCGTCGAGTGTCCCTTCGACATCCAACACGACAAAGTCGCCGTCGGTCACGGCATGGCCGGCCGGCGCCGCCTCCAATCGTGCCTGTTGCTCGCGCAGCACTTCCAGTCCCCGGGTAAGCTGCTCGTCCGTCACCGTCCGCTTATCGGGTTTGAGCGAAATGGGATTAGGCGCCTTATAGTCTCGCAGCTCGATCTTCGGCTTGATTTCGACCGTGGCGGTGAATATGAAGGGCGCATCCTTCTTAATCTTGACACGTTCCAACGGAGGAATTTCGACCAGCACCGGGACAATCCCGGCCTGGCGGATGGCCTTGTCATAATAGTCCGGGACGAGACTCCGCACCACATCTTCTTCCACAGCCTTGGCATAGCGTTGCTCGAGCAGGGCCAGCGGAGCCTTCCCGGGGCGGAACCCTGGTATGCGGACTTGCCGGTTCAATTCGACGTAGGCGCGAGAAAACCGTTGCGTGACTTCGTCGGCGGGCACCTCGATTTTCAAGGCGCGCTTCATTGGACCCAGTTCTGTGACTTCCATTTTCATGAGATGCGCGAGCCCTCTTCTTCGTCAGAATAGTCTGCCATGGGCATCACAAGGTTGTTCGTGGCCCGGTCGTGGTCTGGTGCGAGAGGGGGGACTTGAACCCCCACGGTTGCCCACGAGATCCTAAGTCTCGCGCGTCTGCCAGTTCCGCCACTCTCGCATGGTGGGGAATACAGGAGTCGTCTCCTGCTCTTGTCAGCAAACAAGCGAAAATACACGATACTGTACGCCTTTTGTACCGTTGGAACCGTCTCACTGTCAACCCATACTCCCGGGGGATTCCGACCCGACTGACCGCGCGATTCAACCCATCCAGGCAGCTCTGGGCGAAAGCGCGTCGCTTGCTAGCACGCCTTCCTACCCGAGCGTATAATGAGTCCATATATTTCCTCGCAGCACACTAGAGACAGCAGGAGGTGCGTGATGCGCAGAGTATTCCTCTCTGTCGGCTGCATTCTTACCCTTCTTGCCGACCCTTCATGGGCCTATCGGGACTATTTCACCTTGGAACAAAAGGCGCAGCTCGAGAAGATCCAGACCGTGCTGGTGGAGGCCATCGCCTTGACGGACAAGGGATCGGTCGATGCCAAGCCAATTGCAGAAGTGGTCTCGCAGCGGCTCAAAGAGTTGGGCTATACGGTCATCCAGGATCGTACTAAGCCCCATGACGCCTTGTTTAAGGTGAAATGCGAACAACGCAAAACATGGGAGGGCACCGCAACGGCCGGCGGAGATGCCGATTTACCTGATGCGCCGTCCCGTTTGTGGAAAGGGCCTGCCTGCCAGCTTAATTATGTGCTCGGGACGATGAAAATTAACTGGCAGAAGGAGGTCAGGACGGATTTCGAAGACGCACTCACGGCGGCTCAAACCGCCAAAGCGGCCGATGCCGGGTCCTATGCCTTGGAACGGTTGAAAGAGCGGCTGGAACTGTACGACTTTCCCGTGATTGTGACGGCCGAGTGGGGACAACCGGATCGGCTCTTGAAGCTCCTCACTGCCTCGGACACCAGTCAGCTCCGAAAACTGAAAATTATTTCCTTGCTGGGGGAAATGGAAGCCGATGAGGCGCTGCCGAAATTGAAAGAAGCGCTCAAGGACAAAGATCTCTCCAAGCAAGCAGCCGTCGCGCTCGGGAACATGGGGAAGGAAGGGATACCGATCCTGGTCGATATCCTCAAGCACTCTAAACAACCGGAACTGCAAGCAGCGGCTGCAAAGGGGTTAGGCGACCTGGGCAATACTCACAACGACTCGTCCGTCGTGCCGCCGCTTCTGGATATGCTCGACGCCCCCGGCGTCGATATTACGGTCCAAACCGAAGTCGCGTGGGCGCTTGGGCGGGTGCCGGACCGGCGGTCGGTGCAGCCGCTGTTCGACCTCGATAAAAAACTACAAAAGATTCGGAAGGACCCACCGGATCCGCTGATCAAGAAGCTGAAGGAAGCTGTGTTCTGGTCGATCAAGCAGGTGTATACGGAAGATCAGTACAGCTAAGGTATCCACTCAGCTGCAGGCCCCGATCTGTGGCCGGATCGTTCCGGACCCTACCTCTCGGCCCGTTCAGGGCTGCGAGCCGTTCCGCTTTCTCTGATAGTGGGCGGCAACTTTCATTCGATTGCCACACAGTTGCATACTGCACCAATTGCGGGTGTGATTCTTGGTCGTGTCGTAAAAATATAAGATACAAGCCGCATTCCTGCATTTCTTGACCAGAAACAAATTACCTGAACAGAGCAAGTCGATTGCAGCCTCGGCGAGTGGGGCCAGGAGGCTGTCCTTCTGTGTGGCCAGAGACTGAAATTGTCGTTCAAAACGTCCCTTTGCGTAAACAAGTTGCGTGTACCCGGGGCATCGGGCCAGCAGTCGATTGATAGATGTGACGGCGGAGTCAGGAATGGACTTACGGGCGACGATTCGTTCGGCCATCTCGCGCAAAGTCTTGCGGAACATAATCCCCTGCTCAAAAAGCCGTTCCCGGTCCTTGTGATTCCACTGCGTCATGACTACTGCGGCGTGCGCTGTATCCATCATCTTTGCTTGAATCAGCCAGTCGGCAAGATCTTTGTATCCACCTAACAGATCTGTCAGATTTCCCCGCACGATCATCTGCGTGTTGACGAAGTCCAGGCAAGGATGATTGCCCACGAACAGGAACGGCTGCTGTACTTGCGCTCGGCGCATTGCCATTTCTTTTCCTCTGAATCCGACCCGGCAAAAGAGCTCTTGACAGGTTAGCCGTCCACGTGTATAACTGTCAAAAGTAAGTTTAGATGGTTATGTATTCCACCGGCGCCCCTATGTCAAGGAGGACCCATGAAAACCGCCATTGTTATCATGTCCGATCCGAAGTCCGGTTCAGAAGAAGCACTGGGACGGGTCTTCAACGCCCTGGCTCTTGCGTCTGAATGCAAACAGAAGGGCGATGAGGTGGCCGTGGTCTTCAACGGAGCAGGAACCCGCTGGCCAGCTGAACTGACGAAGCTGACGCATCCGGCCAACGGTCTCTACAATTCGGTTCGCGATGTTGTCCAAGGTGCCTCAGGCGGCTGTGCGGAGGTTTTTGGGGCGACGGAGAGCGTCAAGTCCTGCGGGGTGCCGATTGTGAAAGACCATGCGCTGGCCGGGACAGCTGGACTCTTGAGTCTCCGCCGTTACGCGGCTGAGGGATGGAATATGGTCGTGTTTTGAGTCTCAGCCCGAGGGTGGTCCAAAGGCAGTCTCCGATCGTAGAGGAACCGAAGGCGTACTGGGTGGAACATGGCGACGAAATATCTTGATATGACGTTTACAGAATCGGTGTGCCATGCACAGAAACAGTACTATGGAAGCGCGGGCACGATCGAAGGCGCCCCTGAACGAGACCCGCTGGGCCAGGCAGAGGCCGAATTCATAGCGGCTCGGGACAGCTTCTACCTGGGAACCATCAGCGAAAGCGGATGGCCGTACATTCAGCATCGCGGTGGGCCTCCAGGATTCTTGCGGGTGATCAATGAGACGACTCTGGTCTTTGCCGACTACAGAGGCAATCGACAGCTGTTGACCACCGGCAACGTGTCGGTGAATGACCGCGTTGCGTTGTTCCTGATGGACTACAAGAACCGCGAGCGGTTGAAGATTCTTGGCCATGCGCGCATCGAGGATGTCAGAATCCATCCTGAACTCGTCGCGCAGGTCGCCGATACGAAGATGCGGCCGAGCGTGGAACGTCTAGTGTTCATCGACGTCGTCTCATTCGACTGGAACTGCCCCAAGTACATCAGGCCGCGGTATTCGGTGGACGAGGTCGAAGCGCTTGCGGGTCCGTTGAAGAGGCGCATTGCCGAGCTTGAAGCCGCGCTGCGCGCTCCGAAGGCCTGATCTGCCGTACCACAGCCCGCTCGCTATCGCAAAGTATTTGGGGCTAACATGCTCGTACGCAATACAGGGAACGGGAGATGCTCAACGAAGGAGGTCAAGGCCATGGGCGAAATTTCTCGAAGACGTTTTCTGCAATTGTCGGCTGTGACTGGCGGAACACTGATGTTGGGAGATTTTGCCGGCCAAATTCTGGGGTGCATACCGGGCGCGTCCGTTGCTCGTGCGGCGGAACCGATCAAGATTGGGATGCTCGATCCCCTCTCGAGTCCGTACAAAACGTCGTCAATCCACGACGTGCATGGCGCCAACGTCGCCGTGGATCTGTTCAATAAAAAAGGCGGCGTGCTCGGGCGGCCGGTCGTCATTCTGGAAGCCGATGATGCGTCGAACCCCGAGACAGCCGTCAAGGTGGCAACGAAGTTCATCAAAGAAGACCGTGTCGAGGTCCTGATGGGGACGTTCAATGCCGATTGTGCGCTGGCGGTGTCAGCGCTCGCCAAGAAAGAAAACAAACTGTTCATGGTGACCGGTGCTCACCTGCCGGAGTTGACCGGCGTCGCGTGCGATTCGCACACGTTCGTCTTTATGCCGAATGCCACGATGATGGCGCAGGCCGTGGCACCGCATCTGGTCAATGCGTACGGAAATAAATGGCACATGATTACGACCGGTACGCTCGATGGAAAAGCCATGGCGCAAGCCATGGCGACTGCCGGCCAGGCTCACAAAGTTGAGTTTGTCGGCGAATCGCTCGTACCGTTTGGCGCAACGGACTTTGCTGCGGCGCTCACAGAAGCGAAGGCGAAAAATCCGACGGCGATCGTTCTCAACGTCTATGGCTGGGATTTGATCCATGCCCTGAAGGCCTATGCGAAGCTCGAATTGACGAAGGAGAAGATCGGTGTCGGCGGCATGATCAGCGGAGAGCAGATCGGGCGGCCGCTCGGCTATGCGAACAATGCCGGAATTTGGGGCCTCATCTGGGACCCCAAGATCAATACAGACAGCTCACGCCGGTTTATTCAAGGCGTGATCGACAAATACAACCATACGCCGACCTCGCGCTGTTATCTGGGCTATGCGGCGATGACGCAAATCCTTGAAGCGATCCAGCGTGCGGGAACGACCGACACGGCCGCCCTGATCAAGGCGCTCGAAGGGCATGAATTCGACGGTCTGAAAGAAGGCAAGTCTCTATTTCGATCGTCGGACCATCAGCACGTGCAGGATGTCTTGGTCGGTGAGGCATTTGGGAAGGAACTCGGACTCGGACACTATAAGATTCTCGCGACCGTCCCGGGGGAGGCTGTTGCAGAGACGACGGCGCAGAATGCCTGTAAGCTATAAGAGATCCTGAGACGACACGGGGGCTTCTCCTCATTGGAGAAGCCCCCGTAGTGTTTCTATAGAGCAACGCTTACTTCGTGACGCTGATTTCGACTCGGCGGTTCTTGGCACGGCCTGCGTCGGTGGTGTTCGGCATCACCGGCTTGGTGTCTGCCGCACCCATCGCATGGGCGTTCGCAAGGCCTCCATCGGCCAGAGCCTTGGCGGCATTGGCTGCGCGCGCCTCAGAGAGTTCCTTGTTCGAGGGGAATTTCTTTTTCAACGCACCCTGGATCGGTCGGTTGTCGGTATGGCCTTCCACGTGGACCTTGTATTCCGGGAAGTCCTTGAGAATTGAGCCGACCTGCTTGAGCGCATCGGCTCCGGCTGGCTTCAGTTGATCTTCTCCAGATCCGAACAGATAGCCCGATGCCAGGTTAATCAATAAACGCTCGTTGTTCAGATCGACGGCAATGTTCTTCTTGTCGATCTGCGGCTTGAGGGCCCGGATCAATCCGCGCTGCGCTTCTTTCAACTTCGCCATTTCAGCGGAAAGGTCGCCACGAAGTCCTGCGAGTTCCTTATCTCGATCGGCGAGTTGCTTCTCCAGATCGGCAATCCGCTGCTTGGCGGCCGCGAGGTCAGCCGCGAGTTTGTCCTTGTCTGCTCCGCCACTCTGTGCCGCGGCGAGCTGTGACTCCAAAGCTCCGGCTCGCTGCTGGGCTGCAGCAAGATCGGCGGCCAACTTGTCCTTATCTCCCGCACCGGCTTGAAGCGCCGCGAGTTGAGCCTGGGTGGAGGCGAGGTCGGATGCCAGACGGTCTTTGTCGCCTGAAGAAGATTGTGCTGCGGCGAGTTGCCGTTCGAGGTCGGCGGCCCGTGCCTTGGATTGATCGAGATCCCCCTGCATGTTGGAGAGTTGGCTCTGCGCGGCAGAGAGCTGGCTGGCCAGTCTCGACGAATCGCCCGCGCCGGATCGCAGGGAGGCCAATTCG
>JACXTT010006154.1_pt1 | contig 17211 bp, 16 predicted proteins | sample 9270951 | NCBI WGS metagenome assembly JACXTT01 (sample SAMN15532306, study PRJNA645909) | rock metagenome | isolation source: weathered quartz diorite | place: Puerto Rico | collected 2017-06-21 | reverse complement strand
CCTTGCCGGCCTGCTCCTGGAGAGGAATGCCGACGCGACAGCCGGTCTAGCGGCCGAAGTCGCGGGCGTGCGGCCCACGCTGATCCCCGAGCAGCTCATGGAGCCGAGCGTCGCCAGCCCGCAACATCGCGTACGGCAGTCCCGGGTCGAATTGTCAGGCGCTATGATCCCGACCCAGGTTTGGCCTCGGCCCATCGTCTCCTGCCGGGCGCGAGGAATTGGCAAGAGTTGTGGATCGCAGCGCCTTTAGGAAGGACCCGACCGCGCGCGCCAGACCCGGTTGGCAATTCGACCCGATGAGCGACGCATGGTAGCCGAAAGTCGTCCAGGAACATGTCGCGGACGCGGACGAGGAGGCGTCCGTCTTCGCTTCGAGTTGACCGCCCGGCGTCAGGCCCGGTCGGTCGTTCACGAGGAGACGTCCCTTTAGGGGACTATGCCCAGAGCTAACAGGGTCGATCCTGCTCGTTGTCGGCTGGCGCGCCCATTGGGGCGCAATTGCCCTCATGCTATTCACGCTCGGCGCGAGTGTGGTCGGGCATCCCTTCTGGACGGAGGGACCGGACGCGGCCATGCAGAAGATGCAGTTCCTCAAGAACCTCGCCATCGCTGACGGCCTTTTCGCCATGGCATTTCAGGTCAACAGGAGAACAGTCCTCGACCTGCTGGCTGGCGCCGCCCGCGACCATGGTCCTTCGGCTGCTGAGGTTTGACATGGGCGTACTCATTGACGGGGTCTGGCACGACGAATGGTATGACACAGCGTCGACGGGCGGCCGGTTTGTTCGCAAGGACAGCGCGTTTCGCCGGTGGGTGACGCCGGAGGGGGCAGGACCGGACGGCTTCGCCGCCGAACCTAATCGCTACCACCTCTATGTCAGCCTCGCCTGCCCGTGGGCTCACCGCACCTTGATCATGCGGGCACTCAAGGGCCTTGAAGCGATGTTACCTATCTCCGTCGTCCATTGGCGGATGCTGGAACATGGCTGGACGTTCGAGGAAGGTCCTGGTGTGGTCCCTGACCCGATCCATGGCGCTCGATACCTCCACCAGATATACACTGCGGCCGAGCCCCTCTATACAGGCAGGGTGACTGTCCCCGTTCTCTGGGACAAGCAGACCGGGACGATCGTCAACAATGAGTCCTCGGAAATCATCAGGATGCTCAGCACGGCCTTCGATGGCCTCGGCGCTAAGCCTGGGGAGTACTATCCTGCGGCGCTGCGCGGAGAAATCGACGCGCTCAACCACCGCATCTATGACACGGTAAATGACGGCGTTTATCGAGCCGGTTTTGCAACGAGCCAGGAAGCCTACGAGGAAGCGATAGGTCCGCTTTTCGACACTCTGGACTGGCTCGACGCTAGATTGGCCACGAATCGTTTCCTAACAGGCGATGCCCTGACGGAAGCCGATATTCGCCTATTCACGACGTTGTTGCGCTTCGACGCCGTCTATTTCAGTCACTTCAAGTGCAATCTCCGCAGAATTGTCGATTACCTCAACCTCTTGCGCTTTCGCCGTGAGGTCTATCATCTGCCTGGCATTGCGGAGACCGTGAATTTCCAGCACATCAAAGGTCACTATTACGAGAGCCATCGGACCATCAACCCAACAGGGATTGTCCCGCTGGGGCCGGAGGTTGTCGTTTAGACGGCGAATGTCCGCCTTCCACCAGGGCGCGTGAAAACGCTCTCGCCGGGACCGCTGGCGGCTCGGGCGTGCGCCGCTACCGAGGACGTGCTCGACGGCGAGGCTTCCTGCTGCTGTTCGTTGCAGGCGCGGGCAAATACTCGGTCAATGCGAAACTGGGTCTCTTGGGGGCTCCGCAGCAACGCACGCAATCACACTGATCGCGTCGCGGTTCTTGGCGCTTGGCACTTTTGAGCCGGATGCCGCGTGAGGGCGCCCTTCTCAGTGTTCGGTCTACCTCCGTGCGAACCTCACCGCGCCGCCAGTTTCGTCGCGATCGTCGCGACGTGCCGGCCCTGCGCCCGCGCGATCGCCAGCTCGTTGGCGCTCGGATGTCGCTCTCCTCTCGGTCCGGCGATCGTCGTCGCGCCGTACGGCGTCCCGCCGCTCATCTCATCGAGCGTCAACAGCTCGGCCGAGCTGTATGGCACACCGCAGATCACCATGCCCTGGTGGAAGAAGAACGTGGCGATCGACATGATCGTCGTCTCCTGCCCGCCGTGCTGACTGGCAGTCGAGGTGAACGCGCTGCCGACCTTGCCGATCAGCCCGCCCGCGACCCAGAGCGATCCTGTAGCATCCAAGAACGCCTGCATTTGCGCCGCGGCCGAGCCGTAGCGCGTCGGCGTGCCGAGGATGATCGCATCCGCTTCGGCCAGCTGCTTCGGGTCGGCGATCGGCACGTGCGCGAATGTCTTCTTCGCCTCGATCGCGCCCATCTTGCCGAGTATCTCCGGCGATAGCGTCTCGGCGACCTGGAAGACCTGCACGTCGGTCCCGGTGACACCGCGCGCGCCTTCGGCGACCGCCTCGGCGAGCTTCCAGACGTGGCCGTAGGTGCTGTGGAAGATGATCTGGATTTTGGCGGGCATGGTCAGCCTCCTTCTTGTCGGTCAGGTCAACCCGCGAACTAATCCGACATTTCCCAGATGAACGGGTGGCTCCCCGCTCGGGGTGTGGAGTAGTCCCCTTGGAGTCGCTTGACAAGACGGATAGTCGGCGTTCCGCCCCAGCACCAATCACGAATCACGTCGATGATCGGTAGCGGCCCTTCGACTGCCGATCGTTGCCAATCCGTTGCCAACCAGAGTAGCAAGGACCAGTCGCCACCGGTTCACACCGGGCGCGACCGGTCCTAAAAGTTCGGGATCCTCGGGGATTCGAGAGCGGGTGACCGGGGTCGAACCGGCGACCTTGTGCTTGGCAAGCACACGCTCTAGCCAACTGAGCTACACCCGCCTAGAGCAGCGGCGGACGATAGACAGGCGCCGGGCGCGAGTCAACCACGGGCGTCAGTCGAGCGACAGCTCGCGCAGCACGCGCACGTGGTAGTCGACGCCCGACCAGACCGCGACCACCAGCGCCATCCACAGGAACACCATGCCGGCCGCGTGGAAGTCGAGCGCGACGCCGGTGCCCGGGATCGGATACCGGTACTGGAGGATCAGCGCCTCAAGCGCGAAGACCTGCAGGATCATCTTGTACTTCCCGAGCTCCTGCGCCGGCACGACGAGCCCGCGCCGGAGCGCGACGCCGCGGAGTCCGGTGACCAGCAGCTCGCGCAGCACGATCACGACGACCATCCACGCCGGGACGCGCGGCTCGGGGGGCATCGCAGCCAGCATGATCAGCACCGCCGACACCACGAGCTTGTCGGCGAGCGGGTCGAGGATCTGGCCGAGCGGGGTGGTCATCCCGTGGCGACGGGCGATCCATCCGTCGAGGAAGTCGGTGAGGCAGGCGACCGCGAAGACGCTGCCCGCGAGCACGCGCGAGCCGGGCGTCGGCACCATGAGCACGACCACGAGCACCGGGACGAGCCCGATGCGGAGCAGGCTCAGGAGGTTCGGCAGCGCGCGGACGTGCTGCCCGGTCCAGATCGATTCAGCGGTTGTCGGCGAGGACACCCGGAGCCTCCCGCAGGTACGCCGATCGGTACCGGAGCACGCGAGCCAGGTACTCGCGCGTCTCGAGGATCGGCGGAACGCCGCCGGCATCCTCGACGCGCTGGGTGCCCGCGTTGTAGGCCGCGATCGCCAGCGGGAGGTTGCCGCCGTAACGGTCGAGCAGCAACCTGAGGTGCCGCACTCCGCCCTCGATGTTGTCGCGCGGGAGGAAGACGTTGCGCACCTGATGCTGCGCCGCGGTTTGCGGCATGAGCTGCATGAGACCGAGCGCCCCCTTCGGTGACACGGCCATTCGGTGGAAGGCTGACTCGGCCTTGATGACCGCTTTCACCAGCGCATACTCGACATTGTGACGCTCGGCAATCTCGCGGATCAGTGGATCGTACGCCGTCCGTTGCCCGACGGTCGGAGTCGTGGCACTCCGGGGCAGGTAGGTCAGGAAGCGCGGCGCGGGACCCAACGGACGGTCCTTGAACAGGAACTGGGAGGGACGCTCGGTGGGCGCGTTCGTGAAATGCAGCACGCCCAGGCTGTCCCGGTAGAGGTAGACGTCCGCTCGCGCGGCAGGGGCCATGGAGAACCCCAAGGCCAGCGCCCACACCACCAGCCGCATCCTGCCGTCGAGGATACGGAAGGCGCCGTCGAGGGTCAACCTTCGAGCCCTTGACCCACCGATGCGCCCACGCGAAGGTGCGCCCACGTGCCGCGGGAGAGCGACGTCCTGGTCATCGGCAGCGGCATTGCCGGCCTCACCTGCGCCCTCGAGTGCGCGCGCTTCGGGTCGGTCACGCTGCTGACGAAGGACCGCCTGCCCGAGAGCTCCAGCAGCTACGCCCAGGGAGGCATCGCGTCGGTCTGGAGCCCGACGGACACCTTCGAGTCGCACGCCGCCGACACGCTCGCCGCCGGCGCGGGCCTCTGCCACGCGGCGGTGGTCGAGACCGTCGTCCGCGAGGGGCCGGCGCGGGTGCGCGATCTGATCGCGCTTGGCACGCACTTCGACACGCGGGGGGACCCCGAGGACCGGGAGTACGACCTGGGTCAGGAAGGGGGCCACTCGCAACGGCGAATCCTGCACGCCTCAGACGCAACCGGGCGCGAAATCATTCGAGCCCTCGGCGACGCCGTCCGGGCGACGCCGGGCGTCGCCGTCCTGGAGAACCACCTGGCGCTCGACCTGCTGGTCGACCGGAGCGGTCCCGAACCCGTCTGCTGGGGCGCCTACGTCTTCGACCGCGCCACCCGCCGCGTCCACCGACACGTCGCGCGCGCGACGGTCCTCTGCACCGGCGGCGCCGGGAAGGTGTACCTCTACACGTCGAACCCGGACGTCGCGACGGGCGACGGGGTCGCGCTCGGCTACCGGGCCGGCGCGCCGGTCGCGAACATGGAGTTCTTCCAGTTCCATCCGACGTGTCTCTACCATCCCGCCGCCAAGTCGTTCCTTCTGACCGAAGCGCTGCGCGGCGAGGGCGCCCTCCTCCGTCGCCCCGACGGCGAGCGCTTCATGCCGCGCTACGATCCGCGCGCCGAGCTGGCTCCGCGCGACATCGTCGCGCGCGCCATCGACGCCGAGATGAAGGTGCACGGGTTCGAGTGCGTCTACCTCGACATCAGCCATCGCGAGCCGGGCTGGATCCGGCGACGGTTTCCGACCGTCTACGAGCGTTGCCGCCAGTTCGGGTTCGACCTGACCGCCGGACCGGTGCCGGTCGTGCCGGCCGCGCACTACTCGTGCGGCGGCCTCGTGACGGACCTCGACGCACGCACCGGCGTCGGGCGGCTCTACGCCGCCGGCGAAGTCGCCTGCACCGGCCTCCACGGCGCCAACCGGCTGGCGTCGAACTCGCTGCTGGAGGCGCTGGTCTTCGCGCATCGCGCGGCGGCGCATGCGAGGCGGGGCTTCGCGGTCGATCGCACGCACCCGCCGTCGATCCCGCCCTGGGACCCGGGGCGTGCCGTCGACAGCGACGAGTCGGTCGTGGTGACGCAGAACTGGGACGAGATCCGCCGCTTCATGTGGAACTACGTGGGCATCGTGCGGAGCGATCGTCGGCTGGCGCGTGCCCGCAACCGCATCACGCTCCTCCAGGAGGAGATCCGCGCCTACTACTGGGACTTCCTGCTGACGAGCGACCTGGTCGAGCTCCGCAACCTCGCGACCGTGGCGCAGCTCATCATCGCGTGCGCGAGCGCCCGGCGGGAGAGCCGCGGGCTGCACTACACGATCGACCATCCGGAGCCGCGTCCCGGCACGCCGCACGACACCGTCGTCCGGCGCGACGCGAGCGGCGCCCCCGAGCTCCTCGGCTAGCGGTCGCTCGCTTCGAACAGATGGAGCTGGCGCACCGGCGCCTCGGTTCCGAGGGCGACCGGATAGTTGCCGGTGAAGCAGGCGTCGCAGAAGCCGGCGTTGCTGCCCCGGTTGAAGCCGAAGAGGCCCGCCGGGCTGAGGTACGCGAGCGAGTCCGCGCCCAGGTAGTCGCGGATCTCCGCCACCGAATGCGACGACGCGATCAGCTCTTCGCGCGTCGGCGTGTCGATGCCGTAGAAGCAGGGATACGTCGTCGGCGGCGAGCTGATCCGGACGTGCACCTCGGTGGCGCCGGCGGCGCGGATCATGTGGACGAGCTTGCGGCTGGTCGTGCCGCGCACGATCGAGTCGTCGACCACGATCACGCGCTTGCCCTTCAAGACCTGCTTGAGCGCGTTCAGCTTCACCTTGACGCCGAAGTGACGGATGGAGCTGGACGGCTCGATGAACGTCCGCCCGACGTAGTGGTTGCGGATGAGGCCCATCTCGAACGGCAGCCCGGCCTCCTCCGCGTAGCCGATCGCCGCCGGGACGCCCGAGTCCGGGACCGGGATCACGATGTCGGCGGGGACGTGGCTCTCCCGCGCCAGCTCGCGCCCGAGCGCCTTCCGCACCTCGTACACGTTCCGGCCGAAGACCTGACTGTCGGGGCGGGCGAAGTAGACGTACTCGAACACGCAGTGATGTGACGGCATCTTGGGGAACGGCTTCACCGACTCGATCCCCTTGTCGCTGACCACCACGATCTCGCCGGGCTCGATCTCGCGCTCGTACTTCGCGTCGACGAGATCCAGCGCACACGTCTCCGACGTGATCACGACGCTCTCGCCGACGCGCCCCAGCACCAGCGGCCGGAAGCCGCCCGGGTCCCGCGCCGCGATGATCTTGTCCTCGGTCAGGAAGACCAGCGAATACGCGCCCCGCACCTGCGCCAGCGCGTCGACGATCCGGTCGATCAGCGTCGCGCCCGTCGACTGTGCGATCAGGTGGATGATGACCTCGCTGTCGACCGTCGACTGGAAGATGGAGCCGCGCGCCTCGAGCCGCTCGCGGAGCTGGTCGGCGTTCACGAGGTTGCCGTTGTGTGCGACCGCGAGCGCGCCCCGCGCCCACTCGACGACGAACGGCTGGCAGTTGCGGAGCACCGTCGACCCGCTCGTGGAGTACCGGTTGTGGCCGATCGCCAGCCGCCCTTCGAGGCGGGTGAGGATGTCCTGCGTGAAGATGTCGGCGACCTGCCCCATGCCGCGGTGGGCAATGAGGGCGTCGCCGTTCGACGCCACGATGCCGGCCGACTCCTGGCCGCGGTGCTGGAGCGCGTAGAGGCTCAGGTAGGCGAGCGTCGCCGCCTCCGGATGCCCGTACACCGCCACCACCCCGCACTCCTCGTGGAATTTGTCGAACATGGCTCCCCGCTTGGTTGAGTGTAGCTGAGGATACCCCCCGACGGTACTCGAACCCGCTACCCCCCGAGTCGCCGCTCGAGCGCGCGCCGCCAGCGCTCGCGCGCCGGCTCGACGGCGAGATCGACCAGATCCGCGATCACGAGACTCTTGCCCCGCACCTCGCCCAGCACCGTCAGCGGCACGTCGTCCCGACGGGCCAGGTCCCGCATCCGCCCGAGGCTCCGGCGACGGAGCGAGATCAGCATGCGCGAGGCGCTCTCGCCGAAGAGCAGCGCGTCGGTGCGCATGCCGCGCTCGATCTCGACGCGCGCCCCGAGCCGCGGCCCGCCGAACGAGCACTCCGCGAGCGCGACCGCGAGCCCGCCCTCGGCGACGTCGTGCGCGGAGCGCAGGAGGCGCTCCTGCGCGGCGGCGAGCACGGTGCGATGGAGCCGCTTCTCCGCGTCGAGGTCGATCCACGGCGGCGTGCCCCGCACCTGGCCGTGGATCACCGAGAGGTACTCGCTCGCCCCGAGCTCCTCGCGGGTGCGCCCGAGCAGCACGATGACGTCCCCTTCCCCTTTCCACCACGGCGTGAGGTGCGACTCGACGTCGTCGAGGATGCCGACCATCGCGATCGTGGGGGTGGGAGGGATATTGTGGCCCTCGGTCTCGTTGTAGAAGCTGACGTTCCCGCTGATGACCGGCGTGCCGAGCGCGAGGCAGGCGTCGCGGATCCCGGCGACGCCCTGCTGGAACTCCCACATGACCTCCGGGCGCTCGGGGTTGCCGTAGTTGAGGCAGTCGCTCACCGCGAGCGGCCGCCCGCCGACCGCGACGCAGTTGCGCGCGCCCTCCACCACCGCGAGCAGCGCGCCCAGGTACGGGTCGAGGCGGGTGTACTTCGAGTTGCAATCGAGCGTCAGCGCGAGCCCGCGGCGCGTGCCGTCGAGGCGGATGACGGCGGCGTCGCCGCCCGGACGTACGACCGTGTTACCGCCGACGAGTTGGTCGTACTGGCGGAACACCCATTCGCGCGAGCACAGGTTGGGACTCTCGAGCAGCGTGGTCAGGGTCTGCGTGAAGTCGGCAGGCTCGCGGATGATCGCGAGGTCGAGGCGCTGCGCCTCCTCGAGCCGCGCCGGCTCCTCCGCCGGCCGGCGGTACACCGGCGCCTCGTCGGTGAGCGCCCGCACCGGGAGCGCGCACACTTCCTTGCCGTGCCAGCGCGCGCGGAAGACACCGTCGTCGGTCACGCGGCCGACGACCACGGCCGGCAGGTCCCAGCGCTGGAAGATCTCCAGCACCGCGTTCTCCGAGCCCGCCCGCGCGACGATCAGCATCCGCTCCTGCGACTCGGAGAGCAGGATCTCGTAGGGCTGGATGCCCTCCTCGCGGAGCGGCACGCGATCGAGGTCGAGCTCCATGCCGGCACCGCCGCGGCCCGCCATCTCGAGCGAGCTGCTGGTGAGCCCCGCCGCCCCCATGTCCTGGATCCCGACGATGTGGTCGGTCTGCATGAGCGCGAGGCAGGCCTCGAGGAGCAGCTTCTCCGTGAAGGGATCCCCGACCTGCACCGCGGGTCTTTTGTCCTCCGACTGCTCGAGGGCCGCCGACGCGAGCAGGCTGGCGCCATGGATCCCGTCGCGCCCGGTGCGCGAGCCGACGTAGATGACCGGGTTCCCGATCCCGGCCGCCTTCGCGCGGAAGAGCCGGTCGCGGGGCGCGATGCCGATCGTGAACGCGTTCACCAGGATGTTCTGATCGTACGCCGGGTCGAAGTGCGTCTCGCCGCCGACCGTCGGCACGCCGACGCAGTTCCCGTAGTGCCCGATGCCCGCGACCACGCCCTTCGTCAGATACGGCGTCCGCGGATGCTCGAGCGCGCCGAAGCGCAGCGAGTCGAGGTTCGCGACCGGGCGCGCCCCCATCGTGAAGATGTCGCGCAGGATCCCGCCGACGCCCGTCGCCGCGCCCTGGAACGGCTCGACGAACGAGGGGTGGTTGTGGCTCTCGACCTTGAAGACCGCCGCGAGGCCGTCGCCGATGTCGACGGCGCCCGCGTTCTCGCCCGGCCCCTGGAGCACCTGCGGGCCGGTCGTCGGGAGCTGCTTCAGGTAGGCGCGCGAGCTCTTGTACGAGCAGTGCTCCGACCACATCACCGAGAAGACGCCCAGCTCCTCCAGCGTGGGGGCACGCCCGAGTATCTCCAGGATGCGCGCCCACTCCTCCGGCGTGAGACCGTGCTCGGCGGCGACCTCCGCCGTGACGACGGTCGCCATCAGGGCCCGGGCACCACCGACGGCTCGCGCCGCGTGCCCGTCCCCATGCCCGCGATCCACGCCTGCGCCGACCGGAACAGCTTGAGCCCGTCCTCGCCGCCCACCAGCCGCTCGACTGCATGCTCCGGGTGCGGCATCAGCCCGACGACGTTCCGCTCCGCGTTGCAGACCCCGGCGATGTTCGACACGGAGCCGTTCGGATTCGCCTCAGCCACGACCCGGCCGCTGCGATCCGCGTAGCGGAACACGATCCGCTGCGATTCCTCCAGCTCCGTCAGCGTCCGCTCGTCGGCGACGTAGCAGCCCTCGCCGTGCTTGATCGGCAGCGTCAGCACCTCGCCGGCATGGCAGCCGTACGTGAACGGCGTGTCGGTGGTCTCGACGCGGATCGGGACCACGTCGCAGACGAAGCTGAGCGAGCGGTTGCGCACCAGCGCGCCGGGCAGCAGGCCCGCCTCGCAGAGTATCTGGAAACCGTTGCACGTGCCGAGGACGAGCCCGCCCGCGCGGGCGTGCGCGATGACTGCGTCCATGATCGGCGAGAAGCGCGCCAGCGCCCCGCAGCGCAGATAGTCGCCGTACGAGAACCCGCCCGGGAGCACCACGCAGTCCACGCCGCGCAGGTCGCGATCCTTGTGCCAGAGCGCCACTGCGTCGTCGCCCAGCACCCGCTCCACGACGCGCAGCGCGTCCCGGTCGTCGTTCGAGCCGGGGAACGTGACGACGCCCCAGCGCATCTACCCGCGCTCCTCGCTCACCTCGACCCGGAAGTCTTCGATGACGCCGTTCGCGAGCAGCCGCTCACACATCGCCGTGACGCGGGTGCGCGCGGCGTCGGGACCGCCGTCACGGAGCCGGAGTTCGATGTACTTGCCGACCCGCACGTCGCCGACCTCATCGAAGCCGAGCGCGTGCAGCGACTGCTGCACCGCCTTGCCCTGCGGATCCAGGATGCCGCGCTTCGGGGTGACGAAGACGCGTGCGAGCAAACCGGCCATCAGACGACGCTCCGTCGTGCGGAGGTGCGATGAATCGCGTTCCCCTCGTCGAGAAGCTCACGCTGCGCCATCGCCCTCCTCCAGGGCTCGCTCGAACAAGGCGTCGATATGCCGCAGGTGGTGCGTGATGTCAAAGAGGGCGGCGATTTCCTCCGCCGAAAGATGCCGCTGCACGTCCGCGTCGCCGGCGAGCGCGCGCGGGAAGTCGCCGTGCGCGAGCGCGTGACGCTGGATCCAACGGTAGGCGTCGTCGCGGCGCGCGCCCTTGCGCACCAGCGCGAGCAACACCTGCTCGGAGAAGACCGCGTTGCCGAGCCGCGCGAGGTTCGCGGCCATCGCCTCGGGCCGCACCTCGAGCCCGGCGACGAGCCCGGCGAGCCGCGCCAGCATGAAGTCGAGCACGATCGTCGCGTCGGGCCCGATCACACGCTCGACCGACGAGTGACTGATGTCGCGCTCGTGCCAGAGCGCGATGTTCTCGAGCGCGGCGCCCGCGTAGCTCCGCACGAGGCGCGCGAGTCCGGTCAGGTTCTCCGCCAGGATGGGGTTCCGCTTGTGCGGCATCGCCGACGAGCCTTTCTGCCCACGCCCGAACGGCTCGAGCGCCTCGCCGACCTCGGTGCGCTGCAGGTGGCGCACCTCGAGCGCGATCCGCTCGCACGTCCCGGCGACCACCGCGAGCGTCGTGAAGACCACCGCGTGCCGGTCGCGTGGGACGACCTGCGTCGCGAGCGGCTCCGGCGTGAGGCCGAGATGCTGAAGCACCGCCGCCTCCACCTCCGGCGGGTTGTTGGCGAACGTTCCGACCGCGCCCGAGAGCTTGCCGTACGCGATCTCCGCGCGCGCGCAGAGGAGCCGCCGGCGATCGCGACCCAGCTCCGCGTACCAGCCCGCGCACTTGAGCCCGAAGGTGATCGGCTCGGCGTGGATGCCGTGGGAGCGCCCGATCATCGGCGTGCGCCGGTGCTTGATGGCCTGCTCGCGGACGGCGGACCGTAGCGTGTCGAGTCCGGCCACCAGCGCATCGAGCGCGTCGCGGAGCTGGAGCGCGAACGCCGTGTCGACGACGTCGCTGGAGGTGAGTCCCAGGTGCAGGTACCGCCCCTCGTCGCCGACGGTCTCCGCGACCGAGGAGACGAACGCGATCACGTCGTGCTTCACCTCCGCCTCGACCTCCTGCATCCGGGCCACGTTGACGCGCGCCTTGCTGCGCAGCAGTCGCGCCGCCTCGGCCGGCGCTTCGCCGCGCTCGGCGAGCACGTCGACGAGCGCCAGCTCGACGTCGAGCCAGCGCTGCAGCCGCGCCTCCTCGGACCAGAGCTTCCCCATGGCGGGGCGGGTGTAGCGGTCGATCATCGTCGTCCCTCGCGATCGGTGCTACCGAATCCGCCGGCGCCGCGGGTGCTGTCGGGGAGCGTCGGTCCCTCGCGCCAGGCAACCCGCGCCACCGGCGCGACCACCAGCTGCGCGATGCGATCGCCGCGGCTGACTCGAACCGCGGTCTGCCCGAGGTTCACCAGCAGGACCTGGATCTCGCCGCGGTAGTCCGCGTCGATCGTGCCCGGCGCGTTCAGCACGGTGAGCCCTTCGCGCCGCGCCCATCCGCTCCGCGGCCGCACCTGTCCCTCGAACCCGGGGGGGATCGCCACCGCCAGCCCGGTCGGGACCAGCGCGCGATCGCCGGGGGCGAGCGTGACGTCGACGTCGACGTCGGCGGCGAGGTCCATCCCGGCCGCGTCGGGGCTCATGTAGCGCGGAAGATCGAGCGGCGGATCCCCCGGCCGCAGGCGGACGACGTCGACGGGGATCTGGCGGGTGCTCACCCGCGCAGCACCTCGTCGCCAAGGCGCTCCCCCTTGAGATCGCCGAGCACCGTACAGCCGAGGAGCCGCGTGGCGAACAGCCTGCCGCCGACCCGCACGATGTCGTCGTTGGTGACCGCGTCGATCCCGGCCTCGACCTCGGCGACCGACACGTCGCGGCCGAAGTAGATCTCGTTCTTGGCGATCCGGCTCATCCGGCTGTCGCTGGTCTCGAGACCGAGCAGCAGGTTGCCCTTCATCTGGTTCCGCGTCCGCTCGAGCTCCGCCGGCGTGAGGCCATTGGCGGTGATGCGCGCCAGCTCGGCCTGGACCAGCTCCACGACCTCGCGCACGGACTCCGCGCTGGTGCCGACGTAGAAGCCGACGTAGCCCGCATCGAGGTACGACGACAGGAAGGAGTAGACCGTGTAGGCCTTCCCACGCTTCTCGCGGATCTCCTGGAAGAGCCGCGAGCTCATTCCCCCGCCCAACGCCAGGTTGAGCAGGTGCGCGGCGTAGCGATCGCCGTCGACCTGTGCGATGCCCGGCGTCCCCATGCAGATGTGGACCTGCTCGAGCGCCTTCTCGTGCACCCGCAGCCCGGCCGACGCCTGCGGCGGCACGCCGTCGACGACCTCCGCGCTCCCGTCGAGGACCCCGAAGTGCCGCGCCGCCATGTCGACCAGTGACTCGTGCGTGAGCCCGCCGGCCCCGGCGATGATGATCCGATCGGGCCGGTAGCGGCGTGCGAGGAAATCGAGGAAGTCCGAGCGCGCGAAGCGCCCGACGCTCTCCACGGTGCCCGCGATTGGCCGCGAGAGCGGATGGCCGGGCCAGAAGGCCATGTTGAAGAGATCGTGGACGTAGTCGTCGGGCGTGTCCTCGACCTGGGAGATCTCCTGCTGCACGACCGTCCGCTCGCGCTCGATCTCCTCGGCGACGAACGTGGACCGCGTGAAGATGTCGGCGAGCAGGTCGAGCGCGAGCGGCAGGTGCTCGCGCAGGACCTTGGCGTAGTAGCAGGTGTATTCCTTGCCCGTGAACGCGTTGAGCACACCGCCGACGGCGTCGATCTCCTCGGCGATCTGGGCGGCGTTCCGGCGCTCCGTCCCCTTGAAGAAGAGATGCTCGAGGAAGTGGGAGATGCCGGCCTGCTCGGGCCGCTCGTAGCGCGACCCGTTCTCGACCCAGATGCCGATGGTGACCGACCCGAGGCTGGGAAGCTCCTCCGAGAGGACGCGGACGCCGTTCGGGAGTCGGGTGGCGCGCATCCGGCTAGCGCTGCGCCCCTTGGCCCCCGTCGGCCTTGAGCGTCTCGCGGCGCGACAGCCGGATCTTGCCAGACTTGCTGTCGACCTCGAGCACCTTCACGTCGATGACGTCCCCTTCCTTGACGACGTCCGACACCTGCCGCACGCGCTCGTGCGCGAGCTGCGAGATGTGGCAGAGCCCTTCCGTGCCGGGGAGGATCTCGACGAAGGCGCCGAAGTCCATGATCTTCTTGACCGTGCCCCGATAGACGCGCCCGACCTCGGCTTCCGCGGTGACGCCGCGGATCTTGTCGAGCGCCTTCTGGAGTGCGACCCCGTCGGCCGAGGCCACGTAGACCGTGCCGTCGTCCTCGACGTCGATCTTGGCCCCGGTCTCTTCGACGATCGAGCGGATCATCTTGCCGCCCGGGCCGATCAGGTCGCGGATCCGGTCCTGCTTGATCTTGATGGTGACGATGCGCGGCGCGTGCAGCGACAGCTCGGGCCGTGGCTTCGGCATGGCCTGGGTCATGATCCCGAGGATGTGGAGGCGGGCGGCCTTCGCCTGCTCGAGCGCCTGCTGCATGATCTCGCGCGTGACGCCCGCGATCTTGATGTCCATCTGCACGGCGGTGACCCCGGCGTCGGTGCCGGCGATCTTGAAGTCCATGTCGCCCAGGTGGTCCTCGTCGCCGAGGATGTCGGAGAGGACGCGGATCTCGCCGCCGTCCTTGATGAGACCCATCGCGACGCCGGCAACCGCGCCCTTGAGCGGGACCCCCGCGTCCATGAGCGAGAGCGAGCCGCCGCAGACCGTCGCCATGGACGAGGAGCCGTTGGACTCGAGGACCTCGGACACCACGCGAAGCGTATAGGGGAAGTCCTTCTGGTCGGGCAGCACCGGGAGCAACGCGCGCTCGGCGAGCGCGCCGTGGCCGATCTCGCGCCGGCCGGGGCCGCGCAGGAACTTCACCTCGCCGGTACTGAACGGCGGGAAGTTGTAGTGCAGCATGAACTTCTTGTAGTGCTCGCCGATCAGCGCGTCGATCTTCTGCTCGTCGGACGACGTGCCGAGCGTGGTGACGACCAGCGCCTGCGTCTCGCCGCGGGTGAAGAGCGCCGAGCCGTGCGTGCGCGGGAGCACGCTGCTCTCGCACGTGATCGGGCGCACGTCGCTCAGGCTGCGGCCGTCGATGCGCGAGCGGTCCTTCACGATCTGCTCGCGGAAGATCTCCTTCTTGAGCTTGTCGAACGCGCCCCGCACCGCCTTGCCGCGCACCGGGTCTTCGGCGCCGAGCTTGCCGACGACGTCGTCGCGGACGGCGTCGAGGGCAGCGTAGCGCTCGTGTTTGCCGGTGGTGGCGAGCGCGGCGCGCAGCTTCGGCGCCCCCAGCTCGCGCACGGAGCGGTCGAGCTCGGGATCCGTCGCCGGCGGTGTCACCGTGCGCTTCGGCTTGCCGACGCGCTTCCGCAGCTCCTCCTGCACGTCGAGCAGCGGCTGGAGCGCCTGGTGGGCGGTGAAGAGGCCTTCCAGCACCAGCGACTCGGGTAGCATGGCCGCGCCGCCCTCGACCATCACGATCGCGTCCCGGCTGCCCGCGACGATGATGTTCATCTCGGACTCGGCAAGCTGGCTGGTGAGCGGATTGATCACGAACTTGCCGCCGATGCGGCCGATGCGCACTGCCGCGAACGGACCGTGCCAGGGGATGTCCGAGAGGTGTAGCGCGGTCGAGCCACCGAGCATCGAGAGGATGTCGGGGTCGTTCTCCTTGTCGTGCGAGAGGACGGTCGCAACGACCTGGGTCTCACAGTTGAAGCCCTTCGGGAACAGCGGGCGCACCGGGCGATCGATCAGACGGGAGGTGAGGATCTCCTTCTCCGCCTGGCGCCCCTCGCGCTTGAAGAACCCGCCCGGGATCTTGCCCGCCGCGAACGTCTTCTCGACGTAGTCGCAGGTGAGCGGAAAGAAGTCGATGCCTTCCCGCGGGCTCGCCTGTGCGGTGGCGGTCGCGAGGATGACGGTCTCCCCGAACGTGACCAGGGCGGCGCCCCCGGCCTGCTTCGCCATCCGTCCCGTCTCGACGCTCAGCGTGCGGCCGTGGAACTCGATCTCGATTTTCTGGAACCCGGACTCAGACATGTATCGCTCCCCTGCGGCATCCAGCCGCTGCCATGAGAATGTGGCGAGCCGTAACGGGGGAGGAGGGGGGGAAGAAGAAGCCTACTTCCGGATCCCCAGCCGCTCGATCACGCTCTTGTAGCGCGGGAAGTCCCGGCCCTTGAGGTAATTGAGCAGACGCCGGCGCTGACCGACGAGCTTCAGAAGCCCGCGACGGGAATGGTGGTCCTTCGGATGCGACTTGAAGTGCTCCGTCAGGTACCGAATACGATCGCTCAGGAGGGCAACCTGGACTTCGGGGGACCCGGTGTCCTTGCCGCCTCGTGCATACGTCTGCACGATGCCTGCCGTGCGCTCCTGAGCTACTGCCATCCCGCCCTCTCCGTCTCGTTCTTTCTCTCGCTTGAACCCGGTGCCACTACCACGTGACCCCCGCCCTGGCAAGGGTGCATCACGGCGCGAGAAGCCGCACGAGCCGCCAGCCGGCACACTCGGGCCCGGCTTCGATCACCCCCGCGACCGCCCCCTCCCCGTCGACGAGGAGGGCCGTTTCCTGTGGCCGCGCCGGTGGTTCGAGCTGGCGCAGCGGGGCCTGCTGCCCCCGGCGGAGGCGGGTCAGATCGTCGGGCGGAACCCGAAAGGCGGGCAGCTCGGGCAGCGCCGTCCGGATCGGGATGAGGGGCAGGCTGACGGCGCTCGCCAGCGCGTCCACGGCGGTGGCCTGGTCGATCCTGAAGCTGCCGACCGCGGTCCGGCGGAGCCGCTCCAGGTGGGCCACCGTGCCGAGCGCCCGCCCCACGTCGGCGGCCAGCACCCGGACGTACGTCCCCTTGGAGCACCGCACCTCGAAGTCGATCGCGTCGGCAGCGCGCAGCGACAGGATGAGATCGTGGATCTCGATGTCCCTTGCCTCCCGTTCGACCTCGATGCCCTTCCGCGCGAGCTTGTAGAGCGGGACGCCGTCGCGCTTCAGGGCCGAGTACATGGGCGGCGTCTGTCGCTGCGGTCCAGTGAACCGCGCGGCGACGGCCGCCAGCGCGTCGGCGCCGACGGGCGGGACCGAGGCGCGCTCGGTCACCGTGCCGGTGCCGTCGAGCGTGTCCGTCGTCGTGCCGAGGCGGATGGTACCGGTGTAGGCCTTCCGTTCGACCAGCAGATAGCGGGCGACCTTCGTCGCCTCCCCGATGCACAGCGGGAGGAGTCCGCTCGCGAACGGATCGAGCGTGCCCAGGTGCCCGACGCGCTCGCGGCCCAGCACCGGCTTCAAGTCGCGGATCACGCCCGCGGAGGTGGTTCCCTCCGGCTTGTCGACGAGCAGGATGCCGGTCACTCGGGCTCCTCGTCGGGGGCCTTTGCGCCGAGCCGCGCCCCGACCCGGCGGGCCTGGACCCGCCAGGTGCCGTAACCCACGCCCACGACCGCGCCCACCCCGAGCCCGACGCCCCCCCCCACCCCCCCC
>JACXTT010006153.1_pt1 | contig 17212 bp, 13 predicted proteins | sample 9270951 | NCBI WGS metagenome assembly JACXTT01 (sample SAMN15532306, study PRJNA645909) | rock metagenome | isolation source: weathered quartz diorite | place: Puerto Rico | collected 2017-06-21 | reverse complement strand
CGATCAGGCCCAGCGGCGCGGTCAGTACCACCAGTATGACGCGCTGGAAACTCATCAGCTGGATCATCAGCACCGTCAGCACCACGAACAGGAACAGGGGCAGGCCGGCGGCGATGGAGGCGCCGGCCTTGGCGCTTTCCTCCACGGCGCCGCCGATATCGATGCGATAGCCGGGCGGCAATTGCGCACGCAGCTTTGCAAGCTCGGGCGCGAGCTGCGCGACGATGGTCGCGGCTTGCACGCCATCGACGCCGATATCGCTGCGCACCGTGATGGTTGGCAGGCGATCGCGCCGCCAGATCACACCCTCTTCGAATTCGTAATGCACCTTGGCGATCTGCGACAGCGGCACGGCGCGGCCGGAACGCGTCGGCACCGTCAGGCTTTCGAGCAGCGACAGACGCGCGCGCTCATTGTCGGGGCCGCGGATCAGGACTTCGATCAGCTTGTCGCGCTCGCGATAGAACGTCGCCTGGCTGCCATTGAGTGAACTGTTCACAAAGGTCGCCAGCTCCTGGCTGGAAATGCCCAGCAGTCGCGCCTTGTCCTGGTCGATTTCGAGCTTGATGGTCTTGGCCAGTTCATCCCAGTCGAATTGCACATTGGCGGTGTTGGGATTGGCGCGCATCACTTCGGCCACGCGCTGGGCATTGGCACGCACCGTGGGAATGTCTTCGCCCGAGACGCGCAGCTGCACCGGGAAGCCGACCGGCGGACCGTTTTCGAGACGCGAGACACGCACCCGTACCGCCGGGAACAGGGCGTCGGCTTGGCGCAACACCTTGGCGCGCAATTCATCGCGTTGCTTCAGCCCTTTGGCCGTGATGACGAATTGTGCAAAACTTGCCGCCGGCAATTGCTGGTCGAGCGGGAAGTAGAAGCGCGTGGCGCCGGTGCCGACATAGCTGGCGTAATTGACGTAGAGGTCCTTTTCCTTGTCGAGCAGGGCCTCCATTTTCAGCACTTGCGCCTGCGTCGCGGCGAAGGACGAGCCCTCGGCCAGTTTCAGATCGACCAGCAGTTCCACCCGCGTCGAGGAAGGAAAGAACTGCTGCTGCACGAATTTGAAGGCATAAAGGCTGGTGAAGAACAGCAGCACCGTGATGAGAATGACGGTCTTGCGGCGCTCGACGCACCAGGCGACCAGTTTGCGGAAGCGCACATAGAAGGGCTTGCCATAGACGTCGTGGTCCTCATGCGCCTTGTCGTGCATGGCATGTGCCTCGGTCGCACCGTCGGGCGCCACCGCCCGTGAGAGTCGTTTGCCGATCAGGGGAATCTTCGCCAGCCAGTTGGCGAAGCGGCGCATGCGCGGCGTCACCACCGGCACGCCATCGCGATAATCCGGCAGCAGATGGAAACCCAGATAGGGGATGAAAATCACCGCCGCAAACCAGGAAATGATCAGGGCCAGCGAGGTCACCTGGAAGATCGAGCGGGTGTATTCGCCGGTGCCCGATTTGGCGAGGCCGATGGGCAGAAAACCGGCGGCGGTGACCAGGGTTCCGGTCAGCATCGGGAAGGCAGTCGAGGTGTAGGCGAAGCTGGCGGCGCGCGCGCGTTCCCAACCCTGCTCCATTTTGATGGCCATCATTTCCACCGCGATGATGGCGTCGTCCACCAGCAGACCCAGTGCCAGGATCAGTGCGCCCAGGGAAATCTTGTGCAGGCCGACATCGAAGATATACATGAAGAGAAAGGTCGCCGCCAGCACCAGCGGGATCGACAGGGCCACCACCAGGCCGGTGCGGATGCCAAGGCTGAACAGCGTCACCGCCAGCACGATCAGCACCGCCTCGGTCAGGGAGCGCGCGAATTCGCGAATGCTGCTGGCCACCGCCTTGGGCTGGTCGTTGACGCGATGCAGTTCAAGGCCCACCGGCAGGCTCGCTTCCAGGGTGTGCAAGGCTTTGTCCAGATTGTGGCCGAGCTCAATGATGTCACCGCCCTGGCGCATGGCCACGCCGAGTCCCATCGCCTCCTGGCCCATGTAGCGCATACGCGTGAAGGGTGGGTCGGCATAGCCGCGCTTGACGGTGGCGATGTCGCCGATCTTGAGCACGCGGCCATTGGCGCGCAGGGTGAAATTGCGGATGGCATCAACGCTGTCGAAGCCGCCGCTGGTGCGTACGAAAATCTTGTCGCTGGGGGTTTCGAAGCTGCCACCGGGCGCGATCGCGTTCTGCGCCTGCATGGCGGTGACGATGGTGCTGCCGTCGATGCCGAGCGTCGCCAGCTTGACGTTGGACAGCTCGATGTAAATCTTTTCTTCCTGCTCGCCGATGATGTCAACCTTGGCCACATCCGGCACGCGCAACAGTTCGCGGCGCAGGCGGTCTATGAAAACTTTCTTGTCCGACCAGGAATAGCCCTCGCCTGTCAGCGCGAAAATATTGCCGAAGGTATCGCCGAACTCGTCGTTGAAGATCGGCCCCTGGATGCCGGCCGGCAGGGTCTGGCGAATATCGCCGATGCGCTTGCGAACCTGGTACTGGGTTTCCGGCACCGCGGTGGACGGAGCGGCATCGCTGATCGCAAAAAAGATCAACGATTCACCGGGGCGGGAATAGCTGCGGATGAAATTGATGTTCGGTACTTCCTGCAGCTTTTTCTCGAGCCGCTCGGTGACCTGCTGGTCGACTTCCATCACCGAAGCGCCAGGCCAGATGGTGCGGACCGTCATGAACTTGAACGTGAAGGGCGGGTCTTCCGACTGGCCGAGGCGGCCGTAAGAGAGCGCGCCGATGACGCCGAGGATCACGATCAGGTACAGCACCAGGGGCTGGTGCTTGAGCGCCCATTCGGACAGGTTGAAATTTTTCATGGGACGTCCTGGAGGAAGGGCGCGGTCAATCGTTCAATGCGGCGTTTGTACAGGAATGGGATTTATTGCCGCGCCAGGGCGGGAACGATCCCGACGGGATCGGCGGGGATGATCGCCACCTTGCCGTCGCCGGTCACCAGCGGGTCGCTGATCGGTTTGACCAGTTCGCCTTCGCGCAATTTGTGTACCCCGGCGGCGACGATGGTATCGCCCGCTTTCACGCCGCCCGCTTCGGGTTTGATGAAGGCCGTGGTCTCGCGGTATTGCAGCACCGTTACCGGCTTCAGGCTGACCTTGCCGTCGGTGGCGATCAGCCATACGCCGGTGACACCCGCTTTCACGTACAGCGACGACAGCGGCACCGCGAGAGTGCCGGCATCATTGGCACTGCCGAATACCGAATACGCCGTCATGCCAAGTTGCACCGCATCGTCCGGCGCCTGGATGGTGAGGCGCACGCTGTAGGTACGGGTGACGGCATCGGCGGCGGCGCCGATTTCGCGGATGCGCGCCGCATAATATTTGCCGGGCTGCGACCATAGCGCCACGCGCAGATTGGCGGCCAGCGCGGGATTGCCGGTCGCCGCCTTGAAATCGGCGAGCTTCGATTCCGGCGCGCTTATCACGAGTTCCTTTTCCTTCGGGTTGGCGATTTTCATCACCGCCTGCCCGGCAGTGACCACTTGCCCGGCTTCGGCATTCACCTGCGTCACCACGCCGTCGAGTTCGGCGACTAGTGCCGCATAGCCCGCCTGGTTGATCGAAACATCGGCCTGCGCGCGCTGCGCGGCAAGACGCGCATTGGCGGCGTTGGCCGCATTCATTTTCTGATCCAGCGCCGATTTGCTGACAAAGCCCTTGGCGAACAGATCCTGGTAGCGCTTCAACTCACTGTCCGCATAATCCGCTTCGGCCTGCTGCGCGGCCACTTGCGCGCGCGCCGCATCAGCGGACAAACGCACATCCTGCGGATCGAGGCGCGCCAGCGGCTGGCCTTTCTTCACAGTGGCGCCGGCATCAACAAGGCGCTGGCTGATCTTGCCGCCGACGCGAAAGGCATGATCGACTTCATGACGGGCGCGAATCTCACCGGCGTACAGCTCCGTCTCGGCGCCGGCGCCGGCGGCGATCTTGTAGGCGAGTGCCGGGCGCGGAGCCGGTGCGCCGGCATCCGGTTTGCTGCAGGCGTTCAAGCTGAGGAGGGCGGCGGCAACCATGGTCATGGCGATGCCGCGCGTCTGCTCCTCACTGAGTGACAGAGATAACGATACGGTCTTTCCGATAATCGACTCGATGTTCATGAACGTCCATCCTGGCTGGGGCATCGCGGGTTCAGGGAGAGTGGCGGCTAACGTGTTTTGACTGGGGGGAAATGAGCTGAGGGGCTTCAAAATCGGGTTGAAATATATTACTGACTGGCCGGTAAGTTACGTGAATTCTTGACGGCTGTCAACGGGCCACAGCGGTTTTTATTGGGCGACAGGGAGCGTCGCAGCGCCCCGGAATCGCAGCGGCCAGGCGCGCCTACCCATTGTCAAAGCAGCCTCCGGGCGCGCATCCAGGCGGGAAGCCGTGCGCTTGTCCCCCTCCGTCGGCGCGGGCATACTCGCAGGCATCCATGGCCTTGCCATGCCACCGCAATCAGGAGCAATCATGAGCAGAATCTTCAGAATCGTCGCGCCTTTCGACCCCGAGCGCCGCGAATCACTGGTGCAACTGACAATGGTTTCCGCCACCCTGCTGCTCGCCACCAACGGACGCAGCGCAATGGCCTTCGACCTCTCCGATCTCTCGCAAAAAGATGCCTCGCTGGGCGTCAAGACCGCCCTCGAAAAAGGCGCCGAAGTCGCCGTCTCCCTGCTCGGCAAGGCCGACGGTTTCTGGGGCAATGATGCGGTACGCATCCCGCTACCTGATTGGCTGCACAAGGCCGAGCGCGCGCTGCGCTTCATGGGCAAGGGCCAGGACATCGACGACATGAAACTCGGCGTCAACCGCGCTGCCGAACAGGCCGTGCCGCAGGCCAAGACGCTGCTGGTCGGTGCGGTGCGCTCGATGAGCGTGCAGGACGCCAAGGGCATCCTCAGCGGCGGCGACAATTCCGTCACGCAATTTTTCCGCGGCAAAACCGAACAGCCGATCGGCGAAAAATTCCTGCCCATCGTCACCAAGGTCACCGACCGCATCGGCCTCGCCCGCCAGTACAACCGCATCGCCGGCCAGGGCGAACAACTGGGCCTCGTCAAACCCGAACAGGCCAAGGTCGAGCGCCATGTCACGACCAAGGCGATGGACGGGCTCTATTACATGATCGGCGAAGAGGAAAAGAAAATTCGCCAGGACCCGATCGGCACCGGCAGCGAGATTTTGTCGAAGGTGTTTGGGGCGCTTCGCTGAAGGGCTCCCTGAATATTTGAAAATGAAAGTCCAGCATTGGCGTCCCACGGGGATCATTCGTCGCCACTTCGCGGCGACTCAAAGACGTGTTTGGGGCAAAAATGGCTGGAGAAGCGCGCGGAATGGCGTTCTTCAATTCATCAAACGAAGGTGCAGCTGAACAATGGAAATCAAAATCGACGACCTCCGCGGCCCCGAAATCGCTGCCCTGCTGGCAGAACATGTTCAGAGCATGTATCAATACTCTCCGCCGGAAAGCGTGCATGCGCTTGATTTGGAAAAGCTGCGCAAACCCGAGATCACATTCTGGACGGCTTGGGATGGCAAGGAATTGCTGGGCTGCGGGGCGTTGAAAGAGTTGGACCCGACCCACGGTGAAATCAAATCCATGCGCACCGCGACAAAGCACCTGCGCAAGGGCGTCGCCATGGCCATCATGCAAGTCATTCTCGCCGAGGCGAAAAAGCGGTCCTACAAAAAGCTGAGCCTTGAGACCGGTTCAATGGAAGCATTCGCGCCGGCGCGGGCGATGTACGCGCGACTCGGTTTTGAGCCCTGCGGGCCGTTTGTTGGCTATGTCGAAGACCGCCACAGCGTATTCATGAAGAAGGAACTCTGAAATGGGAATGGCCGGCTGCTTTACCGCGGTGTCGAGCGAAACACTGAAAAAACTTCAGGACGATCCGGAGGGCATCGAGGATTATCTCTACCCCAATGACGGCGAGGACGAGCCGCCGAACTACATCGACGTCGACAAGGCCTGGCACGGCATCCACTATCTGCTCACCGGTCGCGCCGATGGCGGGACGCCGCCGCTGAGTCTGGCGGTGCTTGGGGGCGAGGAATTTGGCCCCGAGATCGGTTATGGTCCGGCGCGTTTCCTGACGCCGGCGCAGGTGAAGACCATATCCGCCGCACTATCGGCGCTGACAGTCGACAAATTGCGCGATCGCTACGACCCCGAGGACATGGAAGTCAAGGACGTTTATCCGACCGAGATATGGATGCGCGACGACGAAGAGGCTTTCGACTATCTGATGGAAAATTTTCGGCAGATGGTGGCGTTTTATCGCGATGCGGCGGCGCGGGGTGATGGCACGATTTTGTGGTTGTCCTGATATGAATATTGGTTATGGATTCAAGCTTGCCGTCCAGATTCCGCAACTATTTGTAGGCCTAGTCTTTCCATTTTTTCTTGCCGCGAGCACCGCAGCGGCGGCGATTGAGATGAACGATACAAAATCGGCAATAAAACTCGACGGCGGTACGCATGAAGTCGCCGGCTGGATATGGCGGAATTTGGTTCCGAAAGCCGGTCAAGCCAGCACCGTGCAGGGCGAAATGCTGCGTGTCGTCGAGAAGCTTCGCTGGGAGGCCCAAAACAATGGCAATGCAAATTGGGATGAAGGCTTTGAGAAGCTGAGAACCTATTTGGGCGCAAGTCTCACCGCCGAGAAGCGATTGGCTGCGCCGATGCTCGCCCAAGTCCAGCGCGATCTGAACCGAATCAGCAAAGTTGACCAGCCATACCTTGAAGACGATCTCTACGATCGATTGACCGACGCGGTTGTTGCTTATTGCCGCATCAACCCTGTCTTGATTGCCAAGCCTAGCGATGCAACGTTGCATCGAAAAGTAAGATCGCATTAGCGACGAGATGGAAAAATCATAGAACGCCATTCGGCGCGCCTTTCCAGCCATTTTTGCTCCGAACACCGCGCCAATGCTGGACTTTGTCTTTTTGATTTTTTGCCAACTGCTCAAACTTTAAGCAGCCTAAAACTCCTCATCCGCCCGCAAAAAACGCCATTGCCCCATCGGCAAATCGTGCAGGCGCACTTTGCCGATGCGAATGCGTTTCAGCCCCAGCACTTTGAGGCCGACCATTTCGCACATGCGGCGGATCTGGCGTTTCTTGCCTTCGCGCAGGATGAAATTGAGCTGGTCGTCGTTCTGCCATTTGACGATGGCGGGTTTGAGCGCTTCGCCGTCGAGCGAGAGACCGTGGTTGAGCCGTTTCAGATCGGCGGGTGACAACGTGCCTTCGACGCGCACCAGATATTCCTTGTCGACCCCGGAATTTTCGCCGATCAAGGTCTTGGCGATGCGTCCGTCCTGGGTCAGCACCAGCAATCCGGTGGAATCGATATCGAGGCGTCCGGCCGGTGCCAGTCCGCGCGCATGCTGCGGCAGGAAAGGCGTTTTGTCGGTTTTGGCGTGGCGTTCTTCCGTGACCAGCACGCTCGCCGGTTGGTGGCCGGATTCGGCTTGGCCCGACACATAGCCGATCGGCTTGTTCATCAGAATCGTGATGCGCCGCTCCTGTCGGGCGGAAGCTTGCTTGTCGAGTTTGACCTGCACCGTTGGCAGAACCTTGGTGCCGAGCTCGGCGACGCGCACGCCGTCGACATAGACCCAGCCGCGCTCGATATATTCATCGGCTTCGCGGCGCGAGCACAGTCCGCGTTCGGACATCAGCTTGGAGAGGCGCAGCGGAGCGCTCGGGTCGGTTGGCGGAAGCGGTTTGGGCATGGGGGCGATGAAGATTGGCGCAGTGCGACATTATGCCTTGCGGTTCCAGCCGCCATGATGCGGCCCATAAAAAATGCCGCTCTGGCGAGCGGCATTTTTTGTCTGCCTCGCGGAAAAGCTTTACGAACCGTTCGTTTGTTTCAGCGCCAGCTTGGTGCGCATCGGTTTCAGCACCACCAGGGCCATGATGGCCGCCAACGCGTTCAGGCCGGCGGCGATATAGAAGACCGCATGCCAGTTGCCGGTGGCCGCGGTGATCACGCTGGTGAAGGGCACCAGCAGCGAGGCGGTGCCCTTGGCGGTGTACAACAGTCCCGCATTGGTGGCCGCGAATTTGGAACCATAGGTATCGCCGCAGGTCGAGGGGAACAGGCTGTAGATCTCGCCCCAGGCGAAGAACACCAGGCCGGTCAGGATCACGAACAGCAGCGGGTCCTGGCCGAATTCGCTGAGCATGACGATGCCGACGGCTTCGATGCCGAAAGCGATGAACATGGTGTTCTCGCGGCCGATATGGTCAGACACCCAGCCGAAGAAGGGGCGGGTCACGCCGTTGAGCACGCGGTCGATCGACAGCGCGAAAGTCAGCGCCGGCAGGGTCAGACCGAGAATCGAGACGGGCACATTGGCGATCTTGAAGTCTTTGGCAATGGGGCCGAGCTGCGCGGTGGCCATGAGGCCGCCGGCGGCCATCATCACGAACATGGCATACATCACCCAGAATGTCGGCGTCTGGATCATCTCCACCCAGGTGTAATCGCGCTTGGTCTGGATGACGGCGGCGGTTTGCGGCACATCGGTTTTCTTCGGCGCCAGCAAGCCAAAGGAAATGAGGAACACCACTACGCCCTGGCCGATACCGAAATACAGGAAGGCGGTCTGGTAACCCATGGACTGGATGATGGCCTGGATCGGAATGATGGTCACTGCCGAGCCCATCCCGAAACCGGCCGCCGTCAAACCGGCGGCGAGGCCGCGGCGATCCGGAAACCATTTGAGCGCATTGCCCACACAGGTGCCGTAGACCGCGCCGGCGCCGATGCCGCCGATGGCGGCGCCGACATAGAGCAGGGCCAGGGAATCGGCAAAGGAATTGATCACCCAGGCCACGCCGACGAGAATGCCGCCGACCATCACCACCGGACGCGGACCGAATTTATCGACCAGGTAGCCTTCGATCGGCACCAGCCAGGTTTCGGTCAGCACAAAAATGGTGAACGCCACCTGGATCGCGGCGCGTCCCCAGTGGTATTGATCGTCCATGGGCTGTACGAACAGGGTCCAGCCGTATTGCAGATTGGCGATCATCGCCATGCAGACAATGCCGGCAAACAATTGCAGCCAGCGGTTTACCGCCGGACGGGGAACCGGTATCTCGATTGCACTCGCACTCATGATGTCTCTCTCCGTATGAGATGGCGCGTCCCCGCGGCGTGCCATCGCTTTGTAAGGTAGTCGATGCGCTTGTTCGCGCATTCCGCTATTCATTTGTGCGCATAGCTTGTACAAATCGGCGGCAAATGCGGATGACCGGCGTCAACAGATGACGCGCGTCAATTTTTCCTTTGGCGGCGTTCAGGCCTTGCCGGTGATATTGGAGGCCGATACGCCGACGGCCACCGCGATGACCAGCAGCAGGCCCAGCACATTTGCGGTGATGGTTTCGGTGGCGAGGTCCATGAAGGCATCGACCGCCAGATTGTCGGCGCCGGTGCAGCACATCACCACGGCGGTGGCGACGGCGGTGAAGGCCAGCGGAAGGCCGATGCGCAGCTTGCGCGACAGGCGCTGGCGCGCCGGCAGTTCGCCGATAACGCGCGCAGTGAAGCCGGCGTCGTCGATATGGTTTTCCTGCATCGCCGCTGCGTCGGCCTTGAGCAGGTCTTCCAGGGGATCGAATTGGGTATTCATGCGGCCATTCCTTTGCTGCGCTGTACCTCGGTTGCTGCGGATGCCTCGGACTCGTATGCGGCCAGTTTGACGCGCATCTTTTCCTTGGCCTTGAGTATATTGGTCTTCACCGTGCCCAGCGGAATGCCGAGCACATAGGCGGCCTCGTCGTGCGAGAGATCGTTGTAGTAGCACTGCAGGATCGCATTGCGCTCGCCCTCGCTCAAACCTTCCATGGCGCGCGACAGGTCGCGCTGGATGCCGCTGTACGCGGCGCTTGATTCCACCGGCTCCGGTTCGGGCATCTTGTCCTCGTCCATCAGCAGCTCGTGTTTCTTGCGTACTTCCGACTGCCAGGCATTGAAAGCGATGCGATACAACCAGGTGGAAAACCTGGCCTCGAAGCGGAAGTGGCGAATATTCTTCCAGGCGAGGATGAAGGTTTCCTGCGCAATATCGTCGGCCAGCTCGAATTGCCCGCCGGTCATCTTGCGCAGGCTGGCACGCAGCTGCGATTGATGGCGGCGCACCAGCTCGGCAAATGCATTTCGATCATCGTCGCGCATCACGCGCGCGATCAGATCGCTGTCCGAAAAGCCGACCGGGGCCGAGGCCTTCGCGGGGGAGGCAGCCATGCGCGCAGTAAGTGGTAGCGCGGCGTTTCGGATCAGGAAGATGTCCCGCCGTCGCGCGGAGGACGAGATTCAAGTTTCCACACCAGCATATAACCTAAACCCATGAACAGCGGGATAAGGCCGATGGTCCAGGCCACGCCCAGCTGGTTGAGGGCGATGCACAGCGCCACGCCAACGGCGGCCAGCACCACGCCGCGGCGCAGATCGGAATAGGGCTCTTCGCGGCTCAAAAACAATTCGGGTGGTACAGATTGGCCTTTTTCGGCGAGGCGCAGCGCCGTCTCGTGCTGCATGCGCATCTTGCGCGATTTGTACCAGAGCACCATAGCGACAATAGCCACGGGCACGCCCATGCCGGCGACGGTGGCGACGATGGCGATCAGCGAGGTTCCAAAATCCATGTTCATTCTCCCTTGTGTCGTTTGCGCCTGGGCGCCCACTGTTTTGGCAAATATGCCTGTTGGATGCGGCGGGAACAAGTTTCGGATTTGGCGGCCTGCAAATATTCTTGCAGGCCGCCTTGAGCGTTGGAGGCCCTTATTCCGCTGCCAGTTCCTGGGTATGCACCGTCGTCGTCACCGGCGTCGGTAGCTGATGCATGCCGGCCAGGGGCGAAAACCGCACCAGGGCCAATCCCAGCAGCAGTCCGCCGATGCCGGAAATGACGATGGTATTGCGCAAGCCCAGCACCTCGCCCAGCAGGCCGCCGACCACCGAGCCGGCCGGTGCCATCGCGATCGACAGGAAAATCATCGTCGAGGTGACGCGGCCGAGCAGGCGGTCGGGCGTCACCGACTGGCGCAGCGACAGGTAGTTGATGAAGAACAGCATCGCGCCCAGGTCAAAAAAGAACAGGGCGATGCCGAGCCGGAAGCCGGCCCAGTCACCGGGGCCGACCGCTGCAATCAACAGCCAGGCGACGCCGGTGATGATGAGGCCGCCGAGCATGGTGCGGCCGACGCCGAAGCGGCGGTTGGCGCGGTGGATCGCGAACGAGGCCAGCAGGAAACCGGCGCCACCCATCATCCAGATGGCACCGATCTTGCCCGGCGACAAGGCCAGATCACGCGCCGCATAGAGGATGATGATGGCCAGGTACACATGCTTCAGGAACTGCCAGATGGACAGCCCCCAGGCCAGCGAGCGCAGGATCGGGTTGCGCCAGATCAGGATGAGGCCTTCGCGCGCGTCATGCCAGATGCCGAGCCATAGCGCCTTGCCGGCCTGCGCCTGCACTTTCGGCACATCGCTGTCGCGCGCCGGAATGCCGCGCAGCATCCACGCCGAGGCGAAGAAGGAGCAGGCATCGAGCAGGATGGCGAAGGGCGCCGTCAGCCACTGAATGAAGATGCCCGCCAGGCCGGGGCCGATCAGCTGCGCCGAAGAATCCGACAGCGCGATGCGCGAATTGGCCTCGACCAGATTGTCGCGGCCGACACGCTCGGTCATGAACACCTGGTAGGCGGCCCAGCCGATGATGCCGCCCAGGCCGACGAAGAAGCCGGCGATGTACAGGATCGGCATCGACAGCCAGCCCAGCCAGGCCGCGATCGGCACCGACAGCAGGGCGAGTCCGCGACCGATATCGGCGATGATGATCAGCGGCAACTTGCGCGAACGATCGACCAGCACGCCGGTGAAGAGGCCGAACAGGGTGTAGGGCAGGGCCTCCATCGCCGTCAAAATACCCATTTGTGTCGGCGTCGCGTTGAGCAGTATCGCGGCTGTCAGGGGCAGCGCGAGGAAGGTGACCTGCCCGCCGAAATGGGTAATTGTTAGCGAAGTCCACAGCGTGCGGAAATCGCGGTTGCGCCATAATTTGCCCAGGTATTTGTCGTACTTGTGTTGCGTGATGTTCTGCGTATTTTCTTGCGTGTTGATTTGCTTGTTCATGATGTGACCCGATCCCTGTTCACGGAGGCCATCGGCAAAAAACAATGGCGCTGCCATGTGCCGATTCATCTCGGCGAATTATTCTTTACGGTGAGGAGCGATGCTGCCAGCTCGCCTTTTCTGCCCCGCCGCATGTTTCGGCGAAGCCCTTCAACATGATGCGAAGGAAGGCTTGGCCGGCTAGCCCGGAATGCCGTCGCTGCGTGCGCTGGCGATTGCCGGTCGGGACAGTCGAGAGGTGCTGCGGGACGATGCGAGGCAAATTCGTCCCGCATCACGCATCAGCGCCACCAGCCCGCGCGACGCAGCGGTCGGGCAGGAAAGGACGATGGTTGAATGAATGCAGGACATGGAATGCCTCACGAAGTGAGAGATGAAAAATGAAATTCAGGTTTGAAGTCTAGCGGATGCCAATAGACTTGGCAAAGCTTCAGGTTGGAAATGAAAAACGCAGAACGCCATTTGGCGCGCTTTTTGAGGCAAAAATGCTCGGAGAGCCGCGCCAGTGCTGGAGTTTGCCGGCGATATCTGCAAGGGCATGCAGCAATCCGGCAATGTTCGAAACCAATTTGTCGACATACCCTGGACCGGCTGCGCCTGCCACGGATCAGCCGAATTTTCGTTCGTTCATTGCCAGCTGGTCCACATAGCGCTGGATGACCGTCTGCGCCGCCACCGACACGGGCAGGAACATGCAGCCGGCACGGCACATTTCATGTCCTGCGCCATCCCTGTAAATGGAAACATGGCGGACTTCCATATCCGCATCGATCATTTCATGTTCATTGAGTTCCAGGCGGCAACCCAGCAGTCGCATTCCTGCGGACAATACGGGCTTTCCCAACGGCGTCACGAACGCCAGACCTGTGGCGCTGATATCGGTTATTCGTGCGCGGCTCGTGTCCTGCTTGCCCTCGCGATCGGGGAGCAGCGGCAGCATGGCCATCGGCGATTTGGCCAGGGGCGTTCGCGCGCGGAAGGCATTGCGGCGCTGCAGGCGCAGGATCGAGCGCGGCATGCGCATGCGAAAGGCAGGGGCATTGGCGAATTGCGTCGGTTCCGCCCGGTCTGCGGAAAACTGCACCTTGATATGTTCCAGGAATCCGACCGCAGTCAGGCCTTCGGCGATCTTCAACAGCTCGTTGAGGCGATTGTCCGGACCCAGGTCGAATATGAGTTCCTCGAATTCCGGGTTGACGGCGAGAAGGCGCGTGACGAAGAATTTTTCGCCCAGATCGAAATGCAGTGTGACGGGTATGCGCTGGTCGATCAGCGCCCGCATGTTGGCGAGGATCTCGACGCGCGAATACACCTGATAGGGCTCAAGGTCGGCGATGCCGGTTTCCGGTTGGCTGGCTGCAGCGGATTGCCCGGCGATTTCCGGTGGAGGATTGCGTTGGATCATTCTCTGTCTCGCGAATGCGGGGGCTGCCCGCGAAAAATGAAACTATACGCCTACAGGCCAAAGCGGTGCATGCCGACGGCGTTCCGCTTCAGTCGCCTGGGTCGAGCGCAACCGGGCGCGCAAGCGCAGCAGACGGCCTGGAGCCGGGCCAGCGCATGCGCCGGCACCTTAGGCACTTTACCTACCCGCCAAGGTAGTTTCGAATCGCCGCGCTTCGCGAGTATATTATCTTGCTGCAACAAGATGAATGGCGCGCTCCGGAACATGGAAATCGACTCTCGCAACGTGGCTGAGCGAATAACTGGATAGAACGATAACAGGCAGCATGATGACGATCAGGTTCGGTCCCGGATCGAGTCCTGCAAACGCCGCCCATTTGCGGATGGGCAAGGAAAATATAGACGCATAATGCGCAATCCCGCCTTTTTGATCGCCTTGTTCGTGCGGCTGGCAGCGATCCTGACGATTGCAATCGGCGCAGCGGGATTTGCCGGCTGGGTGCTGGACGTTCCCCTGCTCAAAAGCGCGCTGCCGGGCGCCGTGAGCATGAAAGCCAATACTGCAATAGGCCTGGTGATGTCCGGCAGCGCATTGATCATGCTGGGAAACCGGCGATCGCTGCCGGTGCGGCGTTGGGCGTTTGTCATGGCGCTGGCGATCGCCGCATTGGGCCTGGCAACTTTGGGCGAATACGCATTTGGCTGGAAACTGGGCATCGACGAACTGCTGTTTATCGATGCTTCCAAAGCATATACCCCGATCCCGGGACGGATGTCGCCATTCAGCGCACTGGCCTTCGCCTGCATCGGCCTGGCGTTGGCCGTTTTGCGCCGTCCGCGGCTGCGCGCGGTAGCCGCCATATCGGCGATTGCGGTGGCCGCCATAGGCACGATGGCGTTGCTGGGGTATTTCTGGAACGCCAGCGAGCTGATCACTGACCAATGGCTGGCGCCAGTCGCGCTTCACACCGCCATCGCATTCTTGCTTATCGGCGCGGCAATCCTGCTCGAAAGCGTCAAGGGGGCAAAGCGCGCGGATGGCCAACGCTTTGCCCTGGGTTCGATAGAAATAAAGATCATCGCCAGCTTTATCGGCGCCTTGTTTCTGCTGTTCGCCGGCGGCGGGTTGACCTACAGGGCCAATGCCGAATATTCGAATGCGGCGCATCGGCTCGCTCGCACCCAGGAAGTGCGTGCCGTGCTGTCACACCTTAACGCCAACGTCGCATACGCCGAATCGGCACAGCGAAACTACCTTATTACCGGTCAGGAAGCGCAGCGCCGCCAGTATGAGACATTGGCCGCGAAGATCGAAGACCAGCAGGAAACGCTGGCGAAGCTGATTGCCGACAATCCCGATCAACTGAATAATCTTGCCGAACTCCAGGCGCTGGATCGCCGTTTCATCGATCTGCTGGACCGCGGAATTGCGCTTTACCGGGAACAGGGGTTCGCATCGGCCCGCAGTCTGATTGCCTCGGGGCAGAGCTTCGAGGTGGCGCGAGCGATCGGCGCCTTGGCCGAGCGCATGGATGCCGGCGAGCAGCGGCTGTCGATGGAACGGGAGCGGGCCCTGACCGAGAACCGGCAGCAAACCCTGGTGGTGCTGCTGACGACCATTTTCGTGGCTGCATTTGCCTTTGGCGGCGTATTTCGCGGCATCCGCCAGGAGATGGTCGCGCGCAGCCAGGCCGAAATGCGGCTGGTCGAGGCAAAGGAAGCGGCCGACCTTGCCAACCGTGCCAAGAGCACCTTCCTCGCCACCATGAGCCACGAGATACGCACACCGATAAACGGCATGTTCGGCATGCTCGAGCTGCTCAGTCTGACCGACCTGGACGCCGCGCAGCGCACCAAGGTCGAGATCATTCGCGAATCGGGCAAATCGCTGTTGCGAATCATCAACGATATCCTCGATTTTTCCAGGATCGAGGCCGGCCGCCTTGTGATCGCTCCCGAAGTCGCCTCCATTCGCGATGCGCTGGAAAATACGCGCGTTCTCTTTGCGGGCAGCGCCAGCAGCAAAGGCTTGCAGCTTGTCGTCAGCGTGGATCCGCAAATCGGTCCGGCCCTGTTGTTCGATCCCCTGCGCTTGCGGCAGATTCTCAACAATTTCGTCGGCAATGCGCTCAAATTCACCGACAAGGGTTCCGTCACGGTCAAAGCGGAATTGATCGAGCGGATGGGCGACAGTGAAAAGCTGCGTTTTTCGGTGATCGATACCGGCATAGGCATCTCGCAGGCGAACCAATTGCGGCTGTTCCAGCCCTTTGCGCAGGCCGACAGCAATACCACGCGCAAATATGGCGGAACCGGGCTCGGGCTGGCCATCAGTCGCCGCCTGGCCGAGGCGATGGGCGGCAGCGTAACCATGGAGAGTGTGCCGGGGGTGGGCACCACCATGACGCTCACCTTGGCAATGCTGATCGCGCAGCCCGGAACCTTGCCGAAAAATGAATCGCCTGGCGGCGCTGCCTATGCGCCGCCGGCCGCGTCGCTGCGGCGTGCCCCGCCTGAGGCCAGTGTCGCCGAAGCCAGCGGCATGCTGATACTGCTGGTGGACGACCATCCGACCAATCGCATGCTGCTGGAGCGCCAGGTGGGCATGCTGGGCTATGCCACGGAGACCGCCGAAAACGGCGCGCAAGCCCTGGCGAAGTGGCAGGCGAGGCGCTTTGGAATGGTTATTACCGACTGTCATATGCCCGAGATGGACGGCTATGAACTTGCACGCCGCATCCGCCGCCTTGAGGAGGGAGGCGACGGCAAACATGTCCCCATTATTGCCTGCACCGCCAATGCGCTGGGCGGCGAAATCGAGAATTGTCTGGCAGCGGGAATGGACGACTACGTGGTGAAGCCGGTGGAACTGTCGCATTTGCAGACATTGCTCGAACTCTGGCTGCCGTTCCCCGATGGAGGCGTTTCGGCATCCCCGCCGGCAACTTCAGCGGTGGGGGCGAGCAATGCCGGAGCAGCGGCGAGCGCAGGCGAGGATCTGTCAGGCTTGCCGGTGGATCGTTCGGCATTGGCCGATATGTCGGACGGTGATCCGGACGCCGAGCGCGAACTCCTTGCCAAGTTCCGGCAGTTCAACGACGAGGACGCCGCCATGCTGAGATGCGCCGCTGCGGAGGGCGATATGCTGCAGATCCAATTTGTCGCCCATCGGATGAATGGCGCCAGCAGGATTATCGGCGCATGGAAGCTGGCCGAATTGTGCGGGCGCATCGAGCAGGCGGGCCGCGCCGCCGATGCAGCCGCCGTTGCGCTCGGCATGGATGACTTCGACCGGGAATTGGGGCGCGTCAATGGCTTTCTCGACACGGTATCATCCACTGCGGCTCCAGGCGATGCCGCCGGTGTCGATCACGGGACAAGTGGCATGGAGCGGTAGCGGAAACTGTAAACGGCAAGGGCTACAATCGGCATCGGAACAGCGGAGCGGAAATATGTCAGTCGAAAATCTGCATTTCATGGTGGCGGAAGACCATCATTTTCAGCGCAGCGCGATGGTGCGTCTGTTGCATAACCTCGGCGCCCTGGTCGTTCATGAGGCCATGGACGGCCAGTCCGCACTGCGCATCGTCGGCGATTCGAGTTGCCGGGTCGACATCATCATCAGCGATCTCGACAT
>JACXTT010006152.1_pt1 | contig 17219 bp, 11 predicted proteins | sample 9270951 | NCBI WGS metagenome assembly JACXTT01 (sample SAMN15532306, study PRJNA645909) | rock metagenome | isolation source: weathered quartz diorite | place: Puerto Rico | collected 2017-06-21 | reverse complement strand
GGCCGTGGCCCGGCTTGCCCGTGCCCAGGAACGCGACTTGCGGTCCTGGCTGTTCGACTCGACCGGAGGCGACGCGACCACCCTGGCGGCAGCGCTGCGCGCCGTCGGCGGTGAGGTCGAGGACACCTACGGGGTACCGGTCGAGGTCGTCTGCGTCGGCGACCCGTCGGTCTCCGAAGACCTGCGCCCGCTCGTGCTCGCGACGCGCGAGGCCGTGGTCAACGCGGCCCGGCACTCGGGTGCGGCCAAGGTCGACGTGTACGCCGAAGCGCGTGCCGACGCGATCGAGATCTTCATCCGCGACCGCGGAGCGGGCTTCGACGTGGAGACTGTCGCGTCCGACAGGCATGGCGTCCGTGACAGCATCGTGGAGCGGATGCGGCGCCACGGCGGGCGCGCCGAGGTGCGCAGCACGCCGGGCTCGGGCACCGAGGTCCGGCTGAGCCAGCCGACGAAGGGGGAGTGATGACTGCACGTCACCGCGTCGTGATCGTCGACGACCACGCGATGTTCCGGGCCGGGGTGCGCGCCGAGCTGGGCGATGCCGTCGAGGTGCTCGCGGAAGCCGCGGACGTGGACGAGGCGGTGGCAGCTGTGCTCGCCGGCCAGCCCGAGGTGGTGCTGCTCGACGTGCACCTGCCTGGTGGCGGCGGGGCCGAGGTGATCCGTCGTACGGCGGGCAAGGCGGTCGACACCAAGTTCCTGGCGCTCAGCGTGTCGGACGCCGCCGAGGACGTGATCGGCACGATCCGGTCGGGCGCGCGCGGCTACGTCACCAAGTCGATCACCGGCGAGGAGCTGATCGACGCGATCGACCGGGTCGCCGCCGGGGACGCGGTGTTCTCGCCCCGGTTGGCCGGCTTCGTGCTCGACGCGTTCGCCGGGACGATCGAGGTGGCGGCGGTCGACGAGGACCTCGACCGGCTCACCGAGCGGGAGCGCGAGGTGATGCGCCTGATCGCGCGCGGCTACTCCTACAAGGAGGTGGCTGCCGAGCTGTTCATCTCGATCAAGACCGTCGAGACGCACATGGGTGCGGTGCTCCGGAAGCTGCAGCTCTCCTCGCGGCACGAGCTGACCCGCTGGGCCTCGGAGCGCCGGCTGCTCTGACGGGCCCTCTGACTAGCCCGGCAACAAGGTCGCCCAGGCCGGGCGCCAGGCCGCGCTGCGTTGCTGCATCTCCCAGCTGAGGGCGCGCAACGTCGGGCCCTTGCCGGTGTACCAGGGCGGCAGGCTGTCGAACGCGCGGGCCAGCGTGATCCGCCCCTGCGCGACCCGGACCTGGGCCGCGATCCAGGCGCCGGACTCCTCGCCGGCCTCACCCCGGTGCAGCTCACGCAGGATGTTGGTCAGGCTGACCTGGAGGGCGTCGGGCAACCACGGGGTGTCGCCGAGGCCGACCAGCTCGCCCTCGTCGACCAGCACGGTGTGCTCGAAGTTGATGCCCGGTTCGCTGACCCGCAGCCAGCGCGCGAGCAACGTCGGTCGCTCGGGCAGGCCGCGGTCGCGCTCGGTCGCTTCACGCATCTGCCGGTGGATCTGGGCCTTGAGCCGGTTGCGGATCGAACCCTGGGCCGCGACGTGGGCGACGCCTTGCGCGGCGCGCAGCAGTCCCGACTCGGTCGCTCCGTCACGTGCGTGCGCGACCAGGGTCGGGTCGGCGCGCAGCAACGGGCTGAGCAGGTCGACGACGCCGTCGAACATGCCGGTGGTGCTGGTGTCCCAGCCGTCGCGCGAGTGCCAGGCCAGGAAGCCGGGCTTGGAGTCCTTGATCGAGCGGTAGACCGCGTTCGAGCTGGCCCAGTCGGGAGCGCCGTCGAGCACGTTGAGGTGCTCGCTGATCGCGTCGCGGACCGAGCCGCTCGCCGTGCCCCAGAGCACAGCGCGGCCACCGCCGATCCGCTGCATCGAGGCCCACGAGTCGCCGTAGCGGTAGGAGAGCACGTGTTCGTCGGGATCGAGACCGGCCCCGGCTCCTTCAGGCAGGCGGTCGGAATCCGCGAGCACCGCCCAGGACCACCACAGGTCGTCGGCGGAGGCGAGATCGTCCGCTTCCATGGGCACATTGTGCCGCGCACCAGGGCATTCGAGCAGGACCGTCAGTCGGCGATCCTGCGCGCCGGTTGGCACGACGGGCACCACCAGACCGAGCGCTCCGAGCCCTCGGGACCCAGCTCGCCGGCTTTGATCGTCGTACCGCAGCGCAGGCAGGGGCCGCGGCGCTGGTAGACCCAGAGCCGTCGTCCGGGGCGCCTGTCGCCGGTGGTGATCCGGCTCGGGCGGTCGCGGTGCGCGTCGAGGAGCTGGTGGCACAGACGCACCAGCTTGGGCAGATCCGGCACCAGCGCGACCGGATCGTACGGATCGAGACCCGCGAGGAAGCAGGCCTCGGCGCGGAAGATGTTGCCGATGCCGGCGAGGTTGCGCTGGTCGAGCAGGGCCTCGCCGACCGGGACGTGCCCGGCCCGCTCGAGGCGACGCAGGGCTTCCTCGGCGTCCCAGTCCGGTCCCAGCAGGTCGGGCCCGAGGTGGCCGACCAGGCTGTCTTCGGCCACGGTGGCGACGAGGTCGACGAGCACCAAGTACCCGATCGCCACCGTCTCCTCGGTGCGCAGCACCATCCGCGCTTCGTGCTCGGGTCGCCGCCAGGAGGCACTGGGCTGCTGCACGTCCCAGCGGCCCTCCATCCGCAGGTGCGAGTGGATCGTCATCCCGTCGGTCAGCCGGGTGAGCAGGTGCTTGCCGCGACTGACCGTCTCCAGCACGGTGCGGCCGGCGAGATCGACTGTCGCCAGGCTCGGGATCCGGAAGTCCGACGTGGTCAGCACCTGGCCGGACAGGACGTCGAGGCGCCGTGCGGTCTGCCAGACCGAATCCCCCTCAGGCACGGAGGCGTAGTCCCTTGGAGGTGGCGACGAAACCCGCGGCTTCGAGGGCGGTCCTGATCGCCTCCGAGTTCTGGCTCAACAGGCTCTCGCCGTCCGCCTTCTCCACGGTCAGGCGCCCGAGGGCGCCCCGTCGTACGGCGGTGCCGAGGCTGTCGATCGCGGCCGCGGTCACGTCGTCCTCGGCGGAGAAGGTCAGCAGCGTGCGGCCGCCGCGCTCGACGTACAGGGCGAGCTCGCCCTCGACGAGGACGACGAGTGCACCGGCCTTGCGGCCGGGACGGTGACCGCCCTCCTGGACGGGCCAGGGCAGCGCGGCACCGAACGGGTTCGCCGGGTCGGTCGCGGCCAGCGTCACGGCCTCGAGCTTCTCGGGGGGACTCAACCGGACGTGGGTCCGCAACCGGTCGATGGCACCGGCCGTCCCGAACTGGGCTGCGCCCAACCCGTCGACGAAGTAGCCCCGGCGCGCACGTCCGGTGTCCTCGAACGTCGCCAGGACCCGGTACGCCGCTGCGAACCCACCCGGCGTGCGCTCGCTCATCACGGCTCCGCGGGTGACGACGCCGTGCCGGTCGAGCAGACCTTCGGCGCTGGCGTGGGCGCGCCGGGTCGGGTCCGTCTCGCGCTCGGGGAGCAGGAACCAGCGACCGGCCATGTCGGCGGGGCCGCTGCGGCTCGGCATCGGGGAGCGGGTGCGGCCTCCGGAGGTGACCCTCGCGCGGGGCGGGGACTGACGTGCCCGGTGGCTGCTGGTCCCCGACCGGGTCAGCGCGCGCAGCGGTGCCAGGGTGTCGTTGCCGACCCGACCCGCCCAGACGAGCTCCCAGACCAGGGCTGCGAGGGCGGCGTCGTCGGTGCTCGAGAGCTGCTGGCCGAGCTGCCGGAAGAAGAACGCGCCGCCTCCGTCCAGGACGTCGAGCACGGCCTGGTGGTCGGCCCCGGCCTCGAACTCCGCCGGGTCAGGCAGCGTGAGCGCCGCGCTGTCGGCCAGGTGCAGCGAGACCCAGCCGTCGGCTCCGGTGATGCCGCCGTGCCCGGCCCAGAGCAGCTCTCCGGTCGCGGTGAGCTCGTCGAGGTACGCCGGCTGGTAGTCCACGATCCGGCTCGGCAGCACCAGCGACTCCAGCGCCGAGGCCGGTACGGCGCACCCCGCCAGCTGCTCGACGACGGCGAGCACCCCGTCGGGTCCACGCAGGCCGCGGCTCGAGCCCGGGACAGACACGTGCTGCCAGGCCGGCAGGAACCGACCCAGTGCGGCCGGGTCGACCGGCTCCACCTCGTGCCGCAGCCGGGCCAGCGACCGCCGGCGCAGCTTGCGCAGCACCTCGGCGTCGCACCACTCGCTACCTGACCCCGACGGCCGGAACTCGCCCTCGAGCACCCGACCGCTCGCGGCCAGACGGACCAGGGTCTGCCGGGCGACCGCCGCCCCGAGTCCGAGCCGGGCGGCGACCTCGGCGGTGGTGAACGGGCCGTGGGTGCGGGCGAAACGGCCGATCAGGTCGCCCAGCGGGTCCTCGACCGGGTCGGTGAAGGCGGTCGGCGTACCGGCCGGGACGGGGACACCGAGGCCGTCGCGGAGCCGGGCCACGTCCTCGACGACCGCCCAACGTGCCTCGCCGGCGACCCGGACCTCGACCACGCGACGCGCGTCGGCGAGCAGCGACAGCGCTTCGGGGACGTCGGCGGTGCAGCGGGCAACGGCCTCCTCGGTGGACAGCGGGCCGATCATCCGCAGCACGTCGACGAGGCCTTCGGCGTCCCGGGCCCGACGGTCCTCGGCCGTCCTCTGCAGCTCCGCCTCGACCTCGGCCAGCACGTCCGGATCGAGCAGCTCACGCAGCTCGGCCCGACCGAGCAGCTCGGCGAGCAGTCCCTGGTCGAGGGTGAGCGCTGCGGCGCGGCGCTCGGCGATGGGGGAGTCGCCCTCGTACATGAACGCGGCGACGTACCCGAACAACAGGGACTGGGCGAACGGCGAGGCGCGGTGGGTGGCGACGTCGACCAGGTGCACGCGGCGTTCGGCGATCCTGCGGTGCAGGGCGACCAGGGCCGGGACGTCGTACACGTCCTGGAGCACTTCGCGGACGGTCTCGAGCACGATCGGGAACGACGGGTAGCGCGAGGCGACCTCGAGCAGCTGGGCCGAGCGTTGCCGCTGCTGCCACAACGGGGATCGGCGTCCCGGGTCGCGGCGGGGGAGCAGCAGCGCCCTGGCCGCACACTCCCGGAACCGGGCCGCGAACAGCGCAGACCCACCGACCTCGGTGGTCACGATCTGCTCGAGCTCGTCCGGCTCGAAGGCGATCAGCTCGGCTCCGGGCGGGTCCTGGTCGGTCTCCGGGATCCGCAGCACGATGCCGTCGTCGGCGGCCATCGCCTGCGCGTCGACGCCGTACCGCTCGCGCAGCCGGGCGTTGATCGCGAGCGCCCAGGGTGCGTGCACCGGCGTCCCGTACGGCGAGTGCACGACCAGTCGCCAGTCACCGAGCTCGTCGCGGAAGCGTTCCACCACGAGCTGCTGGTCGTGCGGGACAGCGTTGGTGGCCTCGCGCTGCTCGGCGATCAGCGCCGTCAGGTTGTCGGCCGCCCAGTTGTCGAGCCCGGCGGCCTTGGCGCGGGCCACGGCCTCGGTCGGCGGCAGGGCCGCGACCTCGCGGGTGAAGGCGCCGATCGCCTCACCCAGCTCGGCCGGTCGGCCCAGGGTGTCGCCGGTCCAGAACGGCAGCCGGCCCGGCTGACCCGGCGCCGGCGAGACGAGCACCCGGTCGTGGGTGATGTCCTCGATCCGCCAGGTGCTGGTGCCGAGGGTGAACAGGTCGCCGACCCGGGACTCGTACACCATCTCCTCGTCGAGCTCGCCGACCCGGCTGGCGCGCTCGCCGACCAGGAACACCCCGAACATCCCCCGGTCGGGGATGGTGCCGCCGCTGGTGACCGCGAGCCGTTGCGCGCCCGGACGACCGGTGAGCTCGCTGGTGATCCGGTCCCAGACGATCCGCGGTCGCAGCTCGGCGAACTCGTCGCTGGGGTAGCGGCCCGCGAGCAGGTCGAGGGTGGCGTCGTACGCGCTGCGCGGCAGGCCCGCGAACGAAGCCGTACGCCGGACCAGGTCGAAGAGCGCGTCGGCGTTCCAGCCCTCGAGCGCGGTGGCGGCGACGACCTGCTGGGCCAGGACGTCGAGCGGGTTGGTCGGGATCCGGAGCGCCTCGATCACGCCGCTGCGCATCCGTTCCACGCTGACCGCCGTGGGGACCAGATCGCCGCGGTGCTTGGGGAAGAGCACGCCGCGCGAGGTCTCACCGACCTGGTGACCCGCACGCCCGACGCGTTGCAGCGCGCTCGCGACCGAGGGCGGCGACTCGATCTGGATGACCAGGTCGACCGCGCCCATGTCGATGCCGAGCTCCAGGCTGCTGGTGGCCACCACGCAGGGGAGCCGGCCGCGCTTCAGGTCGTCCTCGATCACGGCGCGCTGCTCCTTGGAGACCGAGCCGTGGTGCGCCCGGGCGATCACGGCCGGGGCGCCGTTGCTCTGGCCGGACTGCGCCATGACCTGGGCAGGCGTGGTCGGCGCGCGGGTCACGTCATCCGCCCCGGCGCGGTCCGCGGCGATCTCGTTGAGCCTGGCGGTGAGGCGCTCGGCGAGTCGTCGCGAGTTCGCGAAGACGATCGTCGAGGTGTGCTGCTCGATCAGGTCGACGACCCGCTCCTCGACGTGCGGCCAGAGCGAACCCGACCGCGGGGACTCGTCATCGTCCAGCTGCGTCATGTCCTCGACCGGCACCACGACCTTGAGATCCCAGGTCTTCTCAGACGGAGGCGCCACCACCTCGACCGGCGCCGAACCGCCGAGGAAGCGGGCGACCTCCTCGATCGGCCGCACGGTCGCCGACAGCCCGATCCGCTGCGCCGGCGCGTCCAGCAGCGCGTCGAGGCGCTCGAGCGACAGGGCGAGGTGTGCGCCGCGCTTGGTGCCGGCGACAGCGTGCACCTCGTCGACGATCACGGTCTCGACGCCGCGCAACGACTCGCGCGCCTGCGAGGTGAGCATCAGGAACAGCGACTCCGGGGTGGTGATCAGGATGTCGGGCGGAGAGGTCTGCAGCTTGCGGCGGTCCGCCGGGCTGGTGTCGCCGGACCGCACCCCGACCGCGATCTCCGGAACCTCGACGCCGAGCCGCTCCGCGGTGTGCCGGATGCCGGCCGCTGGTGCGCGCAGGTTGCGCTCGACGTCGACGGCGAGCGCCTTGAGCGGGGAGACGTAGAGGACCCGGCAGCGGTTCCGCTTCTCCGCGGGCCGGGGCTGGGTGGCGATCCGGTCCAGCGACCAGAGGAACGCCGCCAGCGTCTTGCCGGAGCCGGTCGGCGCCACCACGAGCGCGTGCCGACCGGCCGCGATCGCCTGCCAGGCACCTGTCTGGGCCGGGGTGGGCGCGGCGAAAGCGGCCTCGAACCAGGTCCGGGTCGGCGCGCTGAACTGCTCCACCGCGTCATCTTCCCCCACGGGACCGACAGCCTGCTCAGTGATCGATCTGCGACCGACCCGGGCCTCGCTAAGGTTGCCCCGTGACTGCCAGCGCCTCTCCCCGGCTGTCGATCGACGACTGGACCGAGCGCGCCCTGGCGCTGGTGATGGACGAGGGCGTCGGCGCCATCAAGATCAACCGGCTCTGCAAGGACCTCGGCGTCACCAAGGGCAGCTTCTACTGGCACTTCGCCGACCTCGACGCCCTGCTCGCGGCGATCGCTGAACGCTGGTGCGCCGAGACCCGCGAGGCGCTCAGCAACCTCGCCGACCTCGACCGGCTGCCGCCTCTCGAGCGGATCCGGGCGATGGGACTGCGGCTGACCGACGAGCGGCCGTGGAGCGTCGAACGGGCGCTGCGCGAGTGGGCGACCGGGGACGAGAGGGTCGCCGCCGTCATCGTCGAGTCCGACCAGTTCGTCTTCGAGCTCGTCCAGGCCGCCCTGCTCGAGCTCGGCCACTCGGCGGACGGAGCCCGGATGCGCGCCGGCCTCCTCGTGTACGCCGGCATCGGCTTCGCGCACGGGCAGAACTCGCTGCCGCAACCGACCGCGGACGACATCGAGAACCTGGTGGCGTTCCTCGCCGGCGAGACCACCGGCTGACCATGGAGCTCGCGGACCTGCTCGAACGCGAGCGCCTGCGCGTCGTCGGGATCCTCGTCGGCGGCTTCATCGCGCTGGAGGTGGTCGCCTACGGGCTGGCCCAGGTGCTCGTCGGCGGCAATCCGTCGCCGGGTACCGAGGCCTTCGTGTCCCGCCTCGAGCCGATCAACTCCTACGGCGTCGTCCTCGCGCCGCAGGCGGATCCGACCAAGCTGTCGACTCCGCGCGGGATGGGCTCGGCGCACGCGGGCATCGCGGTGGTGGCGCTCTCCGAGGTCGACTTCGTGGACACCAAGGACGGCGCCCGACGAGCCGCGGAGGGCAGCACGCTGCTCGCCTTCAAGGTCGCGAACTGGGCCTGCGAGAACACCGGTACGCCGTGCGCGAGCTGGCGCAGCCTGCACCCGCAGGTGGTCGTCGACGGCTCCACCGAGGACCTGCCGAGCGGAGGAGACACCTTCGTGGCCGTGCTGCCACCCGGCACCAACGACGTCGAGCTGACCATCGACGCCGACGGCTACAAGCAGTCCCAGTCCTTGCTCGAGAACCTTCCGGGCGAGTCGAACATCAAGATCCTGGCGCAGAAGGGTCTGGAGAAGCAGAAGACCCTGAACCAGACCTTCCAGCTCACCGAGCACACCAGTATCCCGCTGCAGGACGCCACCGGTCAGGTCTCGGACGTGATGCTGCGCGACTTCACGGTCGCCTACCTCCAGCGTCGGTTCTTCTTCAACGGCGCAACACCGTCGAACCCGCGCCAGGTGTTCCTGATCGTCAACACCTACTACTCCTACCCGGGGCAGACCCAGCAGTACGTGCCGCTCGACGAGGTCCAGCTCGTCGACCAGAACGGCATCCACTACAAGGCGCGCGACCTCGATCCGAACCCCGCGGTCGCCCTCATGGGGTTCCAGATCCCGGCCGACCTGCTGAAGGTCGATGTCGTCATCGGTGGCGTCACCCAGAAGACTTCCACCACCGGCCTGCCGTACACCTCCACCCTCGAGGTCAAGAAGGTCCCCCTCACCCTGGGTTGACCTGACCGGGCGGGTGAGCGACCCGGGTGAGCTGGGCGGGGTCGACGGGCAGGCCGCCGCTGGGGCCAGCATCAAGCGCAGCGCGGCGCTGCAAGACCAAAGTCGGGCACCGCACAGAAGTCGCAGCGACGCGGTAAGCCGATGGCCCAAGGGGATCTGGACGGCGGCCCCGTCCAGCTCACCCCACTACCGCACAGACCTGACTCGTGGGCATCCTCACATTCCCAATGGAAACCATTAAGTCGATCAATTGTGTATAGTTAGAACCCGGACGAGTTCGGGCTGGTCCGCCCTGCGCTGCGATGACCGACGCCGCGCATCGATCACGAAGGACCATCCATGGCAGGATCGTCGAGCGTCGTCCCGCGCACCTCGTTGCGCGTGGTCGACGGCGAGGAGGACGTCCCGCGACGCATCGTCGCGCGGCAGACGACCCAGGACGTGCTCTTCACCCACGGTGTCCGGGGCGTCGGCTTCCTGACCCTGGTGATCGTCTCCTCGATCGGCATCTTCCTCGGCGTGCAGGCCAGGCCGACGCTGCAGCACTACGGCTGGTCGTTCTTCACCGAGTACCGCTGGTTGCCCAACCTGGACAAGGTCGGCATCGCCGCGGCCTTCGTGGGAACCGTCGAGGTCGCGATGGTGGCACTGGTCATCGCCTTCCCGCTCTCGCTCCTGACTGCGCTCTTCGTGACCGACTGGGCACCGACCTGGATGCGACCGCTGCTGATCCGGCTGATCGACATGATGGCGGCGGTGCCCGGCATCGTCTTCGGCCTGTGGGTGCTGCTCTTCATCCAGCCGCAGGCGACCCACGTCGCGCACTGGCTGAGCGAGTACTTCGGCTGGATCCCCCTGTTCAAGGTGCACACCGACGTGCACTACCCGATCTGGAACGAGGCCCCCGGGTTCCCGTCGTACGAGGGCTCGGCGTTCATCGCCGGGATCGCCGTCTCGATGATGATCTTCCCGATGGCCACCTCGGTCATGCGCGAGGTCTTCGCCGAGGCGCCGGCCGGCGAGAAGGAGGCGGCGCTCGCGCTGGGCGCCACCCGGTGGTCGATGGTCCGGACCGTCGTCCTGCCCTTCGGTCGGAGCGGCATCATCGGCGGCACCATGCTCGCCCTCGGCCGGGCCCTGGGCGAGACGATCTCGGTGCTGCTGATCATCTCCGAGGCCTTCAAGATCAAGCTCAACATCCTCGAGTCGGGCACCGCGACGATCTCCGAGGTGATCGCGTCGAAGTACAGCGAAGCCACGCCCGCCCAGCTCTCAGCGCTGCTGACGGCCGGATTCGTGCTGTTCCTGATGACGCTCGCCGTCAACACGGTGGCGGCCGCGATCGTCGAACGTAGCCGGAGCGGAGCGGGGACCGAGCTGTGACCATCACGACCTCACGGCACCGCGCGGACGACGCACCCGAGGCAGTCGACGTTTCCGTGCCGCCCACCGAAGAGCCCGAGCACGTACGCCGGACACGTCCCCGCACCAGCGAGGACGACATGACGTTGATCGGCTCGGCGGCCGGCAGTCTCGCGACCACCTGGCTGCTCTACGAACAGGTGCTGCCGTTCTCGGGCTCGCTCGGCTTCTTCGTCTCCTGGTACCTGGACTTCCTGGTCTTCTACGCCGGCCTGACCGCCATCAGCCGGCCGCGGGCCGTCGTGGTCGACCGGGTGATGACCTCGTTGATCATCGCGGCACCGACGGTGGTCGGGCTGGCACTGGCCAGCACCGTGATCGTGACCCTGTCCCACGGCTTTTCCGCGCTGATGCACGTGAATTTCTACACCCACGACATGGCGGGAGTCCGGCCCAGCGATCCGTACACCGTCGGCGGTGCCCTGGCTGCGCTGGTCGGCACCTTGATCGAGGTGTCCATCGCGGTCGCGATCGCCTTGCCCCTCGGGGTGATCACGGCGATCTACATGTCCGAGGTCGGTGGCCGCGGAGCCCGGCTGGTGCGCACCATCATCGAGTCGATGACGGCGCTGCCCTCGATCGTCGCCGGTCTCTTCATCTACGCCGTGTTCATCGCGCACTTCCACATGCCCCGGTGCGGTCTGGCCGCTGCGCTGGCCCTGTCGGTGATGGGCCTGCCGATCATGGCCCGGGCCAGCGACGTGGTGCTGCGCGTCGTACCGGGTGGGCTGCGGGAGGCGTCGTACGCGCTCGGCGCGAGCAAGGCCGAGACCGTCTGGCGCGTCGTGCTGCCGACGGCGCGTCCCGGCCTGGCCACGGCACTGATCCTCGGCATCGCCCGGATGGTGGGGGAGACCTCGCCGCTGCTGCTGACCTCGGGCGCGTCGTCGTTCGTGAACTGGAACCCGCTGCACAACCCGATGAACTCGCTCCCGCTCTACATCTTCAACGCCGTCAAGTCGGGGGAGCCGCTCTACGAGGTCCGGGGGTACGCGGCAGCGGTCGTGCTCCTGGTCATCGTGCTGACGCTCTTCCTGATTGCCCGACTGGTTGCCCGAGGAAGGACCGCACGATGAGGACCCGACCGTCGAAGAACGTGAGGCCGGCCCTCGTCGTGCTGGCGCTGGCGCTGGTCGCCCTGCTGGCACCGACCACCGCCGACGCGGCCTCCAGCCACACGCTGATCCAGGGGTCGGGATCGAGCTGGGCAGCCAACGCGATCAACCAGTGGGTCGCCGACGTGGCGAACCAGGGCGAGCAGGTCGTCTTCACCGCCAACGGTGCCGCCCAGGGTCGCAAGGACTTCGCCAACCGGGCCAACGACTTCGGCGTCTCCGACGTGCCCTTCCTCGGCAAGGACCCGACCACCGGGCAGGCCGACACCCCGCTGGGCCGTGCCTACGCCTACCTGCCGATCGCGGCGGGCGGTACGTCGTTCCCGTACCACGTCGAGGTCGGCGGCCAGCTGGTCCGCAACATCCGGCTGTCGGGGGAGACGGTGGCGAAGATCTTCACCAGCAAGATCACCAACTGGAACGACCCGGCGATCACCCGCGACAACAACGGGCACGCGCTGCCGTCGATCCCGATCATCCCGGTGGTGCACTCCGAGGGCGCCGGTGTCACCAACCAGTTCACCCGGTGGCTGGCCAAGGAGTACCCGTCGATCTGGGCGCCCTGCAACGGCGGTATCGACGCCCAGACCGAGTACTTCCCGCTGAACTGCGGCCAGTCCTCGGGCAACCAGAAGGCGCAGTCCGGCTCCGACGGTGTCATGAACTTCATCAAGTCCTCGGGCGCGAACGGCGCGATCGGCATGGAGGAGTACTCCTACCCGTTGCTCTCCAACTTCCCGGCGGCCAAGCTGCTCAACAAGGCCGGCTACTACACGCTGCCCACGCAGTACAACGTGGCGGTCGCGCTGACCAGGGCCGTCATCGACGAGAACCCGGCGTCGCCGACGTACCTGACCCAGAACCTGGACAACGTCTACACGAACCCGGACAAGCGGGCGTACCCGTTGTCGTCGTACGTCTACGCGATCATCCCGACCTCGGCGACCGACGACCGGATGACGACCGCCAAGCGCCAGACGGTGGCCGACTTCCTCTACTACTCGATCTGCCAGGGGCAGTCGGAGATCGGGCCGATCGGCTACTCCTCGCTGCCGATCAACCTGGTGCAGGCGGGCTTCCAGCAGATCGGCAAGCTCAAGACGGCCGATCCGGCGGTCAACCTGACCAACCGCAACGTCAGCACCTGCCACAACCCGACCTTCATCGCGGGCAAGCCCAAGGTGAACCACCTCGCCCAGATCGCGCCGCAGCCTCCCGCCTGCGACCGCCTCGGTGCGGGTCCGTGCGTCGCCGGCGTCGGTGCGTACAACGGCAACAAGCCGACCGCGGCGAACAACGGCAGCACCTCGGGCGCCTCGACCGGCGCGGGCACGTCCGGCGCGGGGTCGACCGGTACGTCGGGCACGGGGGTCCCGGCAACCGGCTCCGACCTCGGACTCGGTACGACGACCAGCGGTGCGGACGCTGCCCAGGCCGGGGCCGTCGTCCCGTCGACGCTGGCGTCCGACGCCGACTCTGGGCCGTCGCCGCTGCTGACCGGCTTCCTGATCGCGCTGTTCGTCCTCGTCGTGGCCGTGCCCGCCGGCGTCGGTGCTCTCGTGGTCCGCCGACGGGGTGGTGTCACGTGAGCGCCCGGAAGTCGGTCCTCGTCCTGGTCGCCCTGGCGCTGGGCGTCGCCGGTGTGGCGGTCGCCTCGCCGGCACCGGCCGCGGAGCAGCCGGCCCGGACGGTCGTGACCCGGCTCGCCAGCGGGACCAGCGCGGTGACGAAGACCGCGACCGTCACCCGGGTGGCCTTCGCCGCCGACGGGTCGACCACCCCGGTCGACAGCCGCACGATCAGGCTCAGCGTCTCGGCGACGACGAACCTGCGCGGACGCCAGGAGCTCAACGTCTCCTGGAGCGGCGCGCACCCGACCGGTGGCCTGGTCAGCGACGTCAACTCAGCGGCCGGCGTCAACGAGGAGTACCCGTTCGTGCTGCTCGAGTGCCGCGGGGTCGACTCGACCAGCGTGCCGGTCACTCGGCGGATCAGCCCCGAGACCTGCTGGACCCAAACCTGGGCCGAGCGGTTCAACAGCAACCTCAACACCACCTACCCGGCGTGGCGGTCGGACGGGTTCGAGACCGACGCGCACCGCGCCCGGATCGTCGACGCGCCCTCGCCGCGGCCGAAGGGCTGCACCCGCGCCGCCGCCGCCGAGCGCTGGATCCCGATGATCGCCGCCGACGGCACCACCTACCTCGGCGGCAACCTCGGCTGCGCCGGTCAGGCTCCCGAGTCGAGCAACGTCGGCGGAACCGGCCTGCCCAGCAACGCGACGTACGGGATCACCGGCACCGACGGCAAGGGCAGCACCGAGTTCAGTGCCTGGACCGAGGACGAGAACGCGACCCTGGGCTGCAGCAGCTCGGTGCCGTGCTCGCTGGTCGCGATCCCGGTGATGGGGATCAGCTGCGACCCGGCCGGCTCCCAGCTGCCGGTCGCCGATCGCCCGGACAGCACCGACGCCCAGGGTGCAGCGACGCAGTGCCAGGCCCCGGACGTCTTCACGCCCGGCCAGATCGCCACCCCCGGGACGATGCCGAACCTGGCCACCTCGGGCGCGCTGTGGTGGTCCGCGTCCAACTGGCGCAACCGGATCACGGTCCCGCTCTCGTTCGCGGTGTCGTCCAACGTCTGCTCGGTGGTCTCCAAGGCCAAGCCACTCGCGATCTACGGCTCCACCCTGCTCAACGAGGTGACCGCCCAGTGGGAGCCGGAGTTCTGCACCAGCAAGGCGCTGTTCCCGTTCGTGCACGTGCAGACCGCGGACACCTCGGCGCGCACCCTGCTCAACCTCGGCAACGTCGAGGCGGCGTTCACGAGCCGCGCCCCGGACGGCGGGTTCCTCAAACCCGTGGTGCAGGCTCCGGTCGCGGTGACCGGGTTCGCGATCAGCTACGTCGTCGACGACGCCCAGGGCCAGCCGTACACGAGGCTGCGGCTGGATCCTCGTCTGCTCGCCAAGCTGCTCAGCGAGTCCTACCCGGCCAACTCGATCGGCAAGGGCGCTGTCCCGGCGATCGCGAACAACCCGGTCAACATCACCGACGACCCCGAGTTCAAGGCACTCAACCCGGGGCTGCCGACGTACACCGCGAAGGAGTCGGCGGCGACCCTGCTGACCCTGTCGTCAGAGGCCGACATGGTCTACGCGCTGACCAGCTACATCAACGCGGACCCGGATGCTCGGGCCTGGCTGAACGGCAAGCCGGACCCGTGGGGGATGGTGGTCAACCCGTCGTACAAGTCGATCGCGCTGCCGGTCTACTCGTGGCCGCTGCAGGACAACAACCTGGCACCGCAGAGCTACATCACCGGCGGCAACAACCCCTGCTACACGCACAGCCCGAGCCCGTACCTCCCGCTGGTCGCCAACCCGGTCGGTTTCGTCTCGACGGTCGTGCTCAACATGCAGTACGGGATCTCGAACGTCGACACGGACTGCCCGAACGGCGACCCGAACGACGTCTCCACCCTCAAGCTGCAGGTCCAGGGCCGGCAGCAGCCCGGCTTCCGGTTCGTGCTCGGGGTGGTGCCGCTGAGCGCTGTCAGCCGCTACAACCTGACCGCCGCCGCGCTGCAGTCCGGCCCGTCGCCGACGACCCCGGGAGCCGGCACCTACGTCTCCGGCACCGACGCCGGCCTCAAGGCGGCGGCCGCGCTGTTCACGAAGGACAAGGCCGGCAAGACCTGGACCGTCGACTACGACGCGTTCCGCACCGCCGCCGGCAAGACCGCCTACCCGGGCACGCTGCCCGTCTTCGCCGACATCCCCACCCGGGGTGTGCCGCGCGCCGATGCCGCCAAGCTGGCCGAGCTGCTGACCTACGCCCGCGGGCCGGGTCAGAAGCCGGGCCTGCTGAACGGTCAGCTCCCGCCCGGCTACCTGCCGGTGACGGCGGCGAACGGCCTCGGCGCGATGGCCGACTACACCGCGCGGGCGGCGCTGGCCGTGAAGGCGCAGCAGGGATTCGTCCCCTCGCTGGACGCCGCCGATGACGTCGTGCCGACGACCCCGGGCGGGACCAGCACCGGGCCGGGAAGCGTGCCCAACCCGGTCGCGGCGCCGGGGGCCGTCAACGGCCACCCGCAGCCCGCGGCAGCCGGTACGCCGGTGAGCTCGACCGCGCTGTTCAGGACTGTCGGCCACCACACCGGGCTCGGCGGCATCGGCCTGCCACTGCTGGTGCTCGTCTCGCTGCTGCTCGGCGGCGCAGGCGTGGTGCTGCGCTGGGGCGGCACGCTGCGACCGGCGACCGCGGTCGTGGTCCGCGCGATCAGGGGGAGGGTCCGGTCATGACGACGATGCTGGAGAGCGCTCCGCGGACGTCGGTCCGGGCCGAGGCGGCGACGCCCGGTCTGCCGCCCCCGCGGCACCCCTTCACCGAGCTGCGGGTCACGATCTCGCGGGTGATGATCGTGGTGGCGCTGTTCGCCGCGTGGATCGTGGCCTACCTGACGGTCTTCAGCGGCTTCGCCGAGAACCACGCGCAGCACCGGCTGTACGGCGAGCTGCGCACCGAGCTGGCGATGGGCACCGCGCCGACCGGAGCGCCGATCGCCTCGGACGCGCCGGTGGCGGTGCTGTCGATCCCGCGGATCGGGCTCAGGAACGTGGTCGTCGTCGAGGGGACCAGCACCCGCGCGCTCCAGGACGGCCCTGGCCACCTGCGCGGATCGGTCCTGCCGGGCCAGCACGGCACCAGCGTGCTGCTCGGCCGCGCGCTGACCTTCGGGGCGCCGTTCGGGTCCCTGAACGAGCTTCGCGCGGGGGACCCGATCACGGTGACCACCGGGCAGGGCACCTTCACGTACACGGTGACCGGCGGTCGCCGACAGGGCGATCCGGTACCGGCCGCTCCGACGGCAGCCACCGACGGCCGGCTGACGTTGATCAGCGCGATCGGCTCGGGGTCGTTCGCGCGGCTCACCCCGTCCGACACGATCTACGTCGACGCCACCCTGACCGGCAAGGCCGTCGGGGCCGGACCGGTCACCGACGTGCTGGCCTCCGAGGCGCCGATGAGCGCGCACGTCCCGACCGGCACCCTCGCCTTCCTGGCGCTCGCCCTCCAGGTCCTGCTGGTCGTCCTGCTGGTGGTGGCCTGGTTGCGCGCCCGCTGGTCGTCGCTGGGCGGCTGGATCGTCGGAACGCCGATGGTGCTGGCCGGTCTCTGGGCCGTGTCGTCCCTGGCCAGCCAGCTGCTGCCGAACCTGGTCTGAGGACCACACCGAGATGAAGCGCGCGACACGCGTCACACTTAATCTGTTTAAGTTGACAGGTTTTATAAACAATGATGAGATTCACGCAGCACGGCGAGCAAGGCATGGGGCGGATCGGGCCGCCGCTCGCCCGAGGTGCGGCACTCCCTGGGGAGCGCTTCGCGCGGGCTCGATGTCGCTGATCTCCACGCACCCGCACCCCTCTCCAGGAAGGCAAGAACCCATGTCGAACAGACGGATCGCCGTAGGCGCCTCGTTGCTCGCCGCTGTCCTCGCCGGCGCCCTTGCGGCCGGCCAGATCCCCGCCAACGCTGACGGGGCCCCGCAGACCGACGACGTCGTCGGTGTCGGGTCGGACGTCATGCAGAGCTCGCTGAACTTCCTGGCCGACGGTC
>JACXTT010006151.1_pt1 | contig 17222 bp, 14 predicted proteins | sample 9270951 | NCBI WGS metagenome assembly JACXTT01 (sample SAMN15532306, study PRJNA645909) | rock metagenome | isolation source: weathered quartz diorite | place: Puerto Rico | collected 2017-06-21 | reverse complement strand
CTCAGCGGCGGACCGGCGCGCGGGCCATGAGCCCGAGCAGGGTGATCGCGCCACCCTTGTCGAGGTACTCGTTCCAGTTTCCGCACTTGGGCGACTGCACGCACGACGGGCAGCCGTCGTCGCACGGGCAGGCGGCGATGAGGTCGAGCGTCGCACGTACGTGCCGGGCCGCGGCGTCGAACGCGAGCTCGGCGATGCCCGCACCACCGGGGTACCCGTCGTAGACGAAGATCGTCGGCTCGCCGGTCTGCGGGTGCACGGCCATCGACACCCCGCCCACGTCCCAGCGGTCGCAGATCGTGAACAGCGGCAGCATGCCGATCAAGCCGTGCTCGGCTGCGTGCACCGTGCCGAGCAGCCGTCCGGGCGCGATGCCGGCCTGCTCGATCGTGTCGGCCGGCACGGTGTACCAACAGGCGCGCGTCACCAGCTTTCGCTCCGGCAGGTCGAGGTCGCACACCTCGATCACCCGGTTGGTCGAGATCTGCTTGCGCTGGTAGGCGATCACGTGGTTGCTCACCTCGACCGCGCCGACGTGCACGGTCGAGCAGCCGACCATCGCCGCGTCGTCTTCGGCGACGATCGCGATGTCGGTCTCGGTGCGCGGCATCGTGTACTCGTCGTGATCGTCGTAGGGCTCGACCATCGCGACGTGGTGTTGCGTGTCGAGCCGGTCGACGCGGTACTGCTGGCCCTGGTGGAGGTAGACCGCGCCCGGGTGTGCCACGGCGAACACACGCGCGTCGTCGACCGTGCCGATCGTGCGTTCCTCATCGACGTCGAGCAACTGGTACTCGACCGACGAGCCGGTGCGGAGACCGACGCCTGCGGCGGGCGCGCGCGGGCCCGACCAGTACATGCGGCCGCCGCGCGACGTGAGGAGGTCGGCGTGCACGAGGTCGCGCACCGAGTCGTCGAGGCCGTCGCCGAACCACCGCCCGTCGTCCGGAGCGAGCGGGAGCTCATGGGCAGCGCACGCGACCTGCGCGCGCAGCACGAACGGGTTCTGCGGGTTCACGACCGCGCGCTCGGGCGGACGCCCGGTCAACTCCGACGGGTGGGTCACGTACCACTGGTCGAGTTGGTCGTCGCCCGCGACGAGCACGGCCGCGGCGCGGCGTTCGGTGCGTCCGGCCCGGCCGGCCTGTTGCCACATCGAGGCCAGCGTGCCCGGGAAGCCGTTGAGCACGACCGCGTCGAGCCCGCCGACGTCGATCCCGAGCTCGAGCGCGTTCGTGGCCGCGACTCCGAGGAGCTTGCCGCTCGAGAGCTCCTGCTCGATCTCCCGTCGTTCCGACGCGAGATACCCGGCGCGGTAGGCCGCGACGCGCTGCCCGAGGCCGGGCTCGGCGCGCTCGAGCTTGGCGCGTGCGTGCTGCGCGACCAGCTCCGCGCCGCGCCGGCTGCGCGTGAACGCGAGCGTCGGGTGGCCGGTGCGTACGAAGCGCGCCAGGAGCTCGGCTGTCTCGACGTTGGCGGACCCGCGCGCGCCCGAGTGGTCGTCGAGCAGCGGCCGCTGCCAGCAGGCGAGCACGCGCTCGGATCGCGGTGACGCGTCGTCGTCGATCTGCGCGACGGGCAGGCCGCACAGTTGGCTCGCGAGTGTGCCCGGGTTGCCGATCGTCGCGCTCGCGAAGCAGAAGGTCGGGTCGGCGCCGTAGTGCTCGCACACGCGGCGGAGCCGCCGGAGCACGTGCGCGACGTGGCTGCCGAAGATGCCCCGCAGCGTGTGCAGCTCGTCGATCACGACGTAGCGCAGCCGCATGAAGAAGGTCGCCCAACGCTGGTGGGACGGCAGGATCCCGACGTGCAGCATGTCGGGGTTCGTGAGCACCACGTTGGCGTTCTTGCGGGCCCACTTGCGGTCGTCGGTGTCGGTGTCGCCGTCGAACGTGACCGCGCGCAAACCGGGCACGAGCCACGACCGCAGGGCGCGCAACTGGTCGTGGGCGAGCGCCTTGGTGGGAAACACGAGCAGCGCGGTGTCACGCCGGTCGGTGACCACCGACTCGATGATCGGCACCTGGTAGCAGAGCGACTTCCCGGACGCCGTACCCGTGGCGATCACGACGCTCCCGCCGACGCGCAGCCGATCGATCGCGTCGACCTGGTGCGCGTACAGCCGCTCGATCCCGCGCGCTTCGAGACGTTCACGTACCTCATCGGGCAACGGCGACCCGAGATCGCCGAAGCGCGCGGCGCGTACCGGCAGCACCTCGCGGTGCACGAGACGGCCGGAGAGCTCGGGGTCGTCCGCGAGCGCGGTGAGCGCGTCGCACGCGTCCATCGAACCGAGGGTACCGACCGTGTGCGACATCGCGACCTCTGTCGAATTTCCAAGGAAATGTCGTCTGGATCGCGCACCGCGTCGGGCCGTAGGGTTCCGCCACGCCCGGCACCGTGGTGGGCGTCGTGCGAAAACGCGGGGGTTGGGCTGAGAGTGGGCGCTCGAGGCGGAGCCGGGAGGATCGGTGCGGCGTTCGCGATCGTCGCGGTCTCGGTCGCACTCGCCGCCGGTTGTGGCTCGAGCGCGAAGAACTCGTCCGGGCCTCAGGTGATCGACGCCGGTCAGGCCGACATCCAGCTTCCTCCCGGCTGGAAGGTCTCGAGCGACGGCAAGCACGCGATCCGTCCGGCCTCGGATGCGGCGACCGCGTCGGCCGGCGGGAGCGGCGCGTCGGGCGCGACCGGGGGTGGCACGAGCGACACCATTCCCCTCGCGACCGAGGATCCGACGACGAAGTTCTTTGCCGCGCTCAACACGTTCCAGTCGTGCTTGAAGAGCCTCAACGTGAAGTTCATCGGCGCGCCCAACCCCAACAACCCCGCGACCAACGACCCGAACTACATCAAGAACCTGTCGACGTGCGCGGCGAAGAGCAACATCCTCGCAGCCCTGAAAGCGGAGCAGACCTACCAGGACAACCTCACACCCGCGCAGATCGAGCAGCAGAACAAGGGCTACCTCGCCTGGCGCGACTGCATGATCAACCGGGGCTGGGGCATCCCGGAGCCGAAGCCGGACTCGAAGGGGCGCTTGTTCTCGTTCAGCGGCGCACAGAACGGGCAGACGCCCAATTTCGTCCCGCCGCCGGGCCAAGACATCTTGACGAGCAACGACGTGCGCGACTGCGCGTCAGAAGTGCAGAAGAAATTCGGACCTAACTCGGGCGGTTGACGTGCGGAACAAGTGGGTCGTCGGGGTCGTCCTGGCGGTGGTGATCGCGGGCGCGGCGGTCGGCTACGGGAAGTGGAACGGCAACAGCGGTTCGTCGAAGAAGAAGGATCTGATCATCCTGTCCGACGTGCAGCGCCGCACGTTGCAGGACACGGTGACGCTCAACGGGACACTCGCCCGGCAGGAGCTGCGCAAGGTCACGACGGTCGCGCAGGGACGCGTGAGCGCGGTGTACGCGAAGGACGGTTCCACCGGGCGCGTCGGCATGCGCCTGTTCGCGCTCGACGGGCGCGACGCGATCGCCGAGCCCGGCGACGTGCGGTTCTTCCGTCCGCTCAACGTGGGCGACCGGGGCGACGACGTGCTCCAGCTGAAGCGGATCCTTGCGTCGTCGGGTTACAACCCCGGCCCGATGAACACCGAGTTCACCGAACAGACCCGGTTTGCGCTCGCGCAGTGGCAGGCGCAGCACCACTACCCCGGCGCGGTGCCGACGACGCCCCAGACGGTCACGGTCTCGCTCGGCCAGGGCTCGGGGTACCAGCTCGGGGCGCAGACCTCGGCCGGCTTGACGATCGGTCCCGGTGGTGCGAGTACGACCGCCGCCGCCTCGGGTCCGGCGCACCGCGCGCAGCTGACGGCCTTCCGCGCCGACGTGTCGCCGTTGGCAACGCCGGTGCTCAGGATCCAGTCGACGAACTCGGTCGTTTCCGAGGGCACGCCCGCGACGTTCGTGATCACCGCGTCGGCGTCGAGCGCGACCGACATCACCGTGAACCTCGGGAGGAGCGGGAGCGCGACGAACAGCGACATCGTGACGCCGCCGTCGACCGCGACGCTCGCGGCCAACACGACGACCGTGCAGGTGAGTGTGCCGACGCGCGTCGACAACGTCGTGAAGCCGAAGAGGACGTTGACGTTGTCGCTGCAGGGCGGCAGCGGCTACACGGTCGGCTCGCCGGGCTCGGCGACCACGACGATCACCAACAGCAACGTGCCGCAGCTCCGGCTGAGCGGCACGACCACGATCTCGGCCGGGTCGTCGGCGCGGCTCACGGTGACCGCGGACCAGGCACCCCTTCACGACACGCAGGTCGGGCTCCAGTTCGCGGGCGACGCGCAGCCGGGCACCGACTACCAGAGCCCCGATCCCGTGCTGCTCATACGCGCGGGCCAGAACACTGCGAGCGTCACGGTGCACACGCTGCCCGCCGACGACGTGCACCCCAACCGGCACATCGTCGCGACGATCTCGCCCAACCCGACGACGTACAGCGTGGGGTCGCAGGGCAGCGCGGTGATCACCATCGCCGGGGTCAGCGGCGAGGACGCCAAGCCGATCGTGACGCTGCGTTCGGGCACGACGTACCTCGCCAAGGGGCAGCCGTACATGGTCGACATCAGCCTCGACCGGGCGTTGAGTCGCTCGATCACGATCGTGCTCGCGTTCGGCGGCAATGCGCAGCAGGGACGCGACTTCACGCTCCCCGCGGGGCAGATCGTCGTCCCCCCGGGGCAGACCGCGGCCTCGGTGCAGATCCCGACGGTGCAGGACAACGTGGTGGAGTCGAACCGAGTCCTCATCGTCGCCCTCGCGCCGAGCGCGTCGTACCGGATCGGTTCGCCGAACACCGCGAGCGTGACGATCAAGTCGCAGGTGTTGCCCGAGCTGACGCTGTCGGCGAACCGAACCGACGTGGCGGGGGGCGGCGCGGCCACGTTCACGATCACGGCCGATCAAGCGCCGGTGAAGGACACGTCCGTGAACTACCAGGTCGTCGGGACCGCGCAGCCCGGCCAGGACTTCGTGCCGCTCGTCGGCACCGCGATCCTCAAGGCCGGGCAGCGCAGCGTCGACGTCGTGCTGCGCTCGATCCAGAAGGACGTGACATTCCAGCCGACTGACATGATCGTCGCGCGCTGGCCCGTGCGCGTCGGACAGGTCTTCGTGAAGGAAGGCGACCCGGTGCCGCCGGGCACGCCGGTGCTGTCGCTCACCGACCCCAACTTCACGGTGACGCTGCAGGCCTCGGCGACCGACCGCACCAAGCTGAAGGTCGGGCAGCACTGCACCGTGCAGCTCGTGGGTGGCACCAACGAGGAGTCGGGGACGATCTCGCAGCTCGACGACAACCTGACCTCGCTCGAGTCGACCCAGCCCGGCGCGGCCCCGCAACAGGTGTACGAAGGCAAGATCCAGGTCGGCGACCTCGGCGCGGCCGACGGCGCGGCGGTGACGATCAAGGTCATCGTCCAGAACGTCCCGAACGCGATCACGGTTCCAATCGCGGCCGTGAAGCAGAACGGGTCGGGACAGGACGTGGTGCGCGTGATCGACATCGCGCACGCCGGCCAGGTCACGGAGGTGCCGGTGCAGACCGGGCTCACCGAGGGCTCCTACATCGAGGTGAAGAAGGGCCTGCGAGGGAACGAGACGGTGATCGTCGAGGTCGACCAGCCGCAATGAGCCAGCTTCAGGCTGACGGGCGCTCGACGCTGCTGGAGCTCGAGAACGTCTCGCGCGTCTACGGCGAGGAGATCGAGGTCTACGCGCTGCGCGACGTGTCACTCCAGATCTACGCGGGCGACCTGATCTCGATCGTCGGCCCGTCCGGATCGGGCAAGTCGACGATGCTCGGCTTGCTCGGCGTCCTCGACCTCCCGACGCGCGGCACGATCCGGATCGCGGGCCAGGACGTGAGCGAGCTCGACGACGCGTCGCGGTCGCGTCTGCGCGGCGACTCGATCGGCTTCGTGTTCCAGCAGTTCCACCTCATCCCCCATCTCACCGCGCTCGGAAATGTCGAGACCGCGCTGCTCTACCGCAACCTCCGGTCGCGCGAGCGTCGCGAGCGCGCGTTCTCCGCGCTCGATCAGCTCGGGCTCGCGCCCCGGGCCGACCACCGGCCCGTCCAGATGTCGGGCGGCGAGCAGCAACGTGTCGCGCTCGCGCGCGCGATTGTCACCGACCCGCTGATGATCCTCGCCGACGAGCCCACGGGCGCGCTCGACTCGGTCAACGCGGCCCACGTGCTCGAGATCTTCAAGGGGCTCGAGTCACCGGAACGCGCGGTGGTGATGGTGACCCACGACCCGACCGTCGCGAGCACCGCGCGGCGCAAGGTGACGATGCGCGACGGCCAGATCGTCGGCGACGAGCGGGTGGCGACGGTGCCGTCGTGAGGCCGGACGCATGAGCAGATTTCGCGATTTGTTCATGGTCGCCTGGACCGGGCTGACCGCACGCAAGATCCGCACGCTGCTGATCATGCTCGGGCCGATCGTCGGGGTCGCCGCGATGGTCGGCGCCGTCGGTCTGACCGAGAGCGCCAAGGGCGACCTCAAGCAGAAGCTGTCGGAGCTCGGCACCAACCTGATCATCGCCAACGCGGGCGGCACGTTCGGTTCGCAGAACCCCACGTTCCCGGCCGACGCGGTCCATCGGGTCGAGGCGCTGTCGTCGGTCACCGGCGCGTCCGCCACCACGAACATCTCCGACGTCGTCGCCACGCCGATCCGAGGCGGGAGCGACTTCTACCAAACGTTCCCCGTGCCGGTGCGCGCGGCCGACATCGACCTTCCGCAGGTGCTCGAGGTTCGCCTGCAGGACGGCCGGTGGCTGAACCGCTCCGACACGGAGCTGCACGCGCACTCGTTGGTGCTCGGTGCGGGGATCGCCAAGCAGTACGGGTTCCTGCCGGGTGAGATGCGCACGGTGCGACTCGACGACGTCAACTACGGCGTGGTGGGTGTTCTCGGACCGGTCGCGCTCGACCCCGATCTCGACAACGCCGTGTTCATCACGCAGTGGTCGGCGAAGCACGACTTCTCGACGGACGGCAAGCCCAACCAGCTCTACGTGCGGTCGAAGCCCAGCGAGACGCAGGCGACCGCCGACGCGATACCGACCGCCATCAATCTCGGCGGTCCCGACGAGGTGTCGACCAAGGTCCCGAGCGACGTGTTGAAGGCCGCCTCCCAGGCTGACAAGACGCTCCAGCAGACCGCGCTCTTCGCGGGGCTCCTCGCCCTCGCGGTCGGCGGGCTCGGCATCGCGAATGTCATGTCGATCTCGGTGATCCAACGGTCGTCGGAGATCGGCATCCGGCGCGCGGTCGGGCACAGCCGCTCGAAGATCGGGCTGCAGTTCCTGCTGGAGTCGCTGTTCGTCGGGATCCTCGGTGGGATCCTCGGCGCCGCGCTCGGGATCGGCGTGGTGTACCTGGTGTCGTCGTTCGCGAACTGGGTCGTCGTGATCGCGTACCAGAAGATCCCGATCTGGATGGCGCTCGCGCTCGGTGTGTCGGTCGTCGCCGGCCTCTATCCGTCGATCAAGGCGGCGCGGCTCGAGCCGCTGGAAACGCTTCGACTGGGTTAGCCGCCGGTACTAGTGCGACTGCAGCACCGCGTCGTCGGCGAAGTCGGCGAAGAACCCGGGCGCGTCGCTGCCGAGCGAGAGGCAGTTGCCGCCGCCGACCGGGATGGTGACGTTGCGGATGTTGCCCACCGGGATGTCCTGGGCGACCCGCCCGAGTCGGTACAGATCGGTGACGCCGAGGTTCTCGAGCTGGGCGTGCTGGTACAGCAGCGTGATGAGCTTGAACTGCCCGAACGCAGTCGACGCGTCCTTCTGCATCTGCGCGATCCCGGCAAGGATCAACAGGCCCTGGTTGTTGGTCCGGATGATGTCGCTCTGCGGGAAGTCGTGCCGGTCGCGCGAGAACCGCAACGCGAGGTCACCGGTCATGTGCTGCACACCGGGCGAGAAGTAGGCGCCCGAGTACGAGTCGTGCATCGCGAACGGAACGTTCATCGTGAAGCCGCCGACCCCGTCGACGAGCGCAATGAACTGGTCGAAGTCGACGTCGACCACGTAGCTCACGTGCACGCCGACGAGCCCGCCGACGGCTTCGGCCTGCGCGGCCGGCCCGCCGGTGGCGTTGGCCGCGTTGATCTTGTCGCCGTTCCAGCAGGTGTCGCGCGGGATGTCGAGCATCGTGGCCTTGTGCAGCTTCGGGTTGACCCCGACGAGGTGCAGCGCGTCGCCGCGCGAACCGCCGACTCCGGGACGGCTGTCGTTTCCGATGAGCAGGATGAAGAACGGCTGCGTCGGCCCGGTCGCGGCATCGGCATGCTGCCCGGTGTTCGCGAGCTTCACGACGCGGATGTACGTGGCGCCCGACGCGAGCGGCACCTTGTAGCCGGCGAGCCACGCCGCGCCGAGCGACGCGATGCCCACGACGACGACCACGAAGAGCGCCGCGCTCGCCAGCAGCGCGCGCTTCACGCGTTGCTTCGCGCTGCGTTGCTTCCGGTTGAAGACCTTCATGACACGACTCCGGTTCCGGCGTGCGCGACCGCGGCGGTGGTGCGTGCGCTCGTCGCCCGCTCGACGCCCACCCGATACGCGGTGACGACCCACTTGTCGTGTTCGTTCGCGAAGGTGAGCTCGGTGAGGCGCTGGATCTTCACGCCCCCCTTGGCGGTGACTTGTACCCCGAACGTGGCGGCCACAAGCACGACCTTGCCCGTGGGATCGCCCAATCCGTCGAGGTGAACCTTTGTCGCGGTCGCCTTCACCGACGAGAGCTTGCCCGTGCGGACCTCGGTGACCGTGGCCTGGTCCCGGCCGGTGGCCGTACCCCGCACGCCCGAGTCGAAGAGATTCAAGTAGCTGCTGACGAGCTTGCCCTTCTCGAGCGGCGCGAGGATCGCGTCGTCGACGTACGACTGCGACGAGTCGAGCACCGACTGGCGCGTCGACTTGCTGATCGTCGCGGGCGGGCCGGCGCTCTGGACCGCGACGTCACCGATCTGGAGCGTCAGCCCGGTCGAGTTGGCGACCTTGGCGGGCTTCGCGCTGCCGCCGTTGCCCGACGTCGCGAGCTTCGCGAGCACCAACGCGAGGATCGCGATGACGACGATCGACCCGCCGACGATGAGCGCGGTGCGCGGGTTCTGGGAACGCTTCCGGGGGGAGGGCACGACCACTCCAGCTTGCCATCTGCGTCACCTACTCTTCGGGATCGAAGGAAGGAATTGCAGTGGCTCTCAGGAAACTCGTAGATCGCTTGACGAAACCGACCGAGCAGGTCGACCAGGAACGCCTCGCAGCGTGGTGTTCGACCGCGGGCTCTCCGGCACTCTCCGACATCCAGATGCGCACCCCGGTTCGGGTCGCCGGAGAGGTGCGTTCGATCCGCATCGTTCCGCGCGCGGGAGCCGACTCGCTCGAAGCGACGATCACCGACGGTCACGGCGTGCTCACAGCGGTGTTCATGGGACGGCGCAAGATCCTCGGGATCTCGCCGGGCCGCCGGGTGTTCCTGGAGGGCGTCGTCACCAAGGACGGACCGCAGCGCGTGATGTACAACCCGCTCTACGAATTCGTGAAGTAAGGAAGCAGGAACTCCCGACTTCACGCGAGCTACCCGCCCGTGAGGATCCGGCGGACCTCTTCCTCCGAGTCGCTCGTGACCATCGCGAGCACTTCGTCGCCCGCTTCGAAGATGGTGTCGCCTCGCGGCATCACCACGTGCTCTCCCCGGACGACCGCCACGAACGTCGCGTCGCGCGGGATGTCGAGGTCCTTGATCGCCTGATCGACGACCGGCGCGTCCTCCGCGAGCGTCACCTCGACCAGTTGCACGTTGCCGCCTTCGAACCGGAGGATGCGCACGAGGCGGCCGACCGACACCGCTTCCTCGACCAGCGCCGTGATGAGGTGCGGCGTCGAGACCGACACGTCGACACCCCAGTTCTCGTTGAAGAGCCACTCGTTCTTCGGGTGGTTCACGCGCGCGACGACGCGCGGCACGCCGAACTCCTGCTTGGCGAGCAGCGAGATCACGAGGTTGTCCTCGTCGTCGCCGGTCGCGGCGACGACCACCTCGCAGCGCTCGAGACCGGCCTGTCGGAGCGACGAGACCTCACAGGCGTCGGCGAGCAGCCATTCGACCCCCGCGGCCGCCTCCGCCTTCTCGACGATCAACGGGTTCTGCTCGATGAGCTGCACCTCGTGGCCGGCGCTCACGAGGTCGTTGGCGATGAAGAGGCCGACGTTGCCGGCGCCCGCGATGGCGACGCGCATCAGTCGTCGCCTCCGGACTCGATGTGGGCCTGCAGCTCGTCGACCGCGGCCACCTCCGACACGAACACGAGCACGTCGCCCTCCTGGCCGACCATGTCGCTGGTGACGATCTGGGCTTTGCCGAAGCGCGTGACCGCGGTGAGCCAGAACCGGCCCGGCCGATTGAGCAGCGCCAGCTTGCGGCCGACCGCCTTGGGCGGGATCTGCCGCTCGATCAGGCCGACCGTGCCCGTGGGGTCGACCCAGTCGCTCCGCACCTCCGCGGGCAGCAGGCGGCGCAGGACCTGGTCGGTGGTCCACGCGACGGTCGCCACCGTCGGGATCCCGAGCCGTTGATAGATGAGCGCGCGCCGCGGGTCGTAGATGCGGGCCACGACGTGTTCGATGCCGTAGGTCTCGCGCGCGATCCGGGCGCACAGGATGTTCGAGTTGTCGCCGCTCGTGACCGATGCGAACGCTTCGGCCTTGTCGATCCCCGCGGCGTGGAGATGGTCGCGGTCGAAGCCGAAGCCGACCACCGTGGTGCCGCCGAAGTCCTGGGGCAGGCGACGGAACGCGCGAGCGTTCTTGTCGACCACCGCAACGCTGTGGCTCATCTGCTCGAGCGCGCCCGCGAGCTCGCTGCCCACCCGGCCGCAGCCGATGACGACGACGTGCACCTCGCCTCCTGGCGTAGCTGACGAAGGCCGGGATGCTACGGCCCGGGCCCGCTGGTGCGCACACGGTGCAGGACAGATTGCCGCAATGCAACGTCATCGCGACGCCGAAATCCCGGCTTCGTGACACCCGGGTGGCATGCTGATCGCTGCCCGCGGCCGGTCGGCGGCGCGGGGGTACCGACAGCGGCCGCGGAGTCGTAACGGATCGTGCTGGACACGCTGAAACGACTGCTGGTCGGCCGCCCGCTGGCCACGTCGGAGCAGGAACACCAACGCATCTCCAAGATCGTCGCGTTGGCGGTCTTCTCCTCCGACGCCATCTCGTCGACGGCGTACGCGACGGAGGAAATCCTCTTCGTGATCGCGGTCGCGCCGTCGAGCCTCGCGCTCGGGCTCTCGAAGCTGGTGCCGATCGCGGTGATGGTCGCGATCCTGCTCGCCATCGTCGCGACGTCGTATCGCCAGACGATCTTCGCGTACCCGAGCGGCGGCGGCTCCTACATCGTCAGCCGCGAGAACCTCGGTGAGACGCCGTCGTTGGTCGCGGGCGCGTCCCTGCTCGTCGACTACATCCTCACGGTCGCGGTGTCGATCTCGGCCGGCGTCGCCGCAATCATCTCGATCCCGCAGTTCGAAGGACTCCAGAAGCACCGCGTCGCGGTCTGCTTCGTGATCATCCTCTTCATCACGCTCGCGAACCTCCGCGGAATCAAGGAGTCGGGCCGCCTCTTTGCGTTCCCGACGTACGCGTACATCCTGACCCTGACCGCGATGGTCTTCCTCGGGCTCACCAAGACGTGGTTCGGCTGGTTCGGCGGCATCCAACCGATCCCCTTCGACCAGGCGGACGCGCTTCCGACGGTCGCCGCGACCGGCGGCTCGCTCAGCCTCTTCATCCTGCTGCGCGGCTTCTCGTCGGGTGCCGTCGCGCTCACCGGTGTCGAGGCGATCTCCAACGGAGTTCCCGCGTTCCGCAGGAACGAGTCGAAGAACGCCGCCACCACGCTCGTGTGGATGGCGACGATCCTGGGCTCGCTGTTCCTCGGCGTGTCGATCCTCGCCCACCACCTCGAGCCCTACCCCAGCGAGAAGGTCACCGTCTTCGCCCAGATGGGCAAGCAGGTGTTCGGCGACAACGTCGTGTTCTGGGTCCTCCAACTCACGACCGCGGGAATCCTCACGCTCGCGGCCAACACCGCCTACGCCGACTTCCCCCGGCTCTCGTCGATCATCGCCCGCGACGGCTACTTGCCGCGGCAGCTCGCGAACCGCGGCGACCGGCTCGTGTTCTCCAACGGCGTGCTCGTGCTCGCGGGCGTGGCGATGGTGTTGATCTTCGCGTTCGGCGGCAAGACCAACGCCCTGATCCCGCTGTACGCAGTCGGGGTGTTCCTCTCGTTCACGCTGTCGCAGTGGGGCATGGTGAAGCACCACCAGAAGGAACGCGAACCGCACTGGAAGCGCGGCGTCGCGATCAACGGCGTCGGCGCGTTCGCAACCGCGATCGTCACGATCATCATCGCGGCCACGAAGTTCACGAAGGGTGCCTGGATCCCGATCGTGGTGATCCCGGTGATCGTCGTGGTGTTCAAGGCGATCAAGAGCCACTACGCGAGCGTGGCGAGCTCACTGCGCGTCCCCCAGGAGTACAAGCCGCGGCGGATGAACCACACAGTCGTCGTGCTCGTGGGCAGCGTGCACCGCGGGGTGCTCGAAGCGCTCGCGTACGCGAAGTCGCTGCACCCCGACCGGTTGCTCGCGGTGACCGTCGTGTCCGACGAAGAGGAGCAGGAGCGGATCGAAGGCTCGTGGTCGGCGCTCGGCATCGACGTGCCGCTCGAGATCGTCCACTCGCCGTACCGGGAGCTCACCGCGCCGATCATGCGCTTCGTCGACGAGCTCGACGCCCGCTACGAGAACAGCGTCATCACCGTGGTGCTGCCCGAGTTCGTCGTCGGATCCTGGTGGGGCCAGCTCCTCCACAACCAGAGCGCCCTGGTGCTGAAGGCCCGGCTCCTGTTCCGCAAGGGAACCGTCGTGACCTCGGTCCCGTACCACCTCGAGGCGTGAGCGAAGGCGGAGCCGGAGCGAACACGGGAGGCCGACATCCGCGAGGCCGGGTATCCCGGCCGAGCCGGAGGCCGACCCATGGAGTTGCTTTTTGGGTTACCGAAATCTAACTTCGCGCCCATCGAAACGCAGCTTGCGAGCCTGTCGAAAAGCGATCGGGAGGCCCTGAAGGCCATCTACCGCCTGGCCAAGGACGGGGGCGCCCACACCGGGACCCTGGCCGAGCGGCTCGGGCTCGCGCCCGGCACGGTGACCGCGACCGTGAAGCGCCTGGCCGACCGGGGCCTCGTCGACCACGAGCCCTACCACGGGGTCGAGCTCACGGCTGCGGGCAATCGCCTGGCGATCGCGGCGATCCGCCGCCACCGCATCGTCGAGCGCTTCCTCGCCGACATGCTCGGCTACGCGTGGAACGAGGCCGACCGGCTCGCCACCAACTTCGAGCACGAGCTGCCCCAGGAGGTCGAGGATCGACTGTTCGTCGCGCTCGACCGGCCCGCGACGTGTCCGCACGGGTTCCCGATCCCCGCGCCGGAGTCGGCGGAGCTGCCCGAGATGCCGCCGCTGTACGCGCTCGAGCCGGGCGACACGGCGGTGGTGGCCGTGCCAGGCTCGACCGATCCCGAGATCGTCGAGTTCCTCGGCACCCTCGGACTCCGGCCCGGCGTACGCGTCGAGGTCAAGGAGAAGCACCCCTTCGACGGACCGCTGGTGCTTCGCGTCGACGGCAAGGACCGCACGCTCGGTGCGACGGTTGCCAACCAGGTGTTCGTTCAGAAGTCGGCATGACGGCAATGCTCACGAGAGGCACGAGATGACGCACGTACTCGCCGCCGAGGGCGGTTACCAGCAGTTCACCCTGCACGGGAGCGAGTGGCTGATCCTCATCGGGTCCGCGCTGACCGCGGTCCTCGCGATCATCGTCGGGTTCGTCCTGATGCGCCGCGTGCTCGCGGAGGACGCGGGCACCCCGAAGATGCAGGAGATCGCGTCGGCGATCCAGGAAGGCGCGCTCGCGTACCTGAAGCGCCAGTTCAAGACGATCGTCATCATCCTCATCCCGCTCGCGGCGGTGGTGTTCCTCACGTCGACCGCGGTGAAGAAGGTGACGGGCGAGACCGCGCTGTCGTACGCGCAGTCGGGCGGGTTCCGCACCGGCGCGTTCATCCTCGGTTGCGTGATGTCGGGTCTCACCGGGTTCATCGGCATGAGCCTCGCGGTACGCGGCAACGTGCGCACGGCCGCCGCGGCGCGCAGCGGATCGATGCCGCGTGCGCTGCAGGTCGCGTTCCGTACGGGTGCGATCGCCGGCATGTTCACGGTCGGTCTCGGCCTGCTCGGTGCGTCGATCATCATCATGATCTTCCAGAACACGAGCTCGGCGATCCTCATCGGCTTCGGGTTCGGGGGCTCGCTGCTCGCGCTCTTCCTCCGGGTCGGCGGCGGCATCTTCACCAAGGCGGCCGACGTGGGCGCCGACCTCGTCGGCAAGGTCGAGGCCGGCATCCCCGAAGACGATCCGCGCAACCCCGCCACGATCGCCGACAACGTGGGCGACAACGTCGGCGATTGCGCGGGGATGGCGGCCGACCTCTTCGAGTCGTACGAAGTCACGCTGGTCGCGTCGATCATCCTCGGCGTGCCCGCGTTCCAGGCGATCTTCCCGAACCGTCCCGGCCTGTGGGCGGCCGGCGCGCTGTTCCCGCTCGCGGCACGCGCGGTCGGCGTGCTCGCGTCGATCGTCGGCGTGTTCGCCGTGCGGGCGACCGAGAAGGACAAGACGGCGATGGCGCCGATCAACCGGGGCTTCCTGACCGCGGGCATCCTCACGGTGCTCGGCACGCTCGTGCTGGCGCTCGCGTACGTCGGCAACCCGGCCGGGAGGATCTCCAACGTCGGGTGGCGCATGTTCGGCGCCGTGGTCGCGGGACTCGTGCTCGCGCAGGTCGCGTCCCGCATCACCGAGTATTTCACCTCGACCGAGACGAAGCCGGTCCAGGAGATCGCCGAGTCGGCCGCGACCGGTGGTCCGGCCACCGCCACGCTCGCCGGCGTCAGCAGCGGCCTCGAGTCCTCGGTGTGGGCGATCGTCGCGATCGCCGGTGCGATCGGCGTGGCGATCGCGCTGGGTGGCTCCGACCTGCAGTTCTCGATGTACCTGGTCGCCCTGACCGGCATGGGCATGCTGGCGACCACCGGTGTCGTCGTTTCGGAGGACACCTTCGGTCCGGTGGCCGACAACGCCGCGGGCATCGCGGAGATGTCGGGCGAGTTCGAGGGCGAGCCCGAGCGCATCATGGTGAGCCTCGACGCGGTGGGCAACACCACCAAGGCCGTGACGAAGGGATTCGCGATCGGTTCGGCGGTCATCGCTGCCGTCGCGCTGTTCTCGTCGTACATCGAGACGATCTCGAACCAGCTCAAGCTCGACCTCAAGGGCAACGAGCTCTTCCACAACCCGCTCACGACGATCAACGTCGCCGACCCGAAGACCTTCATCGGCCTGCTGATCGGTGGGTCGGTGGCGTTCCTGTTCTCCGGGCTCGCGATCCGTGCAGTCGGGCGCACCGCGAACGTGGTCGTCCAGGAGGTGCGCCGACAGTTCGCGGACGGGAAGATCATGAGCGGCGAGAAACGGCCCGACTACGCACCGGTCATCGACATCTGCACGACTGCGTCACTGCGCGAGCTCGCGACGCCGGCGCTCCTCGCGGTCCTGACGCCCGTGATCATCGGCTTCGGCATCAACTACTTCGCGCTCGGCGCGTTCCTTGCGGCCGTGATCCTCACGGGGCAGCTGATGGCGAACTTCCTTTCGAACTCCGGTGGCGCGTGGGACAACGCGAAGAAGTACATCGAGGACGGCCACTACGGCGGGAAGGGCTCCGAGGCGCACAGAGCCGCCGTGATCGGGGACACGATCGGCGACCCGTTCAAGGACACCGCCGGCCCCGCCCTCAACCCGCTCATCAAGGTGATGAACCTCGTGTCGCTGCTCGTGCTCCCCGCAGTGATCAGCCTGCGGCACAACTCGGGCGCCCGGTTCTCGATCGCGGGCGGCGCGCTGATCATCCTGCTGCTGGCGATCGCGTTCTCGAAGCGCGCGGGCACGTCGCTGGCGGCCGAGCACCCGGAGGACGCGCCGGTCGCCGACCCGGTCAGCGCGTAATCATTGGTCGGCCTCCGGCGAGGCCGGGTTACCCGGCCTCGCGGATGTCGGCCTCCTCTTCGCTCCGCTGCGCTTCGCTCACGCGGTGCGTGACGAGTTCCGGTGCTTGCGCCACTCGAGGTACGGCGGGATCAGCGACAGCACGACGATGACGGCGACGATCGGCAGCAGGTAGTGGTCGATGTTGTCCTGGCCGATCTGCTTGCCGAGGAAGAAACCGAGCAGAGTTATGCCGACCGCCCAGAGCGCCGCGCCGATGACATTGGCGACGACGAATCGGCGCTGCGTCATCCTTCCGGCGCCGGCGATCATCGGGACGATCGTGCGCACGAACGGTATAAACCGCGCGATCACGACGGCGCGGTCGCCGCGCTGTTCGAAGAAAGCGTGTGCCTGGTCCAGATACTTCGTCTTGAAGATGCGGGCGTCGGGCTTGAACACCGTCGTCCCGAAGAGCTTGCCGATCCAATACCCGACCTGGGCGCCGAGCACCGCGGCGGCGAACGCGCCGATCACGACGAGCCCGAGGTTGAGGTGGGGGTCGTTCCCTCCGGCCTTCGTGGAGGCGAAGAACCCGGCGATGAACAGGAGCGAGTCACCCGGGAACGGGACCGGCAGCACACCGGACTCGAGGAAGACCACGAGGAAGATGAGCCACGTGCTGCTGTCGATCAGGTCCCGCGGACTGAGCAAGTTGACGGCGACCATCCGGGGAACGTTAGACGGTCGCGGAGGGTGAGATGGCGACCACAGTTTGACTTCTCCCGGGGCGGGATGGCACTACGGAAATAAGGCGCCGGGCTACCGTCCCGAATCCCGGCCGCCGACGAAACCGTTACCGCTCAACGGAGCACGCCCGTGGCAAAACCGCTCGTGATCGTGGAGTCACCGGCCAAGGCGAAGACCATCGCGGGCTACCTCGGGACCGACTACGTGGTGCTCGCGCGCGTCCGCCACGTCCGCGACCGTCCCCGCCACACGGCCGAGCTCGCCGAGAACCCGCCCGAAACGGTCGAGCCCACAGGGCCCCACCCCGGGCTCCATCCCGCCGCACCC